>Ga0209797_10000688_pt1 | contig 16969 bp, 16 predicted proteins | sample DOMMetBare3Fresh_2_FD_187472 | JGI IMG/M metagenome (GOLD analysis project Ga0209797, IMG submission 187472) | Wetland sediment microbial communities from St. Louis River estuary, USA, under dissolved organic matter induced mercury methylation -... | ecosystem: Environmental > Aquatic >... | reverse complement strand
CGAACTTGAAGCCCAGGCCGGCGACGATGAAGACCAGGCCGAAGACCAGCACCTGCTGGTTGGCCTGGCCCTTGCCGATGACCTCGAACACGCGCTGGATGTCCAGGCTGCCGGTGGCGCCGTACATCATCGACAGGCCGTAGAGCAGGAAGCCCGAGGCCAGCGCGCCGAGCACGAAGTACTTCATCGCCGCTTCGGTCGACTGGCCGTGGTCGCGGCGCAACGCCGTCAGTGCGTAGAGCGACAGGCTCATCAGCTCCAAGCCGAGATAGAGCACCAGGAAGTTGTTGGCCGAGACCATCACGCTCACGCCGAGCAGCACGAACAGCGTGAGCGTGAAGAACTCGCCCTTGAGCATCTCGCGCGGGCCGATGTACGGCCGCGCATAGGCCACGGTGACGGCACAGGCGACGGCGGCAAAGCACGCCAGCAGATGGCCGAGCGAGTCCGACACCATCAGCCCCTGCATCGCGTAGATCGATTTCTCGCCGTCGAACATCACGAAGTGCATCAGTGCGACGACGACGAGTGTGGCCTCGGTCAGCCAGAAGGTCACGCGGCGCTCGGCGTCGGTGACGAACAGGTCGACCAGCGCGATCACGCAGGCCATCGTGAGCAGCAGCAGCTCGGGATAGATCGCGGGCCAGTTCATGACGTTCATCGCCGCGGCCTCATTTCAGCTTGCTCTGACCCACGTGCTGGATCAACTGCGTGACGCTGGCGTGCATCACGTCGGTGAAGGGCTTCGGGTAGACGCCCATCCACAGCACCGCGGCCGCGAGCAACGCGAGCATCGTGAACTCGCGCCGGTTGATGTCGGCCAGCGCGCGAACGTCGGCGTTGGCCACGTCGCCGAAGTACACGCGCTTGACCATCCACAGCGTGTAGGCAGCGCCGAACACGAGCGTGGTGGCGGCCAGCAGGCCGAGCCAGAAGTTGGCCTTGACGGTGCCGAGGATCACCATCCACTCGCCCACGAAACCGCTGGTGCCCGGCAGGCCGCAGTTGGCCATCGCGAAGAACACCGCGAAGGCGGTGAAGGTCGGCATCGTGTTGACCACGCCGCCGTAGGACGAGATCTCGCGCGAATGCACGCGGTCGTAGAGCACGCCGATGCACAGGAACATGGCGCCCGAGATGAAGCCGTGGCTGATCATCTGGATGATGCCGCCGGAGATGCCGAGCTCGCTGAAGATGAAGAAGCCCAGCGTCACGAAGCCCATGTGCGCGATCGACGAGTAGGCCACGAGCTTCTTCATGTCCAGCTGCACCAGCGCGACCAGGCCGATGTAGAGCACTGCGATCAGCGACAGCGCGATGATGAACCAGGCCCACTCGCGGCTGGCGTCGGGCGTGATCGGCAGCGAAAACCGCAGGAAGCCATAGGCACCGAGCTTCAGCATGATGGCCGCCAGCACGACCGACCCCCCGGTGGGTGCCTCGACGTGCGCGTCGGGCAGCCAGGTATGCACCGGCCACATCGGCACCTTGACCGAGAAGGCGGCGAAGAAGGCGAAGAACAGCAAGCTCTGCGCGGAAAGCGGAAGCGGCAGCTTGTGCCAGTCGAGGATGGAAAAACTGCCGCCCGACTTGTAGTACAGGTACAGCAGCGCGATCAGCATCAGCAGCGAGCCGAGCAACGTGTAAAGGAAGAACTTGAAGGCCGCGTAGACGCGGCGCGGCCCGCCCCACATGCCGATGATGATGTACATCGGGATCAGCGTGGCCTCGAAGAAGACGTAGAACAGCAGGCCGTCGAGCGCACAGAACACGCCGACCATCAGGCCCGACAGGATCAGGAACGCGCCCATGTACTGGTGCACGCGCTCGGTGATCACCTCCCAGGCGGAGATCACGACCACCACGGTGATGAAGGCGGTGAGCAGGACGAACCACACCGAGATGCCGTCCACGCCCAGGTGGTACTGGACCTTGAAGCGGTCGATCCAGGGCAGCTTCTCCTGGAACTGCATCGCCGCGCTCGCGCTGTCGAAGCCCGAGATCAAGGGCAGCGTCACGAGGAAACTCGCGATGGCGGCGGCCAGCGCCAGCCAGCGCACGGCGTGGGCGTTCTCGTCGCGGCCGATCGCGAGCAGCAATGTGCCCGCCAGAATCGGCAGCCAGATCGCGACGCTCAGCAGTCCCATTCGCTTGCCCTCGATGGCTCTTGTTCTTGTGCGGCCTGCGGCTCAGAAGCCGAACAGGTGCCTGACCTGCGGCCACAGTTGCCAGGTCATCAGCCCGAAGATGCCCAGCAGCATCACCAGCGCATAGAAGTAGAGGTAGCCGCTCTGGAACAGACGGACCATCTGCGCGATGCCGCCCACCACCCGCGCCGAGCCGTTGATCGCCACGCCGTCGATCAGGCCGACGTCGCCACCCTTCCACAGCCCGGTGCCGAGCAGGCGCGCGCCGGCGGACAGCACGTGCTCGTTGAACCAGTCCATGTAGTACTTGTTGTCGAGCACGCGGTACACCCACTCGAAGCGCGCCTTGATCGCCGCCGGTATCGACGGTTGCTTGAGGTAGAACCACCAGGCCAACGCCACGCCGGCGACCGCGAACCACAGCGGCACCGTCTGCAGCGCGTGCAATGCCATGCCGCCGGCGCTGTGGAAGTGGCTCGCCAGCTCCTGCATCGCCGGGTGGCGCGCGATGTCTGTGACGATCGCGTCCTTGAGGAAGTCGCCGAACAGCATCGGCTGGATGGTCCAGTAGCCGATGAACACCGAGGGCAGCGCGAGCAGGATCAACGGCGCCGTCACGACCCAGGGTGACTCGTGAGGCTTGTCGCCGGGCGCCAGGCCATGGTGGTGGTCGGCCGCCGGTTCCTCGTCGTCGTGATCGCCGTGGTGGTCGTGCGCGGCCTTGCCGAAGCGCTCCTCGCCATGGAAGACCAGGAAGTACATGCGGAACGAATAGAACGCGGTGATGAACACGCCAAACACCACTGCGAAGTAGGCGAAGCCCGCACCGGGCAGCTGGCTGGCGTGCACCGCCTCGATGATCGAATCCTTGCTGTAGAAGCCGGAGAATAGCGGCGTGCCGATCAGCGCGAGCGATCCCACGAGCGACGTCAGCCACGTCAGCGGCATGTACTTGCGCAGTCCGCCCATGTTGCGGATGTCCTGCTCGTGGTGCAGGCCGATGATCACGCTGCCGGCGGCCAGGAACAGCAGCGCCTTGAAGAAGGCGTGCGTCATCAGGTGGAACACGCCCACCGAGTAGGCCGAAGCGCCGAGCGCGACCGTCATGTAGCCCAGCTGGCTCAGCGTCGAATACGCGACCACGCGCTTGATGTCGTTCTGGATGACGCCGAGGAAGCCCATGAACAGCGCGGTGATCGAGCCGATGATCAGCACGAACGACAGCGCGGTGTCGCTCAGCTCGAACAGCGGGCTCATGCGCGCGACCATGAAGATGCCGGCCGTGACCATCGTCGCGGCGTGGATCAGCGCCGAGATCGGCGTCGGGCCCTCCATCGAGTCGGGCAACCAGACGTGCAGCGGGAACTGCGCGCTCTTGCCCATCGCGCCGATGAACAGGCAGATGCACGCCACCGTGATCAGCATCCAGTCGGTGCCGGGAAAGCCGATCTTCGCGAGCTCGCCACCCTTGGCGAAGACCTCGGCGTAGTTGAGCGAGCCGGCGTAGGCGGCCAGCAGGCCGATGCCGAGGATGAAGCCGAAGTCGCCGACCCGGTTGACGATGAAGGCCTTCATGTTGGCGAAGATCGCCGTCGGCCGCTTGAACCAGAAGCCGATCAGCAGATAACTGACCAGACCCACGGCCTCCCAGCCGAAGAACAGCTGCAGGAAGTTGTTGCTCATCACCAGCATCAGCATGCTGAAGGTGAACAGCGAGATGTAGGCGAAGAATCGCTGGTAGCCCGGGTCGTCCTCCATGTAGCCGATGGTGTAGATGTGCACCATCAGGCTGACGAACGTGACCACGGCCATCATCATCGCGGTCAGGCCGTCGACGAGGAAGCCGACCTCCATCTTCAGGCCACCAAGCACCATCCACTCGTAGACGGTGGCGTTGAAGCGCGCGCCGTCGACGACCTGCATCAGCACGACGGTCGATGCGATGAACGACACGAGCACGCCCAGGATCGTGACGGTGTGCGCGCCGCGGCGGCCGATCCACTTGCCGAACAAGCCCGCAGCGACGGCGCCGATCAGCGGCGCGAGCGCGACGGTCAGCAGGAGGTTCTGGGAGATGGCGGTACTCATGTCGTCTGGTTTGCCGTCGACGATTCCGGGCGAACGCCGCGGGTCCGGCTTTGCCGCTCCGCGGGCGTTGCCCCCTCGAGGGGGTGCGGCCGAAGGACGCTGCGGGGGTGGTCCATGTCAGCCCTTGAGCGTGTCGAGTTCCTGCACGTTGATCGACGCGCGGTTGCGGAACAGCACCACCAGGATCGCCAGGCCGATCGCCGACTCGGCGGCGGCCACCGTGAGGATGAAGAACACGAAGACCTGCCCCGCCATGTCGCCCAGGTAGTACGAGAACGCGATGAAGTTCATGTTGACCGCCAGCAGCATCAGTTCGATGGCCATCAGCAGCACGATCAGGTTGCGGCGGTTCAGGAAGATGCCGATCACCGACAGCGCGAACAGGATCGCACCGAGCGACAGGAAGTGCGTGAGCGTCAGGGTGCCGTTCATCGGGCCTGCTCCGGCGGGGCGTCGGCCTCGGGTGGCGCGGGCGGCGCGTCCACCTCGGGCGCCATCCTGACGATGCGCACGCGGTCGGCCTTCTTCGCGCGGACCTGCTGCGACGGGTCCATGTGGCGCGAGTCCTTGCGCTCGCGCAGCGTCAGTGCGATGGCCGCAATGATCGCCACCAGCAGCAGCACCGCGGCCAGTTGCAGCGGGTACAGGTAGTCGGTGTAGATCTCGATGCCCAGCAGCTTGGTGTTCGGGATCGATGCCTGGTCGGGCGGCAGGGGCTTGGCCGCCGAAACGTCGAACCCGGTGCGCAGCACCAGGTACATCTCGAGCGCGATCAGCACGCCCACCAGCGCGGCGAGCGGGAAGTTGCGCCAGAAGTTGTGGCGGAAGCTGTCGGTGTTGATGTCGAGCATCATCACGACGAACAGGAACAGCACCATCACCGCGCCGACGTACACCAGCACGAGCGCAATGGCCAGGAACTCGGCCTTCAGCAGCATCCACACGCAGGCGGCGCTGAAGAACGCGAGCACCAGGTACAGCGCCGCGTGCACCGTCGAGCGCGCGGTGATCACGCCGAAGCTCGCGCCCAGCAGCACCGCCGAGAACAGGTAGAAGAGCGCCGTCGTGGAGTTCATGGTTCTGTGGCGGAGTCGCTCAGCGGTAGGGCGCGTCGGCCGCGCGCGCCGCTGCGATCTCCTTCTCGTAGCGGTCGCCCACCGCGAGCAGCATGTCCTTGGTGAAGTACAGGTCGCCGCGCTTCTCGCCGTGGTACTCGAGGATGTGGGTCTCGACGATCGAGTCGACCGGACAGCTCTCCTCGCAGAAGCCGCAAAAAATGCACTTGGTCAGGTCGATGTCGTAGCGCGTGGTGCGGCGCGTGCCGTCGGCGCGCACCTCGGACTCGATGGTGATCGCTAGCGCCGGGCACACCGCCTCGCACAGCTTGCAGGCGATGCAACGCTCCTCGCCGTTGTCGTACCGGCGCAGCGCGTGCAGGCCGCGAAAGCGCGGTGACAGCGGCGTCTTCTCCTCCGGGAACTGGATCGTGATCGTGGGCGACAGGAAATGCTTGCCCGTGATGAACATGCCCTTGAACAGCTCCGTCAACAGGAAGCTGCTCGCGAAGTCCTTGATCGTGGCAAATGCGGACATCGGCCTACTTCCAGATGTTCCAGGGCGTCTGCATCCAGGCGCCGACCACGACCAGCCACACCAGCGTGACGGGGATGAAGATCTTCCAGCCCAGACGCATGATCTGGTCGTAGCGAAAGCGCGGGAAAGTGGCGCGCACCCAGAGGAAAATCGTCACGACGACGAAGACCTTGATCGCCAGCCAGATCCAGCCCGGGATCCAGTTGGCGAGCGCCGAATCGATCGGCGGCAGCCAGCCACCGAGGAACATGATCACGCACAGCGTGGACACCAGGATCATGTTCGCGTACTCGGCGAGGAAGAACATGGCGAAGGACATGCCCGAGTACTCGATCATGTGACCGGCGACGATCTCGCTCTCTCCCTCGACCACGTCGAACGGGTGGCGATTCGTCTCGGCCAGACCGGCGATGAAGTAGACGAGGAAGATCGGCAGCAGCGGCAGCCAGTTCCACGACAGGAAGTTCAGGCCCATGCCGGCGAACGTCCCGCGGCCCTGCTGCATCACGATGTCGGTCATGTTCATGCTGGCCGACACCATCAGCACGACGACCAGCGCGAACCCCATCGCGATCTCGTAGCTCACCATCTGCGCCGAGGCGCGCAGCGCGCCGAGGAAGGCGTACTTCGAATTGCTCGCCCAGCCGGCAATGATGACCCCGTAGACCTCGAGCGAGGTGATCGCCATCAGGAACAGCAGGCCGGCGTTCACGTTGGCGAGAGCCACGTCGGGGCCGAACGGCACCACGGCCCAGGCCGCCAGGGCCGGCATGATCGTCATCACCGGGCCGAGGAAGAACAGGCCCTTGTTCGCCGCGGTCGGGCGGATGATCTCCTTGAAGATCAGCTTGACCGCGTCGGCGATCGGCGTCAGCAGGCCGTAGGGACCGACGCGGTTGGGACCGGGGCGGATCTGTGACCAGCCGATCGCCTTGCGTTCCCACAGCGTCAGGTAGGCGACGCAGCCCAGCAGCGGCAGCACGACCGCGATGATCTTGACCAGGCTCCAGACCACGAGCCACAGCGTGGGCCCGAAGAACTGGCTGCCGGCGGCGGTGATCTGCTCGATCATGTGCGGGCCTTGTCGATCGCGACCGCGCCGAACATCGCGCCGAGCGTCGCGGTGCCCGGGTGCCCTGCGGCGATGCGCACGGCGTTCGCAGCAAGGGAGACCTCTTCGCGCGCAGGCAGCGTCGCACTCGCGCCGCCCTGCCTGACGACCACCCGCCCGCCCGGCGCGAGCGCGAGCTGCCGCCACAGTCCGCTGGGAAGGCCGACCACGGGCGCGGCGGCATCGGCCGTGGCCTGAAGCGACGGCGCGCGGCGCACGACCGGATCGCTGGCGTAGATCGGCACGTCGGCGATGCGTTCCAGACCCGATGTCGTGGGCGGCACGCCGATCGCGACGCCAGCCGAGTTGTCCAGCCGCGTCGCGAGTGTGGAGGCATCGCCGAGCGCCTCGGCGCGCACCTGCTCGACCGCCTCCTGTGCGAAGCCTGGCAGGCCAAGCAGATTGCCGAGCACGCGCAACACCTTCCAAGCCGGGCGGGTCTCGCCGCTGGGCTTGACCACGCCATGGAAGCTCTGCACGCGGCCTTCGGCATTGACGAACGTGCCGCCGGTCTCGGTGAACGGCGCCACCGGCAGCAGCACGTCGGCGATGTCGGTGTTCGCGTCCTTGAATGCGCTCATCGACACGACGAGACCGGCACCTTTCATCGCCTCACGCGCGGCAGCCGCGTCGGCCGCATCCAGCGCCGGCTCGACGCCCAGCAGAAGCAGCGCCTTCATCGGCTGCGCCAGCATCTGTCCGGCGTTCAGGCCCCCTGGGCCCGGCAATGCACCGACGAGCTGCGCGCCTACGCTGTTGCCCGATTCGCCGAGGTATCCCACCGACGCGCCGACCTGGGCGCCGATCCACTGCGCGATCGCCAGCAGCTGCGAGGCCTGCGGGTGATGCGCGGCGGCGTTGCCGAGCAGCACGGCCTTGGCCTGGCCGCTCATCAGCGACGCGGCAACACGGCTGGCCGCCTCGCCGGCATCGGCCGGCGCCGGGGCAGCCACGCCCTTGGCCGAAGCGATCGCGGCGGCGACCTGTGCCAATGCATCGGCCCATCCGCTCGGCGCGGCCGTCAGGTGATGCGACAGCGGCATCGCCCAGTCGTCATGCACCGCGTGCAGGCTCGAGACTTGGGCACCGTGGCGCACCGCCTGGCGCAGGCGCAGCGCGAACAGCGGATGGTCCTTGCGCAGGAAGCTGCCGATCACGAACGCACGATCCAGCCTGGACAGCGACGCGATGGGGGTGCCGAGCCAGCGCGCCCGGCCCGGGCCGGCGGCGTTGCCGAAGTCGGCATGGCGCAGGCGCACATCGATGTTCTCGCTGCCCAGGCCGCGCACCAGCTTCGCGAGCAGATGCAGCTCTTCGACGGTGGCGTGCTGCGCACCGAGCGCACCGATGCTTCGCGCGCCGAACTCGCCGATCACGCGCTTCAAGCCATCAGCGACGTAGTTCAGCGCCGTCGTCCAATCGACCGCTTGCCACGCACCCCCCTGCTTGATCATCGGCTGCGTCAGCCGTCGGTCGGTATTCAGCGCCTCGTACGAGAAGCGGTCGCGATCGGCGATCCAGCATTCGTTGACGTCTTCGTTCTCCAGAGGCAGCACGCGCAGCACGCGATCACCCTTGACCTGGACGACGAGGTTCGCGCCGGTGCTGTCGTGCGGGCTCACGCTCTTGCGACGCGACAGCTCCCAGGTACGGGCGCTGTAGCGGAATGGCTTGCTGGTGAGCGCGCCGACCGGGCAGATGTCGATCATGTTGCCCGAGAGTTCGCTGTCGATCGTGCCGCCCGTAACGGTGGTGATCTCGCTGTGCTCGCCGCGATGGATCATGCCCAGCTCCATCACACCGGCCATCTCCTGGCCGAAGCGCACGCAGCGGGTGCAATGGATGCAGCGTGTCATCTCCTCCATCGAGATCAGCGGGCCGACGTCCTTGCGCAAGACGACGCGCTTCTCCTCGTGGTAGCGCGAGGCGCTGCCGCCGTAGCCCACCGCCAGGTCCTGCAGCTGGCACTCGCCGCCCTGGTCGCAGATCGGGCAGTCCAGCGGGTGGTTGATGAGCAGGAACTCCATCACCGACTGCTGGGCCTTGACCGCCTTGTCGCTCTTCGTGCGCACGATCATGCCGTTGGTGACCGGCGTGGCGCATGCGGGCATCGGCTTGGGCATCTTCTCGATGTCGACCAGGCACATGCGGCAATTGGCCGCGATCGAGAGCTTCTTGTGGTAGCAGAAGTGCGGGATGTAGACGCCCGCCGCGTCGGCGGCGTGCATCACCATGCTGTGGTCGGGCACGGTGACCTGCTTGCCGTCGAGGGTGATTTCAGCCATCTTGATCCGTCACACGTACTGCGGCACCGCGCACGTCTTGTGCTCGATGTGGTGAACGAACTCGTCGCGGAAGTGCTTCAACATGCCCTGTACCGGCATCGCCGCGGCGTCGCCGAGCGCGCAGATCGTGCGGCCCTTGATGTTGTCGGCCACCGAGTCGAGCAGCCCCAGGTCCTCGGTCTTGCCTTGGCCGTGCTCGATGCGGTGCACCATGCGCCACAGCCAGCCGGTGCCCTCGCGGCAGGGCGTGCACTGGCCGCAGCTCTCGTGCTGATAGAAGTACGACAGGCGCAGCAGGCTCTTGACCATGCAGCGCCGCTCGTCCATCACGATCACCGCGCCCGAGCCGAGCATCGAGCCGGCCTTGGCGATGGCGTCGTAGTCCATCGTCATGTCCATCATCGTCCTGGCCGGCAGCACCGGCGCCGACGAACCCCCAGGGATCACGGCCTTGAGCGCACGGCCGCCGCTCACGCCGCCCGCGAGTTCGAGCAGCTTGGGAAACGGCGTGCCCAGCGGGATCTCGTAGTTGCCCGGGCGCTCGACGTCGCCGACCACCGAGAAGATCTTGGTGCCGCCGTTGTTGGGCCTGCCGATCTCGAGGTACGCCTGGCCGCCGTTGACGATGATCCACGGCACCGCGGCGAAGGTCTCGGTGTTGTTGATCGTCGTGGGCTTGCCGTACAGGCCGAAGCTGGCCGGGAACGGCGGCTTGAAGCGCGGCTGGCCCTTCTTGCCCTCGAGCGATTCGAGCAGCGCCGTCTCTTCGCCGCAGATGTAGGCGCCGAAGCCGTGAAACGCGTGCAACTGGAACGAGAACTCGCTGCCGAGGATCTCGTCGCCCAGGTAGCCGGCGCGGCGTGCTTCCTCGAGCGCCTCCTCGAAGCGCTCGTAGATCTCGAAGATCTCGCCGTGGATGTAGTTGTAGCCCAGCTTCACGCCCATCGCATAGGCGGCAATCGCCATGCCCTCGATCACCATGTGCGGGTTGTAGGCCAGCAGGTCGCGGTCCTTGCAGGTGCCGGGCTCGCCCTCGTCGCTGTTGCACACGACGTACTTCGCGCCGGGGAAGGCGCGCGGCATGAAGCTCCATTTCAGGCCGGTGGGGAAGCCCGCGCCGCCGCGGCCGCGCAACGCGCTGGTCTTCAGTTCGGCCACGACCTGGTCGGGCGTCATGCCCTCGCCGCCGTCCTTGCCGAGGATCTTGCGCAGCGCCCGGTAGCCGCCGCGCTTCTCGTAGTCGTCGATGCGCCAGTTCGTGCCGTCCAGGCCGGCGTAGATCTGTGCGCCGATATGGCGGCCGTGAAAACAGGTCTCGCGGCCGCTGGCCTTGAAGCGCGAGAGGTCGGGCGTGCGTGTCATCTGGCGGCCGCCTTCAAAGTGGCGACAAGATCGTCGAGCCGCTTCTCGTCCATGAAGCTCAGCATCTCGCGGTCGTTGACCAGCATCACCGGCGCGTCGGCGCAGGCGCCCAGGCATTCGCTCGGCTGCACGGTGAACACGCCGTCTTCGGTGGTGCCGTAGGCCTGCACGCCGAGCCGGGAACACAGGTGTTTCAACGCGCCTTCGCCGTTGCGCAGCGCGCACGGCAGGTTGGTGCAGACATTCAACTTGAACTGCCCGACCGGCTGCTGGTTGTACATGTTGTAGAAGGTCGTCACCTCGTGCACCGCGATCGGCGCCATCCCCAGGTGAGCGGCGATCGCGGCCTCGGCCTCCTGCGTGATGTGACCCTGCTCGTGCTGGACGATCGCCAGGCACGCCATCACCGCCGATTGCCTCTGGTCGACCGGGTACTTGGCGACCTCGCGGTCGAAACGCGCACGCGTCTGGTCGGACAGCGTGAAGGTCATCGGTCGATCTCCCCGAACACGATGTCCATCGTGCCGATGATGGCCACCGCGTCGGCGATCATGTGGCCACGGCTCATCTCGTCGAGCGCGGCCAGATGAGGAAAGCCCGGGGCGCGGATCTTCAGGCGATACGGCTTGTTGGCACCGTCGGACACGAGGTAGATGCCGAACTCGCCCTTCGGGTGCTCGACCGCCGCGTAGGCCTCGCCCTCGGGCACATGGAAGCCCTCGGTGAACAGCTTGAAGTGGTGGATCAGCTCCTCCATGTTGCTCTTCATGTCCACGCGCGACGGCGGCGCCACCTTGTGGTTGTCGGTGATCACCGGGCCCGGGTTCTTGCGCAGCCAGTCCACGCACTGCTTGACGATGCGATTGGCCTGGCGCATCTCCTCGATGCGCACGAGATAACGATCGTAGGTGTCGCCGTTCACTCCCACCGGAATGTCGAAATCCATGCGGTCGTAGACGTCGTAGGGCTGCTTCTTGCGCAGGTCCCACTCGATGCCCGAGCCGCGAAGCATGGGGCCCGTGAATCCGAGATTCAACGCTCGCTCGGGCGTCACGACGCCGATGCCCACCGTGCGCTGCTTCCAGATGCGGTTGTCGGTGAGCAGCGTCTCGTAGTCGTCGACGTTGGCCGGGAAGCGATCGCAGAAGTCCTCGATGAAGTCGAGCAGCGAGCCCTGGCGGTTGTCGTTCAGCGCCGCGATCGCCTTCTCGTTCTTGATGCGCGAGACCCGGTACTGCGGCATCGCATCGGGCAGATCGCGGTAGACGCCGCCGGGACGGAAATAGGCCGCATGCATGCGCGCACCCGACACCGCCTCGTACATGTCGAAGATGTCCTCGCGCTCGCGGAAGCAGTAGATGAGGATGTTCATCGCACCGCAGTCCAGCCCGTGGCAGCCAAGCCACAGCAGGTGATTCAGCAATCGCGTCAGCTCCGCGAACATCACGCGGATGTACTGCGCACGCTCGGGCACCTCGATGCCCAGCAGGCGCTCGATCGCCAGGCAGTAGGCGTGCTCGTTGGCCATCATCGACACGTAGTCGAGACGGTCCATGTACGGCAGGCTCTGGATGAAGGTCTTGCTCTCGGCCAGCTTCTCGGTGGCGCGATGCAGCAGGCCGATGTGCGGATCGGCACGTTGGATCACTTCGCCATCGAGCTCCAGCACCAGGCGCAGCACGCCGTGCGCCGCCGGATGCTGCGGGCCGAAGTTCAGCGTGTAGTTCTTGATTTCGGCCATGGTCAGCTCGCCCGACGGGCCGCCCCAAGGGCGAGTTGCGCCCCCCCGGGGGGCAGCGAACGAATGTGAGCTCGGGGGTGCATCAGCGCAGACCACCATACTGGTCTTCGCGCACGATGCGCGGCGTGATCTCGCGCGGCTCGATCGTCACCGGCTGGTAGATCACGCGCTTGCGCTCCGCGTCGTAGCGCATCTCGACGTGGCCCGTGGTCGGGAAGTCCTTGCGCATCGGATGGCCGATGAAGCCGTAGTCGGTGAGGATGCGGCGCAAGTCGGCATGGCCCTCGAACAGGATGCCGAACAGGTCGAAGGCCTCGCGCTCGAACCAGTTGGCGCTGCTCCACACGTCGGTGAGCGAGTCCACCAGCGGCAGATCGTCGTCGGGGCACGCAACCTTCAGGCGCACGCGCCAGTTCTTCGACACGCTGAGCAATTGCGACACGACGACAAAGCGCAAGCCCTCGTGCGGCGCGTCCTTCCAGCTGCTCAGGTCCACGCCGCACAGATCGATCAGCTGCTCGAACGCGAGCGTCGGGTCGTCTCGCAATTGCCGCGCCACCGCAAGGTAATCGGCGGCCTCGACGGTGATCGCCAGCTCGCCGCGGTCGCGCACGAGCTTGCCGATCTTCGGGCCGAGCGCGACCTGCAGCGACTGCTCCAGCGCATCGAGGCGCGAGCTCATCGTGCCCCCTGGATGCCACGCGCCGTGCACCTGCGGGCGTGCGAGCACTTTCTGGACGGCCGTGCAGTGCTCATCGCGCGATCGTGTTCTCTCTGCGGATCTTCGCCTGCAGTTGCAGCACGCCGTACAGCAGCGCTTCGGCGGTCGGCGGGCAGCCGGGCACGTAGACGTCCACCGGCACGATGCGGTCGCAGCCGCGCACCACCGAGTAGCTGTAGTGGTAATAGCCGCCACCGTTCGCGCACGAGCCCATGCTGATGACCCAGCGCGGCTCGGCCATCTGGTCGTACACCTTGCGCAGGGCGGGCGCCATCTTGTTGCACAGCGTGCCGGCGACGATCATCAGGTCGCTCTGGCGCGGGCTGGGGCGAAACAGCATGCCGAACCGGTCGATGTCGTAGCGCGCTGCGCCGGCGTGCATCATCTCCACCGCGCAGCAGGCCAGCCCGAAGGTCATCGGCCAGAGCGAGCCGGTCTTCGACCAGTTGATGACGGCGTCGAGCGTGGTCGTCGCGACACCTTCCTTGAGGACACCTTCGATTCCCATAGCGGCCTTATTCCCAGTCGAGGGCGCCCTTCTTCCACTCGTAGACGAAGCCCACCACGAGAATGCCGAGAAAGACCATCATGGCCCAGAAACCTGACGCGCCGATTTCGGCCAGCGACACGGCCCACGGAAACAGGAAGGCGATCTCGAGGTCGAACAGGATGAACAGGATGGCCACGAGGTAGTAGCGCACGTCAAACTTCATGCGCGCGTCCTCGAAGGCCTCGAAGCCGCATTCGTAGGGGCTGTTCTTCTCGGCGTCGGGGCGGTTGGGGCCCATCACGAAGCCGATGACCTGCGGCGCCACGCCCACCGCGACGCCCACGAGGATGAACAGGATGACGGGCAGGTACTGTTGCAGGTCCATGTCGTCGTCTTGTTCGCAGGGCGCGGTCTTGGGCAGGGCTCGAGAGGAGCCGGGGGCAGGACGTCTCTGGTGCCGACGGCGAGACTCGAACTCGCACAGCTTTCGCCACTACCCCCTCAAGATAGCGTGTCTACCAATTTCACCACGTCGGCGCTCGCCGGGCCCTCGCGGGCTCGTCTTCCGGATGGCGTGAGGATGGCGCTCCGGACAGCCCGGGATTCTAAGGCTAAAGATCAGGGTTTCTGAGGAGCCGCGGGCACCGCGCTCGCGGCCTGCGCAGGGCTTGCCGCAGGCGCCGGTGCGGTCGGGATCACCGCCACGGGAGACGGCGCCGACGCGGCCGGCGCACTGGCGGCGACGCCGGCGCGTTCGAACACGCTCGTGCTCTCGGGCCGCTTGGTCGCGGCCTCATGACCGAAGTAGGCCAGGGCCAGCGTGCAGACGAAGAACACGGTCGCGCAAGCCGAAGTCGAACGCGACAGGAAGTTCGCGCTGCCGCTCGCACCGAACAGGCTGCCCGATGCGCCACTGCCGAATGAGGCGCCCATGTCGGCGCCCTTGCCGTGCTGAACGAGCACGAGGCCGATCATCACGATCGCGCTGATGATCTGCACGGCCAGGACGAGGTTCCAGACGATCTGCATGTTGACGTGGGTTGCTTGCGTGGTGATGGGGTTCAGGAAGCCGCGCGGCAGATGGCGACGAAGTCGGTTGCCTTCAACGACGCACCGCCGACCAGGCCGCCGTCGATGTCCGGCTGTGAGAACAGCTGGGCCGCGTTGTCGGGCTTGACGCTGCCGCCGTAGAGGATCTTCATGTCGGCCGCGCGCGGCGTGGCCGCAGCCAGTTGCGCGCGCAGCAGCGCATGCACCGCCTGCGCCTGCTCGGGCGTCGCGGTGCGTCCGGTGCCGATGGCCCACACCGGCTCGTAGGCGACGACCATCTCGCCGGCGCAATGCGCGAGCGTGTGGATCACGGCCGACAGCTGGCGCTTGACCACCGCCGCGGTCTCGCCCGCCTCACGCTGTGCCAGGGTTTCGCCGACGCAAACGATCGGTGTCACGCCGCGCGCGAGCGCCGCCTTGGCCTTGTCGGCCACGAGCAGATCGCTCTCGGCGTGGTACTGGCGGCGCTCGCTGTGGCCGACGATGGCGTAGCGGCAGCCGAACTCGTGCAGCATCGCAGCCGAGACTTCGCCGGTGTAGGCGCCCTGCTCGTGCGCCGAGCAATCCTGCGCGCCCCAGCGGATGTCGGTGGCGGCCAGCGCGACCGCCGTCTCGGACAGGTAAGGGAACGGCACGCACACCGCCACGTCGGCAATGAACGGCCGCGCAGCCACGATGGCTGCCAGCAGTTCGGCATTGGCCGTGTGGCTGCCATGCATCTTCCAGTTGCCAACGATCAGTTGCTTGCGCGCCATGGTCTCGCTCACCAGGTCAGGACGATCTTGCCCACGTGGGTGCTCGACTCCATCAGCGCATGCGCCTGGGCGGCCTGCGCTGCGGGGAACACCTGGTGGATCACGGGCCTGATGCGGCCGGCTTCGAGCAGCGGCCAGACCCGCTCGCGCAGCGCCCGCGCCAGCTCGCCCTTGTAGGCCACGCTGCGCGGGCGCAGCGTCGAGCCGCTGATGGTCAGTCTCTTGCGCAGCACCGCGCCGGTATCGATCTCGCTCTTCGTGCCACCCTGCACCGCGATGATCGCCAGGCGCCCATCGTTCGCAAGGCAACGGATCTCGCGCGCGATGTACTCGCCAGCGACCATGTCCAGCACGACGTCGACGCCACGCCCCGCGGTCAGCCGTTCGACCTCAGCCGCGAAGTCCCGTGTCCGGTAGTTCACCGCGTGGTCTGCACCGAGCGACACGCAGGCCGCGCACTTGTCGTCGCTGCCCGCGGTGGCGATGACTTTGGCTCCGAGCGCCTTGGCCAGCTGGATGGCTGTCACGCCGATGCCGCTCGAGCCGCCCTGCACCAGCAACCACTCACCGGCCTTCAGCGCGGCGATGTGGAACACGTTCTGCCATACGGTGAAGAAAGTCTCAGGCAGGCTCGCTGCCTCGATGTCGGTCAGGCCCCGGGGCTGCGCAAGCACCTGCGCCGCCGGCGCGACGCACAGTTCGGCATAGCCGCCGCCGGCCACCAGCGCGCACACGCGCTCGCCTGCCTTCAAGCCGGTGGAGGCGATGTCGCCGCCCACCAGCGTGCCCGCGACCTCCAGCCCGGGAAGGTCCGACACCCCTGGCGGCATCGGGTACAGCCCTTTGCGCTGCAGGACGTCGGGCCGGTTCACGCCCGATGCGGCCACACGAATCAGCACTTCCCCTGCGCCCGGCACCGGGTCCGGACGCGAGGTCTCGCACAACACTTCGGGCGCGCCGTAGCGGCTGATCTCGATCGCGCGCATCGCGACGGCTGCGTCAAGACTGGGGTTCGTCGTGCGGCACGGGTTGCGGCGCGACGGCGTCACCCTCCGCGCGCGGCTCACGTTCGCCGCCCTGGTCCGAGCGTGGCGGACGATCCCCCCGGTCACGGCGCGGGCCGCGGTCACGATCACCGCCGCGTCCGCCGCGATCACGGTCACCGTAGTCGCGGCGTGGGCGCTCCTCCTCGACATAGCCCTCGGGCTTGTCGAGCAGCGCCTTCAACGAAAGCTTGATGCGGCCCTTGTCGTCGGTCTCGAGCACCTTGACCTTGATGATCTGGCCTTCCTTGAGGAAGTCCTCGACGCGCTCGACGCGCTGATGCGCGATCTGGCTGATGTGCAGCAGGCCGTCCTTGCCCGGCAGGATCTGCACGAGGGCGCCGAAGTCCAGGATCTTGGTGATCGGCCCCTCGTAGATCGCACCCACCTCGGCCTCGGCAGTGATGTCCTCGATGCGCTTTCTCGCGAAGGCCGCCTTGTCGGAATCCACCGACGCGATCGTGATCGTGCCGTCCTCGGCGATGTCGATCGTGCAGCCGGTCTCCTCGGTCAGCGCGCGGATCACCGCGCCGCCCTTGCCGATCACGTCGCGGATCTTCTCCGGGTTGATCTTCATCGTGTA
>Ga0209797_10000687_pt1 | contig 16969 bp, 11 predicted proteins | sample DOMMetBare3Fresh_2_FD_187472 | JGI IMG/M metagenome (GOLD analysis project Ga0209797, IMG submission 187472) | Wetland sediment microbial communities from St. Louis River estuary, USA, under dissolved organic matter induced mercury methylation -... | ecosystem: Environmental > Aquatic >... | reverse complement strand
GTCGATGCCGTTGCGCCCGATGCGGTACGGATTGTGGCCGTCGACCGTCATCGAACTGACGAAGACGGCGATCATCGAACCAACGTAGGCCGGCTCGCTGGGCACCAGCGCCTCCCAGTTCTGGAAGATGTCGCGCCAGTTGCCTTCGTAGTTGACGATTCGCCGTCCACTTGCATCGCGCACCTGGATCGAGAATCGGTTCCAGGGTCGGCTGGGGTCGCCATGGCGGCGGCTGAACGTCAGCGGCAGGTACTCGAGCGCCAGGCGCTCGGCCTGAGGCCCCCACGCGTCGCGGGCGGCGGCCAGTGCCTGCGAACGCTCGACCCGGGCCGGCCAGCGGGCCATGGCTTCGCCCATCGACGCCCCCAGGGCCTTGTTGCGCTGGCTGATGAACGCCAGGAGGTCGTCGCGATCGAAGCGTGTCCCGTCGACGAAAACACCGCCGCGCATGATGTTGAACAGCACATTGGCGCGGTGGTGGGCCGCGGCCATCGGATCACCGGAACTCTGGAAGGCGTCGGCACGGCCGAGCAGTTCGTCCAGCCCTGAGGTGTTGCGTTCGCGCGCGGCGGCGATGTCCGCCACCGTGCCGCCGCCGCCCTGGAGCCAGCGGCAGAGCTCGAACGCCTGGACTTGGGACCGTGGCGCATCGATGACGGAGTGCCATTCGAGGCCGGATTCACCGACCTCGGCGTCGAAGTTCAGCAGGAAGGCTCCACGTCGGCCCCGGGTCAGGGTCTCGGCCTCGACCTGCCTGGTGCGGCAGAACCGCACCAACTGCGTGGCCGACAGCAGGGTTTTCGTGCCTGCGGGTGCGCCCGCATGCCAGGCGGTCAGCGCGGTCAGGGATTCCTTCGGTTCGGCCCGGTCCCAGATCTGCGCGTACAGCGTGTAGAGACCCAGACGCCCGCTCGCTGACGACTCGTTCCACTTGTAGGCGTCGGTGAGGCAGCTCATGCGGCTCGACAACTCGACACCGACCCCTGGCGGAATCAGGTTCAACACGCCGTCGAGCACTTTCACCGGGACCGGGCCGCGCGGCGCCTCCAAGCGGGCCGAGCGCACCAGACCCAGGCCCGCTGCGGCAAACCACTCGTACTGGAAGGCCAACCGGCCCGCGGGGTGCTCGTCTCGAAAACGGATCCGGGTTCCCGACAGGTTCTTCCACACGGAACGATTCCCGGTCGGCCCATACAGGCGAGGCGCGAAGGGCTGCCAAAGCTCGGTACGTTCGCCCACCTCGACATGGATCCAGGTCCGGGGCCCGGTGTGCTCGCCCCGGAGGTGGATCTTGTCCACGGTCTCGTACGGCAGAAAGGCGCCCTCGGGATCGCGTCGGCCCGCCGTCAGCGAGCCCGCCGTCGACACGTAGGCCCAGAGGTCGCTGTCGCCCGCGAGTGCCATGAAGAACGGCGCCAGGTGGTCGAGGCCGTCGATGCGGTACCAGGATTCGGCACCTTCGGCGACAAAGGCGCCCCTTACCCTGGTGTCCGCGATCTCGTTCTCAGGGGTGACGGCCGGCAGGCGCAGGGACACGAGTCAGAGCGCCTTGTTCAGCGCGCAGCCGCGGATGCCGCGCAGTGCGTCGCGATGAACTCGGCCTGCGTCGGCATCACGTTGACGCATTTGGCGATCACCTGCGCGACGTTCGCCACGTAGGCCTCCACCTCGGCTTCGGGCCGCAGGTCGGCGAACGGGTGGTAGCCCTGGGGCACGATGCGCTGGCCGATCATCACCTGCAGCCAGCTCGGCTCGGCGAACAGCTCCTGCAGGTCTCGGAACACGCGCCCATTGCTGCGGAACAGGTCGATCTTGTGCTGCAACGTGTCGGGGATCGGCATCGTGCGGCAGTAGTTCCAGAACTCGGAGTCGTCGCGCTCGGTGGCCTTGTAGTGCAGGATCAGGAAGTCGCGGATGCGCTCGTACTCCCATTGCGTCATCGCGTTGTATTCGGCGATGTCGGCGGCGTCGAAGCCGGCGCGCGGAAAGAAGCTGATGATGCGCGATACAGCGGTGTGGATCAGGTGGATGCTGGTGGACTCCAGCGGCTCGAGGAAGCCGCTGGAAAGCCCGACGGCGACACAGTTGCGGTTCCAGAACTGCTTGCGCCGGCCGGTCGTGAACTTCAACGGCCGCGGATCGGCCAGCGGCACGCCGTCGAGGTGTTCGAGCAGGATGCGCGTGGCCTCTTCCTGCTCCATGAAGCTGCTGCAGTAGATGTGGCCGTTGCCGGTGCGGTGCTGCAGCGGGATGCGCCACTGCCAACCTGCCGAATGCGCCGTCGAGCGCGTCATCGGCAGCAGCGGGCCGGCCGACTTGCAGGGCACGGCCAGGGCACGGTTCATCGGCAGCCAATGCGACCAATCTTCGAACCCGCACTGCAGCGTCTGCTCGATCAGCAGGCCGCGCATGCCCGAGCAGTCGATGAAGAAGTCGCCAGCAATGCGTTCGCCGTTTTCCATCACCACGGCGTCGATGTAGCCGTCGCCCTCGCGCTGCGCCACGCGGGCGATCTTGCCCTCGGTGCGGATGACGCCGCGCTGCTCGGCGTAGCCGCGCAGGTAGCGTGCGTACAGACCGGCGTCGAAGTGGAAGGCGTGCGAGATGTCGGCCACCGGCGAGCCCGGCATGTCCTTGCGTGCACGCATGAACTTGGCCTGGCGCGGCGCGGAGGTGTTGATCGAGTAGGCCTCCAGCGGGCCCGCCTTACCGGCGTGCCGCATGCGCAGCCAGAAGTGGTGAAAAGGCAATGCCTGCGTCGCCTGCCCGACGAAGCCGAAGCCGTGGATGTAGCGGTCGCCGATGGCGCCCCAGTTGACGAACTCGATGCCGAGCTTGAACGTGCCCTGGGTGGCACGCATGAACTCGTCCTCGTCGATCTCCAGCGCGCGGTTGAATTCACCGATGTGCGGGATCGTCGCCTCGCCGACGCCGATGATGCCGATCTCGTCGGACTCGACAAGTCGGATCGTGCACTGGCGTTCCAGTACCTTGGCCAGTGCCGCGGCGGTCATCCATCCTGCGGTGCCGCCGCCGACGATGACGATGTTGCGTACCGGCTGCAGGGTCATGGTCCGGGCGTCCTCATTCGGGCGAAACGCCTCCGGCGCTATTGTTGCGCCGGGGCTCTCGCGCTGCAGGGACTAGAACTTGTAGTTCACGCCTGCCAGGATCTGACGACCGAACCTGTAGTTGTAGTTCGGCACCAGCTGGGTCGGGTCCGGCTGAGAGCCGGTGGGCGTCTTGTAGTTGGTCGTCGTGGTGTCGGTCAGGTTGTTGACCTGCAGCAGCACCGACAGCCCCTTGTACATGCCCGCGTCGTCGAAGGCGTAGCCCAGCTGCATGTCGACCACCTTGTCGGCGCCTTGCGACCGCGTCGTCGGGCGGAAGAAGATGTCGCGCGTGGTGGCCGTGAACGGCGAGCGGTGGCGCTGGCTGACACGGGCCGAGAAGCCGTGCTTCTCGTAATAGACCGTCAGGCTGTTCGAGCGTCCGGACAGACCGTTGATCGGCGTGCTCGAGTCGACGACCACCAGGTTGCTGTTCTGGTCCACCTTCTGGTCGCGGATCGAGCTGTTGAGCTTGGAGGCGCTGAAGACGACGCCGAAGCCGTCCAGCATCGGGGTCAGCAGCGCGCCTTCGAGCGACGCCGCGATCTCGAAACCTTCGACGCGGCCACCACTGCCATTGCGCGGCTTGATCTCGCCGCCGAACTGCTGGACGACGACCCCCGGCGACGGCGTGTAGCCCGGCGGCAGCGGCGTGCCGCTGCGATCCACCGGTTGCTCGGAAGCGATGACGTAGCTCAGCAGGTTCTTGCGGAAGGCCGCGAACGAGACGTAGCTGCGCTTGCCGAAGTACTTCTCGATCGACAGGTCGATCGCACTGGCCTTCCAGGGCTTCAACTCCGGGTTGCCGGCGTAGGTGATCTGCCAGGTGCCTTCGTTCGGGCCCGGATCGGTGTTAAGCCGCGGCGTGCTGCCGCCCGCGCGCATGTCGTTGATCTCCGGGCGCGCCGTCTGCATGCCCAGGCCGAAACGCGTGATCAGGTCGGGACGCAACTCCGCCACCAGGTTCAGGCTCGGCAGCACGTCGTCGTACTTGGCGCCACCGCTGCGCCTGATGAGTTTGCTCAGGTCCTGGTTTTGGTCGTTGTCCAGGCCCAGGTACTGGTAGCCCTCGGAACGCTGATCCGAATGCACTGCCTGCAAGCCAAGGTTGCCGCGCAGCGGGATGCTTCCGAGCTGCGCGTCGATGTCCAGTTGCACGAATGCGGTGGTGATCTTCTCGTTGACGAAAGCGTCGTTGCCCTTGCGGAAGAACTCGGCGGCCTTTCTGCCGAGCGCGCCGGAGCTGACGAGCGACGGCACGTCGATGCGGATGAACTCGGGCACGCCCATCCAGGACATGTCGAGCGGCGTGCGTACCGAGCCGACCGGGATGTCGCGGATCACATTGCCGTTGCCGTCCAGCGGCATCACCAATCGCGTCTCGTTCTTCTCGATACTCTTGTCGCGCTGCGTGTAGTTGAAACCGCCGGTGAAGTTGCTGAAGACGCCGAGCAGGTTCATCGGCCGCCTGGCCGACAGGCGCAGCGACGTGATCTCGTCGACCGAGTGCGGGTCGCGCACGACACCGGTCCAGCGCGGTTCGCCCGGCACGTAGTCGAAGCCGATCACGTCACCGAAGCGCATGTTCGCCGGGTTGGCGAGGAAGCCGGGCGTCAGCGGCGTGAACGTCTGCGCGCCGCCGGTGACCGGCACGTTCCACTTGAACGGACCGTAGGCCCAGGTGTTGGCCGTGTTGTTCCACGGGCCCGCATAGACCTCCTGGTAGACCTCGTCGCGCACGTCCTTCGAGAACGCGAGGTCGGACACCAGGGTCCATTGTTCGCCAACCTTCAACGACGTGTTCCAGCCAATGGCCGAGATCTCGTCGCGGCGCTTGGTGTCCCAGTTGGTCGTCGTCGTCGGCAGCGCGCTGGCCGTCGCCCTCGTCGCATAGGTGTTCTGGCCGACCTGCGTCGTGCCGACGTCGGACAGCGTGTTCAGGGACTGTGCCGGGCCGAAGAACTGACCCCAGCTGGCGAACATGTTGGACGTCAGCTTGCCACCCACCTCGTGCGTGTCGAACTTCGAGTAGTACAGGTCGAGCTGGGTGCCCAGGTCCTTGTTGGGCTTGTACTCGAGCACCGCCATCAAGCCGTCGCGCGTGTTCTTCTTCGTGGCCTGCGAGCCGGTCCAGAACATCGGCAGCATGGCAGCGTTGTTCGGTCTGCCGCAGCAGTTCTGGGGAGGGTTGGTGAACAGGGAGTCTGGAATGCCATTGACGGGCAAGCCGAAAACTGCGAAGTCGCCGTATTGGTCGAGTTCCAGCACGCGCGACTGCGTCGTCGACGCCAGGTGCGCGAAGCCCAAGGCCACGCCGATCGTGTTGTCGGCGAACTGGTTCACGTACGACAGGCTGATGCGGTTGCCGTTCGGGCTGGCCACGCCCGGCACCTGGGTCTGGAGCGAATTGGTCTCGCCGCGGACATTGATCGCGACTTCGCGACCGCGCGTGTCGAGCGGCCGGCGCGCCATCAGGTCCACCGTACCGGACAGGCCCTGTCCGATCAGCGTCGCGCTCGGTGTCTTGTACACCGTCGCCGAGCCGATCAGCTCGGACGGGAACTGGTCGTACTCCACCGCGCGGCCGTCGTTCGAACTCACGATCTCGCGGCCGTTCAACAGCACCCCGGAGAACGCCGGCGACAAGCCGCGGATCGAGATCACGTTCACCCGTCCGTCGGCGCCGCGCTGGCCCGTCAGGCCAGGCAGACGGGCCAGCGACTCGGCGATGCTCGAGTCGGGCAGCTTGCCGATGTCCTCGGCCGAGATGGCCTCGACAATCGAGTCCGAATTGCGCTTGGTGGCGATCGAGCTCTCGATCGAACGCCGGATCCCGGTGACGGTCACGGTCTGCGTCTCGGTTGCCGTCTGCTGGGCGTCGGCATGGCCGGGGCCGAGCAGGATCAGCGCGCAGGCGGCAGCCACGGGGCTCTTGCGCATGGGGGATGGGATAAGCATCGGTCGTCTCCGGTCGGCTCGGGGGGCATTCAAGGCCCCTAGCTTTTGCGCTAGAACAAACAAAAGCAAAATGAAAGCGCTTTCTTAATTGTTGGCCAATGACCGTGCCGCACCGACTATCGTTAACCCTTGGGCCAGTCAATCAAGGGCTGGCGGCGCCTTCTTCGAGCCCCACCGGCGCGCCTTGCCGGACATGCTTCAGCGCTGCACGCGCCGCGTCGATTCCCGGGCCACCAGGACCGGCGGCGGCAGGATGCCTTCGGGCACAGCGCCACGCAGCAGGTCCAGAACAGCCGTGGCGGCCTCGCAGCCCATCGCATAGACGGGTTGGCGCACGGTGGTCAGCGGCGGTATCGAGAACTTGGCCGGCGCCAGGTCGTCGAAACCCACCAGCGAGACGTCGTCGGGCACCCGCATCTGGCGCCGGTGCAGGCCGAGCGCCGCTCCGATGGCCATCTGGTCGTTGGCGGCGAAGATTGCGGTGAAAGGCAGGCCACGCTCCAACAGGTGGTTGACCGCGAGCAGGCCCCCCGCTTCCGTGAAGTCGCCGGGAATCACCAGCGCCGGATCCAATGCGATACCCGCTTGCTCGAGCGCGCGGCGGTAGCCGGCCTCGCGATCGAGCGCGTCCTCGTGTGCAGGGTCGCCGGCGATGAACGCGATGCGCTCATGGCCGCACCAGATCAGGTGCTGCGTGGCCAGCAAGCCGCCAGCCTCGTTGTCGAAGCCCAGGCTGAACAGTCGCGGCCCCGTCAAGGTGCGTCGCCCCACCACCACCATCGGCAGCTGTTTCGCATAGGCTTGCAGCGCCGCGTTGGGCAGGCGCCCGGCGAGCACGATGAGGCCGTCGACACGGCGCGACAGCAGCGCCTCGATGGCCTTGCGCTCCTCGGCTTCGCGCCAATGACCGCTGACGAACAAGGGGATGTAGCCGACGCGTTCCAGTTCGTCCTCGATGCCGTGCAGGGCCTCGCCGTAGAACGGGCTGCTGATCGTCTGCGTGAGCACGCCGATGCTCAGCGTGCGGCCGCCGGCCAGCCCTCGGGCAACAGGATTGGGCTTGAAGCCGAGCTTGCGAATCGCCTCGACGACCACCGCCTGCTTGGCTGCACTCACGCTGGCGGTGCCGTTGAGGATGCGCGACACGGTGCTGGGCGACACACCGGCGGCCTTGGCGACCATGTCGAGGGTCACCGGGCCGCTGCCGCGTGGCATTCGGGAGCGTGGAAGCGAAAGCGGTTTCATCGTGACACGGCAGCGAATGCGCGCAGTGTAGTGTCGAGGCGCGGGCGAACCCCACTCAGCGAGCGACCATCGACGGCAGGTCCGCCTCAAGGAAGCGCTCGACCCCGGGCATCACGGCGATCAACGGCACGAGGAGCAACGACAGACGCGGACGCGATCTGCCAGTTGTCGCCGATGCTGGCGTTGAACATCAGAAGCGATAGCTTCGTGACGCCGGGCACGCTGCCGACATGGCTGTCCGCGCATCCGCCGACCGACTCGAGGAGGTCGAAGATCGCGCCGGCGACCTGACCCGGCGCCGCGAGTCGTACCCGACGATCGAGCAAGTGGATGCGGCGTTGTGCTCCCTCTGGTATGCGGTCCATCCGGGGCCAACCCAGCCACCTGCGGAAAGGCCAGTGTCAGGGCTTCAAGTCCGCGGCCTTGATGGCCGGCATCCAGTCCCGGACTTGCTTGGCGACGAAGTCGGTGAACTCCTGCGAGCTCATCTTCACCGTGGTCACGCCGAGTTCCTCGAAGCGCTTGACCACCGCGGGATCGGCCACGATCTCCGCGAGCGCCTTGCCAAGTCGGTCGGTCACCTCCTTGGGCAGGCCCGCCGGGCCGGAGACCCCGAAGTAGTTCTCGGCCACCAGCTGCGGCCACCCCAGCTCGACCACCGTGGGCACGTCCGGCAGCAACGGCGAGCGGGTCCGCGTGGTCACCGCCAGGGCCCTGATCTGACCTGCCTTGACCATCGGCACGAAGGCCGTGACGACGTCGATGCCCACCGGAATGACGCCTGCGATGAGGTCCGTCGTCATCGGGGCGCCGCCGCGATACGGCACATGGGTCATGCGGATCTTCATCGCGTCCTTGACCATTTCGCCCACGATGTGCCCGATCGAGCCCGGCCCGCCACTGGCGAAGTTGTAGCCTGGCGCGGCGGCGGCGCCCGGCAAGTCCCTGAAGGTGGCCGGACCTGATTTCGGATTGGCCATGATGAGCACCGGCGCCACGCCCAGCATCGACACGTGGGTGAACTGCTTGACGGGGTCGTAGGGCGGCTTCGGCACCGTGAAGGGTCCGATCGAGGTCGGCGTCGAGTTGGACAACATCAAGGTGTAGCCGTCGGGTGCCGCCCGAGCCACTTCGTTGCCGCCGATCGTGCCGCCGGCGCCGGGCTTGTTGTCCACGATCACGGGCTGTCCCAGTGCCTTGGCCAGCGGTTCCGAGATGGCCCGGGCGACGATGTCGCTGGCTCCCCCTGCAGCAAAGGTGACGACGATGCGGACCGGCTTTTCGGGCCACCCTGCAGCAGCGGCCGGCATCGACGCTGCCAACAGACAGCCGGCCAATGCGGATTGAAACGCGCGACGAAGGTGGGTCATGAATGGCTCCGGTCCGGGGGTCAGGAACCCCGGTAGGTGGAATAGGCCCAGGGGGACACCAGCAGCGGCACGTGGTAATGGGCGGCGGCATCGGCGATGCCGAAGTCCAACTGGACGTGGTCGATGAACGGCGGCTCGGGCAGGGTTGCGCCCAGCGCCCTGAAGTAGGACGCGACCGCGAAGACGAGGCGATAGCGGCCGACGGCCATGGCCTGCGCATCCAGCAGCGCCCCGTCGTCGCTGCGGCCATCGGCATTCAAGGTGAAGGTCTTCAGCGTGGTGGCGGTCTCGCCGTCCAGTCGCTGCAACTTCACGTGCATCCCCGCAGCGGGGCATCCGTTCGTGATGTCGAGGACATGTGTGCTGAGGTGTCCCACGGAGTTCCTTTCAGGAGCGATCGGGACGATGGCGCCGGCACGAGCGGACGGCAGCAGGGTTCGGCACGGAGTCGCTTGAAGTTTGCGCCGGAGTGTATACACTTCCGCGCACAATATCCATCCGCATCTGCCCCAGACCCGTGGCCATCCGCCGCATTCCCCGCAAAGCCGTTACGCCGCCGGCGTCTGGCAGGCCAGCGCCGACCGGCGCCACTGAACGCATCGTCGAGTCGATCACCGCGGCGATCGTCGAGCGGCGCCTGATGCCCGGCACCAAGCTGTCGGAGCAGAAGCTGGCCGACATCTTCCGGGTGTCGCGAACGCTGGTGCGCCAGGCGCTGAACCAGCTCAGCAGGGACCGTCTGGTGACGCTGGAGCGTGCGCGCGGCGCGTTCGTGGCCATGCCCAGCGTCGACGAGGCTCGGCAGGTGTTCGAGGTCCGTGCGATGCTTGAAAGCGCCCTGGTCCGCCAGCTCTGCGCGCGCATCACCGATCGCCAGATCGCCGAGCTGCGAGCTCACCTTCGTGACGAAGGTGCAGCGGTCGCGCGCACCGACGTGGCCGGCAGGACCCGGCTGCTCGCCGACTTCCATGCCGTCCTGGCCCGCATGCTCGGAAACGAGGTCCTTGCCCAAATGCTGGAGGATCTGCTCAGCCGCTCGTCGTTGATCGCATTGATGTACCAGTCGTCGCACTCGGCCGAGCATTCGCTGGCCGAGCATGTCCAGATCGTGGACGCTCTCGACAAGCGCGACCCGCGCATGGCCGCGAAGCTGATGGGGCACCACATTTCGGCCGTCGAGCAGAACCTGCGTCTCGACCCGCACACCGCGGATCTCTCTGCCGCGTTGCGGCCTCAGGCCTGAATCGCCATGCCGACGACCGCTGGACCCGCCATGCACTACCCCCGCGACCTGCGCGGCCACGGCCGCAACCCGCCCGCCGCCCACTGGCCCGGCCACGCCCGAGTCGCCGTGCAGTTCGTCCTCAACTACGAAGAAGGCGCCGAAAGCTCCGTCCTGCACGGCGATGCGGGCAGCGAGCAGTTCCTCTCGGAGATGTTCAGCCCCCCGCCCTTCCCTGCACGGCACCTCAGCATGGAAGGCATCTATGAATACGGCTCGAGGGTGGGGGTCTGGCGCATCCTGCGCGAGTTCGAGCGCCGCGGCTTGCCGCTGACCGTCTTTGGCGTGGGGATGGCGCTGGAGCGCTGCCCGGAAGTCGCCGCCGCATTCAAGGAGCTGGGGCATGAGATCGCGTGCCACGGCTGGCGATGGATCGGCTATCAAGCGGTGGACGAGGCCACCGAACGCGACCACATGGCACTGGGCATGGCGCGCATCCAGGCCGTGACGGGCGAACGCCCCCTCGGCTGGTACACGGGCCGGGACAGCCCGAACACGCGCCGCCTGGTGGCCGACTTCGGCGGCTTCGAGTACGACAGCGACTACTACGGCGACGACCTGCCCTTCTGGCTGCAGGTGCGCAGAAGCGACGGCACCCTGGCGCCGCATCTGGTGGTTCCCTACACGCTGGACGCCAACGACATGCGCTTCGCGCTGCCCCAGGGCTATTCGCATGGCGACGAGTTCTACCAGTACCTGCGCGACGCCTTCGACGTCCACTACGCGGAGGGCGATGAGCGCCCTTCGATGATGAGCATCGGCATGCACTGCCGTCTGCTGGGGCGGCCGGGGCGCATGCGGGCCCTGCAGCGCTTCCTGGACCACGTGCAAGGCCACGACCGGGTGTGGGTCACGCGCCGCATCGAGATCGCGCGGCACTGGAAGGCCACCCATCCGTTCGACCCTGCCACGGCCTTCGTCTGGGAGTGAAGAACGTGCTGACCCTGAACCAGATCAACGCCGCCAGCGCCGACGACTTCGTCGCGCTGCTGGATGGCACCTATGAGCATTCACCCTGGATCGCGCAGCGTGCCGCGGCCGGTCGCCCGTTCGCCAGCCTGGTCCACCTCAAGCTGGCCCTGGCAGATGTCGTGCGCGGCGCGGGCCGTGAGGCGCAACTGGGGCTGATTCGCGCCCACCCCGAGTTGGCTGGCAAGGCCATGGTCAGCAACACGCTCACCGCCGAATCGACCCACGAGCAGGGACAGGCCGGACTGACCCAATGCACGCCCGAGGAGTTCGCGAAGATCCAGCGACTCAACGCAGACTACAACGCCAAGTTCGGCTTCCCGTTCATCCTGGCCGTCCGCGGTCCGCGCGGCCTGGGGCTGAACAAGGCCGAGATCATCGCCACCTTCGAGCGCCGTCTTGACCACCACCCGGACTTCGAGCGGGCCGAGTGCCTGCGCAACATCCATCGCATCGCGGAAATCCGTCTCGACGACAAGTTCGGCCATGCGCCGGAGCTCGGCAACCTGGTCTGGGACTGGGCCGAGCGCCTGGCCAGCCACAGCGAGCCCGGGTACGCCGAGCGCGGCGAACTCACCGTCACCTACCTCACCGATGCCCACCGGGCCTGCGCCCAGCGCCTGGCGCACTGGATGAAAGCCGACTGCGGGTTCGACGACGTCGAGATCGACGCGGTCGGCAATGTGGTCGGCCTCTACCATGGCAGCGATCGCGGCGCCAGGCGCCTGCTCACCGGCAGCCACTACGACACCGTGCGCAACGGCGGCAAATACGACGGCCGCCTGGGCATCCTGGTGCCGATGGCCTGCGTGCGCGAACTCCGCCGCCAGGGCCGCCGGCTTCCCTTCGGCTTCGAAGTGGTTGGGTTCGCCGAAGAAGAGGGTCAGCGGTACAAGGCGGTGTTCCTCGGTTCCGGCGCGCTGACCGGCCACTTCGACAGCGCCTGGCTCGACCAGAAGGATGCACGCGGCGTCTCGATGCGCGAGGCGATGGTGCATGCCGGCCTGCGCATCGCCGACATTCCCAAGCTCGCGCGCGACGCGTCGAAGTACCTCGGGTTCGTCGAGGTTCACATCGAGCAAGGGCCGGTGCTCAACGAGATCGACCTGCCCCTGGGCATCGTCACGTCGATCAACGGCAGCGTGCGCTACCTCGGCGAGATCGTCGGCATGGCCAGCCATGCCGGCACCACGCCGATGGACCGCCGGCGCGACGCGGCCGCCGCAGCCGCCGAGCTGGTGCTGTACACCGAAAGGCGCGGCGCCAGCGCGCCGCACCTCGTCGCCACGGTGGGCATGCTCGAAGTGCCCAACGGCTCGATCAACGTCGTGCCCGGTCGCTGCAGGTTCAGCCTCGACATCCGTGCCACGACCGACGAAGTCCGCGATGCCTGCGCCAGCGATGTACGCGACGAGTTGAAGCGCATCTGCGATCGTCGCGGCCTGCACCACGCGCTCGAAGAGACGCTGCGCGCGGCGGCGGCGCCGTCGGCTCCCGACTGGCAGTCGCGCTGGGAGCGCGCGGTGCAGGCACTGGGCCTGCCGCTGCACCGCATGCCCAGCGGCGCCGGCCATGACGCGATGAAGCTGCACGAAGTCATGCCGCAGGCGATGCTGTTCATGCGTGGACTCAACGCCGGCATCAGCCACAACCCGCTCGAGTCGGTCACCAACGACGACACCGAGCTTTGCGTGCGGGCCTTCCAGAACCTGCTCGAAGGGCTTGCCGCGGAACTCTCATGAACACCCACCAAACAGCCGCCCTCGATGCCTGGGTCGACAGTCACTTCGACGAGGAGGTGCGCTTCCTGCAGGAGCTGGTGCGCGTGCCCACCGACACGCCACCCGGCAACAACGCGCCGCACGCCGAGCGCACCGCCGAATTGCTGCAGGCATTCGGCTTCGACGCCGAACGCCACGCCGTGCCGGCATCGGAGGTCAGGGCTGCGGGCCTGGAGTCCATCACCAACCTCGTGGTTCGCCGCCACTACGGCGCCGGTCGCACCGTGGGCATGAACGCCCATGGCGATGTGGTGCCGCCGGGCGAAGGCTGGACGCACGATCCCTATGGCGGCGAGGTGGTGGCCGGCAAGCTCTACGGTCGTGCGGCCGCGGTGAGCAAGTGCGACTTCGCGACCTTCACTTTCGCGACCCGCGCCCTGGAGTCCCTGAAGTCGCCACTCAAGGGCGGCGTGGAGCTCTACTTCACCTACGACGAGGAGTTCGGCGGCGAGCTCGGGCCGGGCTGGCTGTTGAGCAAGGGGCTGGTCAAGCCTGACCTGCTGATTGCCGCGGGCTTCAGCTACCAGGTCGTGACGGGGCACAACGGCTGCCTCCAGATGGAAGTCACCGTGCACGGCAAGATGGGCCATGCCGCGGTGCCGGACACGGGCGTCGACGCACTGCAGGCCGCGACCAAGATCCTCAACGCGCTGTATCACCAGAACACTCTCTACAAGCAGGTCGGGAGTGCGGTCAAGGGCATCGGCCATCCTTATCTGAACGTCGGCACCATCCATGGCGGAACCAACACCAACGTGGTGCCGGGCCAAGTGGTGCTCAAGCTCGACCGTCGCATGATCCCGGAAGAGAGCCCATCCGAAGTGGAAACGACGATCCGCCGCGTGATCCAGGACGCGGTGTCCGATTCGCCCGGCATCTCGATCGGGATCGAGCGCATCCTGTTGGCCCGTGCGCTCAAGCCGCTGCCCGGCAACCAGCCGCTGGTGAAGGCGCTGTGCGAGCATGCCAGCGCGGTGTTCGGCGAGTCGATCGAGACCTCGGGCACCCCGCTGTACACCGATGCGCGGCTGTTCTGCGAGCAGGGTATCCCGGCCGTGCTCTACGGCTGCGGTCCGCGCACGGTGCTGGAGAGCAACGCCAAGCGTGCCGATGAGCACATCGACCTGGAGGATCTGCGGCGCGCGACCAAGGTCGTCGCCAGGGCACTGGCCGAATTGCTGGCCTGACGCCGGCGCCCTGCCGCAAGGCCACGCGAACTGACGGCGGTGGCTCTTACACCTTCTCGAGCGCTGCCATGGCGCACTGCTCGTCGGGCCGCCCCCGGCGCGCCGCCGATGGGCGCCGCTCCGATGACGTCATGGCCGTCCTCTACCGTCGCGCCGCCACCCCGGGTGGAGTCCGCGGACCGACCGATGGCTCCGCGGGCCATCGCAGCGGCTGTCGCTATTGCCGCAGGGTGTACGACCGTATCGAAGCCTCGGTGAAGTCCGCCACCCAGAAGGCGAACTGCTTCGACTCCAATCGCATCTCGGTCGTCGTCCACACCACCTGGCCATTGATCGCGAAGACCAGAGCGCTGCCGTTCTTGGACATCCGCAAGGTGTCGTAACCGCCTTCGGCATTGATGGCCACGGGACCTTCCGAGAGCCGGGAGAACGCTGCCCGGGTTCGGCTCTTCCCCGGACCGATCGAGTAATGGCCGCCGCCCGTGGAGTGCAACGTGAACAGCAGGAAGTCGTCGGGACTGTAGTTCCAGGCGATCCCGTAGCGGGTGGAACCGCCGCTGCGGGTCGACCTGACCTGGAACTCGATGCGGAAGTCCTTCTCAGGATCGAGCTTCTCGACGGTGAACGGGAGGCTGCGGAAGTAGCCCGTCTGGTTCATCCGCAACTGCGACTCGCCGCGATCGAATTCGTGCGTGCTCCCGGTGGCCATTGCGCGGTTGGCCGCAGGAGCCGCGGTGTTCTTCGTCGGCGCGGGGATGTCGGGCTTGCCGGATTCGGTCACACTGGTCCGACCGCCCGTCCCAAGGTAGGCCAATCCACCTGCCGCGACCGCCAGCACGACAACCGCCCCTGCCGCGATCGCCACCCGGCGCTTCCCAGGCGGCCGCGCTGCCGCAGCGGCCATCGAGCGCCCACCGACCGACGGCGTATCGGCTTGCGCCGTGAGCCCCAGCCGTTTCATCAGTTCCTGAACATCGGAGTCCCATCGGTTGTGGCTGAGCTCGAAACCGTTGCGAAAGGCCAGGTCGCCGATGTTCTCGGGCAACTCCTCGGCCGTGGGCATCTGGGCGCCCTGAAGCAGCAACGGCGTGATCGGGATCTTGCGCTTCAGCGCCGCTGCGATTTCCATCCGCACGAAGTCGGCCGGGTTGTCCAGACGCCGCCGCCCCGAGCTGTCCTTGCCGGAGAGCCAGTCGCGCCCGATCAATACGAGCATCAGGTCGCAGGTCGCCAGGCGCTCCTGCAGCACCTCGCGAAAGTCCCGGCCCAAGGCGATGCTGTCCACGTCCATGAAGACTGCGTCCCGGCCCAGCTTCACCACCAGATCCTGGAACAACGCCCGAGCCTGTCCTTGGGAATCCTCGCGGCGGTAGCTGATGAAGACCGAGCCCACGGACACCTCCTGCGTTGGAGCTTGGATTCTGACTGGGCAGCGCTGCCGGTCCAGAAGCTAGAAGCAGAAGAGCCAGAGAAGAGCCAGAGCTAGAAGGGGTCAGGTCTCAATACTGTTAGTTTAGAAGACAAATGACCCCTTTGGATTCCTTGGTGACCAAGGTTGTTTGGCTCTGATCTTGGCGTTCGGCACTGCCGTCGGCACCGGCATGGCTGGCAGTGGCCGCGGCGTGGAGTCGATCGGCACCCGAGTTGGAGCCGTGGGGTCATGTGATGCGTAGGGCGAGTTACGGCGTTTGACCATTCGTGGACTGCGGCGGTCGCGGGTCTGGGTGGCTCGCAAGCGACGGCTTTCTTCGAGCACCAGTTGGAAGCGACGTCGGCGCAGTCTCGGCCTTGCTGGGGGAAAAAGCCCCGGAGGGTGCTTGTTCTCGGCGCAGCAGTTGGACGTGGCTGGCGAAGGACAACTCGTCGTGCGGCATTCGGTGACGGGTGGCCCCCTGGTGCAGCAGCCAGCGCACGGCGTAGTGCGCCAGTACCCAGCCGTAGAACTCCTGACGCACCAGCTCGGCCGTCTTGCTGCGCAGGACCCGGCGGCTTCGCAGCAGGTGCGTCTTCAATTCGTCAAAGACCTCTTCGACCTGCCAGCGTTGGTGGTACAGCGCCGCCAGCTCGAGCGCTGGTGCCTGCGCCGGATCCAGCAGCGTCGTGAGCAGGCGGTAGCGTGGCTGGGCATCGGCCAAACGCGGCAACGCGTACTCGATGACGCGCACGACGATAGCCTGCTCGCGCGCCTGCGCCTTGGGCACGCCGGTGGGCACGATGGCACTCAGGTAGGAGCCGTCGGGGAGTTCCCGGTGTCGGGGCAGTGTCCGATTTGACGCGCAGCGCCACAGCAGCTGTGCACCGGTGGCCTGAGCCTGACGCCAATGCTCATAGCCGTTGAATCCTCGGTCGGCCATGCACAGCATGCCCGGACTCAGATGGGCCAGCAGCGGCTCGCACACCGACCATTCGCTGGCACGGTAGGGTCCCAGGTTGGCCGCCAAGATCGCATGGGTGATGCACTCCACCAGCACGGCGCACTGAGCCTGCGGGTAGCCGGCTACGCCCGTGCGGCTGCCCGGACGACCGAATTGGGCCTCGTTGTCGGCCTCGTCGGGCAGTTCGAAGTTGCTGCCATCCATGGCTACCAAACGCATGCCGCGATAGAACGCCTTGGGATGAAATCGTTCATCGGCCATGGGTACACAACAGCGCCGCGCAAGGTCCTGCACAGGTGCTGCGCCGATCTTGGAGCGCGCCAGGCTGATCGACACCTTGGAAACACGGACAGGCTTGGCACCACCGGCCGCCCAGGCCAGGCCTTGAGCCACTGCGGCAAAAACCTCCTCGTATGCCGCCTCGGGATACAGACTCAGCGCGATGCAGTAGTAGACCCCCACGACGGCCGGAAAGCTTCGCAGCCTCTGCGAGTTTCGACCGTGGGCATCAAGCACCTCGTTGATGACCTCGGCCGGAACGACACGGGCCAGCAGACTGGCGCTCAGGTAGTCTGCCAACCGCGCTCCCGTTCCCAGCACTGCCTTCGTTCGTGCCATGGCTGACCCCGTCGTTGCGACGGAGTCGATTCTGCCACTGATTTATCTAAACTAACAGTATTGGGTCAGGTCTC
>Ga0209797_10000686_pt1 | contig 16969 bp, 20 predicted proteins | sample DOMMetBare3Fresh_2_FD_187472 | JGI IMG/M metagenome (GOLD analysis project Ga0209797, IMG submission 187472) | Wetland sediment microbial communities from St. Louis River estuary, USA, under dissolved organic matter induced mercury methylation -... | ecosystem: Environmental > Aquatic >... | reverse complement strand
TCCACCGGGTCCCAGTTGACGATCTGCGTCTTGCGGTAGGCAATGCCGCTCTCCAGGCACTTCAGGAAGAACCACTGGTTCCACTGGTAGTACGCCGGATCGCAGGTGGCCAGTTCGCGCGACCAGTCGATCGCCAGGCCGAGCGACTGGCAGCGTGCCTTCATCAGGGCGATGTTCTCGCGCGTCCACTTCCCCGGCGCGACCTTGCTCTTCATCGCGGCGTTTTCCGCCGGCAGGCCGAAGGCGTCCCAGCCCATCGGCATCAGCACGCTGAAGCCCTGCATGCGCTTGTAGCGCGCGAGCATGTCGTTGATCGTGTAGTTGCGCACATGACCCATGTGCAGCGCGCCGCTCGGGTAGGGCAGCATCGAGCAGGCGTAGAACTTCTTCTTCTTCGGGTCTTCGGTGACGCGGTACGCGTCGGCCGCTTGCCACGCGGCCTGTGCCGCGGCTTCGACTTCGGCGGGGACGTATTTCTCGTTCATCCGCCGGATTGTAAAAGTCGCCTACTTCTGCGGCGCTTCGGTCACGAAGCCGATGCGCGTCAGGCCGGCCTTCTGTACCAGGCCGATCAGGTCGGCCACCTGGCCGTAGGGCACCTGCTGGTCGGCACGCAACTGAACTTCGAGTTGCGGGTTGCCCCGGGCCGCGGTGGCAACGCGCTGGGCCAGCTGTTCGCGGCTCAAGGCCTCGTCACCGAAGAAGAGCTTGCCGCTGGCGTCGATCGCCACCGCGATGAAGCTCGGTGCCGCCGTGGGCGTGGCGGCGTCGGCCTTGGGCAGGTCGAGCTTGAGGCTGGACGTCATCAACGGCGCGGTGATGATGAAGATCACGAGCAGCACCAGCATCACGTCGATCAACGGCGTCATGTTGATGTCGCTCATCGGCGACGGTCCGCTGCTGCGTTCGAGGCGACCGAAGGCCATCAGGTCTTCCCGGCGTCGAGCAGCATCTCGCGCAGGTCGTGGGCAAAACCCTCGAGTTCGGCCTCGGCCGCGCCGACCCACTTGCCGAACAGGTTGTACGCCAGCACCGCCGGGATCGCGACGGCCAGGCCCGCGGCCGTCATGATCAGCGCCTCGCCCACCGGACCGGCCACCTTGTCGATGGTGATCGAGCCGGCCGAGGCAATCGCCAGCAAGGCGTGGTAGATGCCCCAGACCGTGCCGAACAGGCCGATGAAGGGGGAGGTGCTGCCGATCGAGGCCAGCAGCACCTGACCGAACTGCATGTGCGCCAGCCCGCGGTGCAGCGCGTCGCGCAGGCGGCGCGTGAGTTGCGAATCGAGGTGTGCGCCGGCTTCGAGCGTGCCAGCCGCCGGCGTGGCCGCCGCGGCTTCGATCAGCGGCACCAGCACCTGTTCGCGATCGAGTGCTGTCATGCGGGCGCGGCCCTCGGCCAGCGTCGGCGCGGCCCAGAAGGCCGGCACCGCGCGCTCGATGTCGCGGCGGGCGCGCTTCAACACCCACAGCTTCCACAGGATCGTGACCCAGCTCGACACCGACATCGCCAGCAGCAGCAGCGACACCGCCCGGCCGATCGCATCGCTCGAATTCCAGAACGTGGAGAAGCCGTCCATGTCAGGCCACGCCCGGCCGCCCCGAGCGGCCGGCTCCCCTCGGGGGACGCGAACGAAGTGAGCGAGGAACCGTCATCAGCGCAGCCCGAGCACGTCGTCCATGTCGAACAACCCGTTCGGCTTGTCGGCGAGAAAGCGCGCCGCGCGCAGCGCGCCCTGCGCATAGGTCGCGCGGCTCGAACTTCTGTGCGTGATCTCGATGCGCTCGCCGGTGCCGCAGTACATGACGGTGTGGTCGCCAACGATGTCGCCGCCGCGCACGGTGGCAAAACCGATCGTGCCCGGATCGCGTTCGCCGGTCACGCCCTCGCGGCCGTAGACGGCGCATCGGGCGAGGTCGCGACCCAGCGCGGCAGCCACCACCTCGCCCATCTTCAGTGCAGTGCCGCTGGGGGCATCGACCTTGTGCCGGTGATGCGCCTCGACGATCTCGATGTCGTAGCCCTCGGCCAGCGCGCGCGTCGCGGTGTCCAGCAGGCGCAACATGACGTTGACGCCCACGCTCATGTTGGGCGACATCATCATCGCAAGCTGCCTCGACGCGGCGGCGATCTGCGCCTTCTGCGGCTCGGAGAACCCGGTGGTGCCGATCACCATCTTGATGCCGCGCTCGCGGCAGGCGGCCAGGTGGGCCAGCGTGCCTTCGGGGCGCGTGAAGTCGATCAGCACCTGAGCGTGGGCCAGGCCGGCCGGGATGTCGAGCCCGATGTCCAGCGTGCCGGCCAGCGTGCAGTCAGGCGCCGCTTCGACCGCCTCGATCAGCATGCGCCCCATCCGCCCGGAGGCACCCGCCACGGCGACGCGCAACGCGCCGGAACTCATGAGGGTTCGAGCGGCGGGTACGTGCGTGTCGCGCCCTGCGGCTGCACGCTGGCCGGGGATTCGGTCTTCACCGGCGGCGGCAGCGCCTTCTTCTGCTCGTCGGACAGCGCGAGCACCGGCTCGGTGCCCAGGTTGGCGCGGGGCGGACGCACCGAGGCGACGAACTCCTTCTCGGAGGGCAGGTCGGGTGCTTCCAGAGTCACCAGCTTGCCGTCCTTGTCGAAGGTGGCCACCAGGCTGCGGCGCTGCGGCTCGACACCCTGCCTGCGCAGGGTGAACACGTAGTCCCAGCGGTCGGCGTGGAAGCTGCTCATCAGCAGTGGCGAGCCGAGCAGGTCGCGCACCTGCTCCTTGGCCATGCCGGGCTTGACCAATCCGACTTGCTCGCGGGTCACCACGTTGCCCTGCATGATGTCGATGCGGTAGGGCGTGACCAGACCCAGCAACTTGTCGGTGGTCGGCTGCAGGGTGGAGCAACCGGCCAGCGAGGCGGCGGCGAGGATGAGGCAAAGGCGGCGCATGGGAGGTTCGCTGGCTATGATGGCGGCGATTTTAGCGACCGCCATGACGACCCGCGCCGAAGACCTGAAGAGCAGCGGCCTGAAGGCCACCGGACCGCGCCTGAAGATCCTGGAGATCTTCCAGCGTTCGCGCCAGCGCCACATGACGGCCGAGGACGTCTACAAGCTGCTGCTGGCCGACGACGCCGACATCGGCCTGGCCACGGTCTATCGCGTGCTCTTGCAGTTCGAACAGGCCGGTTTGCTGTCGCGCAGCCATTTCGAGAGCGGCAAGTCGGTCTTCGAGTTGAACGAGGGGCAGCACCACGACCACCTGCTGTGCCTGACCTGTGGCCGGGTCGAGGAGTTCTTCGACGCCGAGATCGAGGCCCGCCAGCGCTCGGTGGCCGAGCAGCGCGGGTTTGCGCTGCAGGACCATGCACTGTCGCTCTACGCGGCGTGCACGAAGGCCGACTGCGTGCATCGACCCAAGTAGGTCAATTGTCCTGCGGCCCCTCCATGGCCTGCTGGTGGCGACGCACGAACTCGCCGTAGGTGTCGATGCCGCGCAGCTGCAGGATCGAGTTGCGCACCGCCGCTTCGACGAGCACCGCGAGGTTGCGTCCGGCGTCCACCGCGATCACTACCTTGCGCACCTGCACGCCCAGGATCTCCTCGTGCAGCGGTTCGTAGGGCAGACGTTCGAACTCGCGCTCCATCGTCTCCTTGCGAACCAGGTGCACGAGCAGCTGCACGCGCATCTTCCGCCGCACGGCGGTCTCGCCGAAGATGGCCTTGATGTCCAGCAGGCCGATGCCGCGCACTTCGAGCAGGTTGGCCAACAGCGGCGGGCAGCGTCCCTCGAGCGCAGTCTGGGAGGTCCGGAAGATGTCGACCGCGTCGTCGGCCACCAGGCCATGGCCGCGCGAGATCAGTTCCAGCCCCAGTTCGCTCTTGCCCAGGCCCGACTCGCCGGTCAGCAGGACGCCCAGGCCGAGGATGTCCATGAACACACCATGGCGGGTGGTGCGCTCGGCAAAGCGCTGCGCCAGGTAGGCGCGCAGCACGTCGATGACCTGGCCCGCCGACTCGGCGGTGACGAACAGCGGGATCTCGGCGCGGTCGCACATGGCCACCAGCCGGTCGGGTGGAGCCTGGCCGTCGGCGACGATGATCAGGGGCGGGTCGAGCGTGACGATGCGCGAGACTCGGCTGTCGATCACCTCGGGAGCGGCCTGGCTCAGGTAGGCCACCTCGCGCCGGCCGACGATCTGGACCCGGTAGGGATGGATGTAGTTGAGGTAGCCGATCAGGTCGGCGGCCGAGCGCGCATCGCGCACGGCCGCCTCGTCGAAACGGCGCTCCGGGTGGGCGTGTCCCGCCACCCACTCCCAGCGCAGGGCGTCGCGGTGAGCTTCGAACAGCGCCTCGGCGCTGATGGAGGTGGGCTTCATGGATGAAGCCCGGCGTTCAGGCCACGGATTTCAGGGGTTCCCAATCGGCAATCAGCTTGTGCAGCCCAGCCGCATCGGGTGCCGTCTTGAGCCTTTCGCGCAGGCCCCGGTCCGACAACATCTCGGCGATCTCGGACAGGATTTCCAGGTGCCGTTGCGTCGCCGCCTCGGGCACCAGCAGGAAGATCAGCAGCGAGACCGGCTCGTCGTCCGGCGCGTCGAACCCGATCGGCTGTTGCACCCGTAGCACGGCGGCCAACGGGTTCTTCAGGCCCTTGATACGCCCGTGCGGGATCGCCACGCCATGTCCCAGGCCGGTCGAGCCCAGACGCTCGCGGGCGAACAGGTTGTCGGTCACCATGGCGCGGGCGATCGCGTGCTGGTTCTCGAACAACACGCCCGCATGCTCGAAAGCGCGTTTCTTGCTCGTGGCATCGACGTCGAGCACTACGTTGGGGGCGGGCAAGATGGCGGCTAGGCGGTTCATGTGCAGCGGATCCCTTCCGCAACTTCAACGCGCCATCGGTTGCGCGGCTGACCCAGCGGACACAGGTCGATGCGGGCCATTATGGGTTTGTCGCCGGTCGTGAGGTAGAGGCGACGCCCGGGTAGGGGGCGCTTGTTGCGATTTTGCTGCGGTGCCGCAACGCTCTTTGCCGAAACATGAAAAAGGCGGCCCGCAGGCCGCCTTCAGTACGGGTATACGAGGGGTGCCTACGCGCTGGCTTCCAGCCGCTTGGCCGCCGAGTGGTGGTCCTGCATCCGGTCCTTGTGGCGGCAGACCTGGCGATCGAGCTTGTCCACCAGCTGATCGATCGCAGCGTACAGGTCTTCGTCGGCATGCTCTACATGGATGTCGCGCCCCTTGACATGCAGGTTCACCTCGGCCTTCTGCCTTCGTTCCTTCTCCTTTTGCTTCTCGACCGTCAGCAACACATTGATGTCGACCACCTGATCGAAGTGCCGCATCACGCGGTCCAGCTTGTTGATGACGTATTCGCGCAGGGCGGGTGTGACGTCGAGGTGGTGTCCGCTGATCGTCAGGTTCATCAGGTCTTCCTTTCGGGAACAGGGGTGACGCAGGCAATGCGGCCGAGGGCGCGCGACGGGGACGAGAGGGGAAGCGAGGCGGGAGGGAACACAAGTAGCGGGTTGCGGTCCAGTGTGCCGACACTGCGCTTGCGATGCAAGCCGGACCTGGGTGTCGCCGAGCCCATCATGACAGGCCCGAAGGCTCCTGACGGTGACATAATCGTTTGTCTTTGTCCGGAGACCTGTTTGGACCAGAGTCACCCTCGGTGACCGTCCGCTCCAGCCACGGTGAGGCGGGGTGCGACAGTTGACCGGTCCCCCGCCACCCGATCCTCGCGCGCTCAGGGGCGCTGGAGCCGAGTTTTCCCATGCTCAACGTCTTCACGCTGGTCAATGGCCGGCTGGTCCAGGAAGAGATCGACGGCGCCCAGGCGCTGGCTCACGTGCAGCCGGTGTGGGTGGACCTGGAAGCACCAACCGCCGAGGAGAAACGCTGGCTGCGCGAGCGCTTCGGGCTGACGTTGCCGGACGACATCGTCGACGATGACCTGGAGGAATCGGCCCGTTTCTACGAGGAAGACAACGGCGAGTTGCATATCCGCTCCGACTTCCTGATCGACGACGATCAGACGCCACGCAACGTGCGCGTGGCCTTCATCCTCTACCAGCAGGTGCTTTTCTCGGTGCATACGGAAGACCTGCCGGTGTTCCGACTGCTGCGCCTGCGTGCGCGCCGCATCCCTGCGCTGATCGAGGACGCGAAGGACGTGCTGCTCAAGCTCTACGACGCGGACGCCGAGTACAGCGCCGACGCGCTGGAAGGCATCTATGACAACCTGGAAAAGGTCAGTGCCAGCGCACTGACGCAGGACGTGGATGACCGCGCTGCCGGCGAAGCACTGACCGCGATCGCGCGCCAGGAAGACCTGAACGGTCGCATCCGCCGCAACGTGATGGACACGCGCCGTGCCGTCAGCTTCATGATGCGCAGCCGCATGCTCAACGCCGAGCAGTTCGAGGAAGCGCGCCAGATCCTGCGCGACATCGACTCGCTGGATTCGCACACGGCCTTTCTGTTCGACAAGATCAACTTCCTGCTCGACGCGACGGTCGGCTTCGTCAACATCAACCAGAACAAGATCATCAAGATCTTCTCCGTGGCCAGCGTCGGGCTACTGCCGCCGACGCTGATCGCCAGCATCTACGGCATGAACTTCAAGGCGATACCGGAACTGGACTGGTCTTTCGGCTACCCGTTCGCGCTGGTCCTGATGCTGGCCTCGGTGGCCGCGCCGTTCATCTATTTCCGCCGCAAGGGCTGGCTGCGCTAGGCGCGAGCACTCTGCCGCAGTAACCAATCGCAAGCCCCGGCGGCGCGTGCACAACGCACGCCACGTTGCAGGGCGCGATTTCTAGACTGCGGCGCATGAACACCTCACTCCGCACCCCCTTCTTTGCCGCGCTGGCCCTGGCCGGCGCGTTCGCGGCTCCGGCCGCTTTCGCGCAGTTCCAGGCGCCGCCCGCCGCCCAGCCGGCGAAAGCGCAGGCGGTGTCCAGCGCCGCGTCCGACAAGGACTACAGGAAGGACGGCGCGCGCCACCTCTACAACGCCTACTCCAAGCATGTGCAGAAGGGCAAGATGCCGCCGCTGCTATACGGCGTGGCGATCATCGAGACCCAGATCGGCCCCCAGGGTGAGGTTCAAAGCGTGCGGGTCGTTCGCCAGCCCGCCGCCGCCGAGGTCACCCCCTGGGCCACCGAGATGATCAAGGCGGCCGCGCCCTTCCCGGCGCCGACCAAGCTGGGCTCGGTGACGTACACCGACATCTGGCTCGTGTCGAAGAACGGTCGTTTCCAGCTCGACACGCTGACCGAAGGTCAGCGCTAGTCAGTCTGCGTTCGCCCGCCGCTTGAGCCAGCGCATCAGCGCGCCGACGGCAGGCAGTTTCTCGTACAGCTCTTCGGCTGCGTCCCAGTAGTCGCGGTGCACCGTGATGCAGCCATCGGGGCCGAACACGAGATGCGAGGCGCCATGCACGCGCTGGTCGACCCCCGTCGAGAAGCGCTTGAATCGGAACAGGAAGTCCCACGTCAGGAAGCAGCGGTCGCCTTCGGCGACGGCCTCGTGGACGACGAAGCGCGGTGATTCGAGCGCGCGGAACATGTGTGCGAACGCGGCCTCGATCGCCGGCAGGCCCTGCACGTCGTTGAACGGGTCCTTGAAGCGCGCGTCGCCGCTGTAGATGTCGCCGAGCCGGCGCAAGTCAGCCGGCACCAACGCCTCGAAGAAGACCACGACGCGCTCGACGCGCGGATCCGCGTGTCGCATCACAACCCCGTCGAGCGGCGGATCGCCGCGAAGTACAGGCCGTCGCTCAGGTGGCGCAGCGCCTTGAGCCAGAGCGTGAATCGCTTGGGGAAGTGGATCTCGAAGTCGCCCGCCTGCCAGCCCGCCACGATCTGACGTGCCGCTTCCTCGGGTGTGATCAGGGCCGGCATCGCGAACTCGTTGGCGGCGGTCAGCGGCGTCTCGACGAAGCCCGGGTTGATGATCGACACACCCACGCCGCGCGGCTGCAGGTCGAGGTAAAGGATTTCGGCCAGGTTGATGAGCGCTGCCTTGGTGGGACCGTAGGCCAGGGCATTCGGCAGGCCACGGTAGCCAGCCACGCTGGCCACCAGACTCAGGTGCGCGGGCTGCCGGGCTGCCGCCTGGCGCAGCAATTGCGGCAGCAGCGCATCGAGCAGATGGTACGCGCCGCCGACGTTGATCTGCTGGTGCCGGAGCATCTCGTCGAGGTCGAACGCCGTTGCGCGCTGGGCCTTGTAGTACCCGGCGCAATACATCGCGAGATCGATGCGGCCATGGCGTGCGACGATGTCGCGCGCAGCCGCCTGGACCGCGGCGCGATCGGTCACATCGAGCGCCAGTGCTTCGCCACGCGCGCGGTCGCGGGCAAAGGCCGCCAGCGCGGCTGCGTTGCGCGCCGAGACGATGACCGTCGCGCCTGCATCGTGCAGTCGCTCGGCCGTGGCACGGCCGATTCCGGTGGACGCACCCACCAGCCAGCAGACACGGCCGTTCCAGTCGGCAATCCTCGGGTTCAGGCTCATGGTTTGTGGAAGGCCAGCGTGACCTCGCCGAGGAAGAAACCGAACTTGCTCATCGCGGCCTTGTTGAGCATCACGCGCTCATCCATCAAATACATCCAGTCGTCGAACTGCACTTCGATCGTGCGGCCATCCACGTTCAGAGCCAGTGTGTAGCGCCAGTTCAGCGCGTTGCCGGCCGCCACGCCCATGGCCTCGCCCACGACATCGTCGGCGCGCCCGCTGTAGCGGCCCTGGCCCAGATCGGTAAGACGCCAGACCCGCCTTTCCTTCTTGCCGTCGCTGTAGGTGAAGTCCTCGTCGAGCACACCTTGGTCGCCGTTCCAGCTGCCGACCATCTTGACCGTGAAGCGGCGCACGACCTTGCCGCCACGATCGGTGAAGATGCCGTGTGCCGTCAGCGGGCCGTTGAAGTAACTGCGCAGGTCGAGCTTGGGTGCCTCGCGCGCATAGTCGGCTGGCGTCGGCGCACTGGCGCAGGCGGACAGGGCCAGCGCGGCTGCCGCGGCTCCCAGCCAACGGCGGCGCGACGTGGACATCGTGGTCATCGTGAGGGTTCTCCAAGAGGTGAGCGCATCCACAAGCGCCAAAGCAGGAAGGCGGCAGCCAGCTTCAGCGCACAGGGCAGCAGGCAATAGGCGAGGGTGAGAGCAGCCAGGGCGTCGCCGTCGCGCGCGCCTGGCGCGTAGCCAAAGGCTGACAGCAGCGGCAGGGCCAGTCCGGCGGCCAGGGCCAGGTTGAGCTTGATCGCGAAGTTCCACCAGCCGAAGTAGGCGCCCTCCGCCCGGCCACCATCGCCGGCGCGCTGGATCACGCCAGCCAGCAGCGCGCTCGGCAGGGCCAGGTCGGCGCCGAGCGCCAGGCCGCTGGCGATGCACACGGCCAGGTAGCCCAAGAGAGCGCCGCTGTCGAGCGCTGCCGCCCAGACGAACGCGGCAATCGCCAGCGCCATCCCGGCGCACCACAGGCGTGCCAATCCGAATCGGGGCACCGCCCGCACCCACAGCGGCATCGACAAGGCACCTGCGGCGAAGTAGCTGAACAGGAACAATGGCTCGTAGGCCGCCAGCTGCAAGCGGTCGCGGATGAAGAACAGCACCAGCGTGGCGGGCACGGCGCTCGCGATGCCGTTCACGATGAAGATCGCGAGCAGGCGCCGGAATGCCGGATTGGCGAAGGGCAGGCCCATCGGGACGTCTGCGGCAGAGACCGAGCGTGGCGGCCGCGGTGCGCGGGACAGGCAAGCCACACCGATTGCCAGCGCAACGGCAAACACTGCGGCCGTCGCTGCCAGTCCGGCCAGAGAAGGCAACACGCTGGCGATCAGCACGCCGACCAGCGCCAGCCCTTCGCGCCAGGCGACGATACGCGTGCGCTGGGTGGCATTGCCGCCCAGGCGAGCGCCCCAGCTCTGGTGAATCACGCTGAGCACGCTGTACGCAAGATAGGTCACAGCGAGCAGCACGCCGCACCAGGCGAGCAGTGCGGTGGTGCCGGCCACCAAGGGAAAGAACAGGGCCAGGAACCCTGTCGCGGCCAGCACTGACGCCATCGCTGCGGCGATCAGCACGCGGTGCGTCGAGTGCGCGAACCAGCGGTCGGTCCAGCGGCCGATCCAGGGGTCGGCGATCGCGTCGAGCAGCCGCGCAGCGAGCAACAAGGTGCCCAGCGCCGCCAGCGGCACGCCGAACGCACTCGCATAGTGGTTGGGAAGTACCACGTACAGCGGCAGCGCCACGAAAGCCAGCGGCAGGCCAAGCGCGCCGTAGGTGGCTCCGTTGATTGCGCGCGACCGTTCGGGTGTCGAGAGGGCTGGCGAAACGAGCGCGTCGGTCATCCGCCACTGCCCAGGAGCGCGGCGCGCAACTGCGGCTCCGACGTGCGCGGCGACAGCCAGATGCCGAAGAACAGGCGCGCGAACAGAGGGTCGCGCACTTCACCGGCGAGGCGGCCATTGACATGAAAGCGCGCGCCCTCGCCTGGGCGATGCACGCCGGTGATGCGGTCGCCCGCATTGACGTCGGGGAAGATCTGCTTCATGGTGGCCAGCCAGCGTTGCGCCTGCTCGTCATCGAAAGCGCCGACGCGGCGCATTTCCGTGAGCGAGCGCTCGGCGATCAACCCGCCCCGCAACGTCCTGGCGTACCGCAGTTCCAGCGCGAGCGCGGTGCGCTCGATGTCGAGGCCGGCCAGGGGCAGCGGAGCCCACAGCAGCGCGTCGTAGACATGCAGCCCGAGAAAGCGCAGCCGACCCTCGCCTCTCAAGCGCGCACCGGGCAGATCGCCGTCCACCTCGATGGGCGGCGCGACCTGAGCCCAGCCCGGCCGCGCGCTCGCCAGCCCGGCGAATGCAGCGATCAGGACGCGACGCCGTTCAGGCGCGTCGCAACGTGAACTGAATGACATCGGTATTGCCGGCTGCGAAAGCCGCCTCGCAGTACGCAAGATAGAACTCCCAGATGCGCATGAAACGCAGATCGAAGCCGATCGAACGCACACGGGCTTCTTCGGCCAGGAAACGCTGGCGCCAGCGCGCCAGTGTCTCGGCGTAGTCCAGCCCGAAGGCGAGTTCGTTCGTCACTTCGAACCCGGCCGCGCGCGCAGCGTTGCGGAATTCGCGCGGGCTTGGCAACAGGCCGCCGGGAAAGATGTATTGCTGGATGAAATCCGTGCCTCGAACGTAGCGCTCGAACAGGTCGTCGCGGATCGTGATGCTCTGGATGCACGCGTGCCCTCCTGGCTTCAGGCGGTCGCGCAGCGCGGTGAAGAAATCAGTCCAGTACTCGCGACCAACGGCCTCGAACATCTCGATCGAGGCGATCGCATCGTACGGCGCGTCGTCGATGTCGCGCCAGTCCTGGAGGCGCAGGTCGGCGCCCGGCACCCTGGCACGCGCCCACGCGAGCTGCTCGGTGGAAAGCGTCACGCCGGTGACCTCGGCCCCGCGTGCCGCAGCCGCCTCGGCCAGCGCACCCCAGCCGCATCCGATCTCGAGCAGTCGTTGCCCCGGCTGAATGCGGCACTCGTCGAGGGCGCGCCGCACCTTGGCGTCTTGCGCGGCGGACAGGCTCCTGGTGCGGTCGCCTTCGAACCACGCGCTCGAGTAGTTCATCGTCTCGTCGAGCCAGAGACCGTAGAACGCATTGCCGAGGTCGTAGTGAGCGTGGATGTTCTTGCGGCTGCCGCGACGCGAGTTGCGGTTGAGCAGGTGACGGGCCCGGTGCAGCAGGGATCCCCACCACGAGCCGTAGACCACGGACTCGATCGCGTCGCGGTTGGCGATGAACAGATTCATCAGCGCCGGCAAGTCGGGTGTGTGCCAATCGGCGGCGATGTAGCTCTCCGCAAATCCGATGTCGCCCGCTCGCAGCGCGGCAGCGCAGACATTCCAGTTGGCGAGGCGGATCGCGGCGTGGGGGCCCAGCGCATCGTGCGCGCCGAAGCGCACCATGGCGCCGTCCGGCGTATGCACGTCGAGCCGACCGGACGACAGGCGGCCAAGGAGGCGAAACACCGCGCGCGCAGCGGGCGGGGCGGAGGGCGGCAGCGTCGACGGCGCCGCGAGCGTGCGGGACTGGGCGATCATCTTGGGACGGCGTTGGAGGGGGCGTTTTCGATGTGGTGCGTGACCGCCTCTCGCGGGGCAGTCGGCTTGGTGATATACGGCACGCGCTTGATCCACAGATGCAGCGCCTGCCAATGGATGCGCGCAATCACCGCCAGCGTCATCAGCGGTTGGCCGAGGAAGGCGCGCCACTGGCGAGAGACGGTCGCTGCGGCCAGTTCGCCGCTCACGCTCGTGATCAGCAGGGGGCCGTCGTCGTCGTCGTGCTCGATGCGCGCGACGATTCGATCGTGGGTGCGAGCGAAGCGAAACCGGTACTGACCCTCGGTGCGGCAGAACGGCGAGACATGGAACACCTTGCGAGCGCGCAGTTCGCGACCCCAGGCCAGCTCGGTGCCGTGAAGCAGGTAGCAGTGGCGCTCGCCAAAGGTGTTGTTGACCTCGGCCAAGATGGCCGCGAGCGACCCATCGCGACGGTGGCAATACCAGAAGCTCACCGGCTTGAAGACATAGCCCAGTACACGCGGATAGGTCTGGAGCCAGACTTCACCGTCAGCGTCATGCACACCCTGGGTGGCCAGGCACTCGTCGAGCCAGCCAAGGCAATCGCCGCGACCGTCGCCATGGTCGCGATCGTGAAAGGCGAGCGGCGCGAACCGGTTGCGCGCCAGCGCCGGGTCGGGGGCTTCGCGAAGCGTGCGCAGCGGCAGCAGCAGGAAGTACGTTCGGTAGTGGAATCCGTGCACGGCAGGCTTCAGGCGAAGGTGGCGCAGCGTGCCGATGCCCAGCAACGCGGTGTTCATGCCGCAACCGCCTCGTGACGCTCGATGGCCCAGCGACGACGCATCGCGTCCACCACGGCCAGGCCCGACACCAGGCCGTCCTCGTGGAACCCATAGCGCGTCCAGGCGCCGCAGAACCACAGGCGTGACCGGCCCTGGATGGCGCGCAGTTCGCTCTGGGCCCGGACCGCTGCTCGATCGAATACCGGATGGGCATAGGTCCATTCGCCCAGCACGTGGTCGTCTCGAATCGGCCGCACCGGGTTCATCGACACCAGCACGGGCTGGGTCCACGGCAGCGGTTGCAGCCGGTTGATCAGATAGTGCAGGCAGACATGGGCTTGTTCTCGCGACTGATCGGCCGCACGCTCGTAGTTCCATGCCGCCCAGGCACGTCGAGCGCGTGGCAGGACCGACGCGTCGGTGTGCAGCAGCACGCGGTTGGGCTGATAGCGGATCGCGCCGAGGATGCTGTGCTCTTCGTCATTGGCGTCCGGCAGCAGCGCGAGCGACTGGTCGGCATGCGAGGCCAGAACCACCTCGTCGAAGCGCTCGCTGCCACGATCGGTGACGACGAGCACGCCCGCGCTGCCTTCGCCCGGCGGCAGTCTGCGCACCGCGCGCACCGGCGTGGCGATGCGGCGGTCGGCAACCGTCGCCAGCATGCGCGCTACGTAATGCTTCGACCCACCCACGACCGTGCGCCATTGCGGCCGGTTCGTGAGTTGAAGCAGGCCGTGGTTGTGGCAGAACCGAATCATCGTGCCGACCGGGAAGCGCAGCATCTGATCGGTCGGACAGGACCAGATGCAACCGATCATCGGCAGGAAGTAGCCGTCGCGAAATGCCGCGCCGAAGCGATGTCGATCGAGGAAGTCACCGATCGGCTCGTCGAGGGCGACGCCGTCTTGCGCCAGTTCGGTCGACAAGCGATTGAATCTCACGATGTCGGCCAGCATCGACCAGAAGCGTGGCGAGACCAGGTTGCGTCGCTGAGCGAACACGCCGTTCAGATCGCTGCCGCACCATTCCCAATCGGCGCCGGGGGCCTGAACCGAGAACGACATGTCCGACGTCGCGGTGGCCACTCCCAGTGTGGCGAACAGCCGGATCAGTTCAGGGTAGGTGCGCTCGTTGAAGACCAGGAAACCGGTGTCGACACCGTGGCTGACGCCGCCCAGCCGGACATCGACCGTGTGAGCATGGCCGCCGAACCAATCTTCGGCCTCGAACAACGTGACCTGCGCCTCGCGAGCCAGCGCGTGCGCGACCGACAAGCCAGCGATGCCCGAGCCGACGACGGCCACACGATGCGAGGGGCGCATGGTTCAGCCCCTGGACAAAGACAAAGGGGCACCGCTTGCGGCGGTGCCCCTGGGTAGAAAGACTGCTGCGCGGCGCCCCGGAGCGAAGGAGGGAGGGAGGGAGGAGGAGGAGAAGCGCTCTGGGATTGCAGCCAGTCGAACTGGAAGGCTGCGCAGCATGGAAAACGTTACCTTCGCATGGACCCGCCCTCCTCGGGGAAGTTCCGGGGCTGATGTTGAAACCGCGTGTATCGAGAGCATGGTCCGAAGTGGCAGAGTGAACTCAGTAGTTCAAAATAGTACCACATAGTATTCTTTGGTGCAGCATGGCAAACGGGTTTGCCGTCGACTTGCGATGACGAAATCATGTCCAAGGCAAATCATGAACGTCAGTATACTAAAGTCATACTTTGTCCAGCACAAGAACTAGTCAAACCTCGGATCACGACATGCAGGCGCAGTATTCCGCCAAGCCCATCACCCTGTCCATCGCTGCTGTCGAGCGCGACACGGGTCTGTCGAAAGACACGCTGCGTGTGTGGGAGCGCCGCTATGGATTCCCGCTTCCACAGCGCGATCATCAAGGCGAACGCATCTATCCATTCGATCAGGTCGAGCGACTTCGCACCATCAAGCGTCTGCTCGATGCTGGGCACCGACCGGGCCGCGTGGTGGCCATGCCGGCCGAGGACCTGATGCGCCTGGCTGCAGCGCTCGGTGTCCCGCCAATGGCGCGCGACGGCACCCCGTCGCGGACGTCGAGCGCCGACTTGCAGGAAATCATGGGTTGCGTCGGCGCTCACGACGTCGAGCAGTTGCGGCGCCTGCTTGCGCGCGCCCTGGCGCGCGCCGGCCTGGGGTGCTTCGTGCTCGACATCGTTGCGCCGTTGAACGTGATGATCGGTGAAGCCTGGATGCAAGGCCGCCTCGAGGTCTTCCAGGAGCACCTGTACACCGAGGCGATTCAGGTGGTGCTGCGCAATGCGCTGCATCACCTGCCGGCCGACGGCATCGGTCGACCGCGTGTATTGCTGGCCACCGTGAGTGGAGAGCCGCACGGTCTGGGTCTGCTGATGGCCGAAGCCTTGCTGTCGCTGGAGGGTTGTCGCTGCGAATCGCTGGGCGTTCAGACGCCGCTCTGGGACATCGTGCGCGCCGCCGCCGCACTGCACTCGGAGATCGTCGCGTTGAGCTTTACCGGATGCACCAACCCCAATCACGTGGCAGACGGTCTTCAGGAACTCCGAACCAAGCTCCCTCGATCGATCGACCTGTGGGCAGGCGGCAGCGCACCGGTGCTGCAGCGTCGTGCCATCGAGGGCGTACAGGTGTTGCCGAGGCTCGACGAACTGGGTGCGGCCCTCGCCGAATGGCGCGAGCGTCACCCGGTCGCCACCTGAGTCGACATCGGCTTGGCGAAATCGCTCAGCGGCGAAACGGCCAGAAAGACATCGGTCTGGCCGTCACCCTATACGACGTGGTGCTCCTCGAAGGCGATACCTTTCTCGAGCAGCACCAGCCTGACCTTGATGTAGCCGTTCGACGGCGCAAGCCGACGGCGTGACCGTCATCGAGTCTCCTGTCGTTGAGTTCCATCCTGGCGCCGGTTCACCAGCGCCAACCCGACCACGACCGCGCACAGCGCAACCACCAGGCGCGCCGTCAGCGGCTCGTTCAACAGCAGCACGCCCGCTGCCAGCCCGGCCACGGGTGTGAGCAGCGTGAATGCCGCGATGCGCGTGGCCGGGTAATGCCGCACGAGCCAGAACCAGGCAAGATAGCTGGCGAAAGTGACGATCACGGTCTGGAATCCGAGCGAACCGATGGTGATGACGCTCCACTGGTGCGGCCACGGCTCGCCCGCCGCAACGGCGGCGAGCCAAAGCAAGCTGCCCGAGACAGCGAGCTGGTACAGAAGCGCCTTCTCGGCGAGGGCGCTGCCCAGGCGAGTGGCACGAATCACCAGCGTGGTCGCCCCCCACAAGACCGCTGCGGCGAGACCCAGCGCATCACCCAGCCATTGCATCGGCGGCGCCTTGGCATCGGGTACGAATCCCTCCGCAAAGGCCCAGGCGACGCCGGCAAACGCGACGCCCAGTCCCAGCCACTGCGAAATCGACAGGCGTTCGCCGCGCGCGATCAGCGGCATGCCCAGCGCCACGACGAATGGTGACAAGTAGAGGAAGACCACCATGCGCGAGGCCGTCGTGAACTGCAAGCCGATGAAGATGCAGGCGAATTCGGCGGCGAACAGCGCACCCGCAACCAGGCCCGCTCGCAGCGTGAGGTCGCGATCGAAGAGGGGCAGCGCGCGCCATCGTGACCACGCCAGCACCAGCAGCGCCGCGCCGACCGAGCGCAAGGACGCCTGAGTCAGCGGTGGCACCTCGGCCAATGCCAGTTTGACTGCCACCTGATTCAGCCCCCACAAGGTGCAGCAAACCATCAGCAACACGACGGCCAGGGCATCGAGGTGTGTGTGACGGTCGCTGGGGGGACTCATGGCTGTGAGTCTGGCCGCAATACATCGACCAGCACGGCGCACAGCAGGCCGGCGAGTGCGCCGGTCAGGTGTGCCAGCGAGGCGACCGGGAAGTCCCATTCCGGTACCACTTGCACCGCATGGCTCCAGGACGAGTGCGTCTTCCCCAACAGCCTGGTCGACCGCATCACCACCATGGCGCTCGAACCCGCCGGCGCCGTCACCGAACCCTATGCCCTCTGGGCGATCGAACGGCAGCCCCGGCTTATGGTGCCGCTGACCCACCGCAATGTGCGGGTCGTCGACGACCTCAAGGTCATCGAGCGGCTGAAGCTCTT
>Ga0209797_10000685_pt1 | contig 16972 bp, 11 predicted proteins | sample DOMMetBare3Fresh_2_FD_187472 | JGI IMG/M metagenome (GOLD analysis project Ga0209797, IMG submission 187472) | Wetland sediment microbial communities from St. Louis River estuary, USA, under dissolved organic matter induced mercury methylation -... | ecosystem: Environmental > Aquatic >... | reverse complement strand
TTGCATCAAGTCAGTGTCCAACCATTTTTCCAATGGTATAACTGCAGCGGGATTACCTTGAAATAATTTGTTAGTGAAAGCGTCGAGCTGGTAAATGGTAAGTTGCATAGAAAATATAGGGGCTTAATAGTTTATTCTTTCATCATCTTTTTGACCACCGCTTCAATTTCTTCAACATTGGGTTTGCTGAAATAATCACCATCGCTGCCATATGAAGGACGGTGTTCTTTACCTGTTAATGTTCTCGGAGCCACATCAAGATAGCGATAACCTCCCTGCTCTTCCATCACTTTATTAAACATAAATGCTGCAGCGCCACCCGGCACATCCTCATCAACAAATAAGATACGGCTGGTCTTTTTTAATGACTCAAGGATCTTATGATTAATATCGAAAGGCAGTAGCGTTTGTACATCTATAATTTCGCAACTGATACCTCGTGCTTCCAATACATCAGCAGCTTCCTGTATAATTCGAAGAACCGAGCCATAAGAAACAATTGTAACATCATTCCCTTCCCTCACCACTTCAGGCACACCAAGCGGAACGGTGAATTGAAGCAGGTTTGAAATTAATTTTTCTTTTAAACGATAACCATTTAAACATTCAATGATAATTCCCGGATCATTACTTTTTAATAATGTATTATACATACCAACCGCCTGCGTCATATTCCTTGGCACACAAACATACATTCCTCTTAAAGAGTTTATCACCATTCCCAAAGGGGAACCGCTGTGCCAAATACCTTCAAGTCTGTGACCACGGGTTCTTACAATAAGCGGACAACTTTGTTTTCCTTTTGTTCTGAAATGTAATGTTGCTGCATCATCACTCAACGGTTCGAGGCCATATAACAAATAATCGAGGTATTGAATTTCTGCGATAGGTCTTAAACCACGCATTGCGATACCAATACCCTGACCCATTATCGTCAACTCACGGATACCGCTGTCAAAAATTCTTGATTCACCATATTTTGCCTGTAAGCCGCTGAAGCCTTGATTCACATCACCGATCTTTCCAACATCTTCACCAAAAGCTACCACTAATGGATTGCTTGCAAACAAAGCATTAAAATATTTATTCAATACTTCAAAACCATTTATCATCGGCGCATCTTCAGCGACCACAGCTTTTGTTTCTAAAACTTTTAATGCGCTTTTTTCGCCAACATTATATAAATGAGAATTATAAAGGAGTTCATTTTCTTTTAAAAGATCATTGTAATAATCCTTAGTCCAGAATGCAGCATCATGATCACCAGCAGCATTCAATATCGCATTCAAAGACTTCATTACATCGCGGCGCATCGGCTCACGATTAGCAGCAAGCTCTTTACTTATTTGCTCAATCGTTTGAGCTTTATCAGGAATATCTGCAGACAGAGATGCAGCCAATTCTGAAACCTTCTTTACTTGTGCTCTTATCGGGGCTTGATATTTTTCAAATGCTTTTGCTCTTTCATCTTTCACATGGTTCTTAGCTTTCGATTCAATGCGACTTAATTCTTCATCGGTTGCCAAAGCAGAATCAATGATCCATGCACGTATCTTTTTCATGCAATCATATTCTCTTTCCCATTCAAGTCTTTCTGGAGTTTTATATCTCTCATGACTGCCTGAAGTAGAATGACCCTGTGGTTGTGTGACTTCTTCTACATGAAACAAAGCTGGAGTGTGTGTTTCTCTTGCAAGACGAATACCTTCTTCAAAAGCTTCACACATGCCGGCATAATCCCATCCTTTTACTTTATAAATATGAAACCCGTTTGAATCATCTTTTTTCTGAAAACCACTTAATGCTTCTGAAATAGACCCTTTGGTAGTCTGTAATTTTTTTGGAACTGAAATTCCATAACCATCATCCCAAATAAATAATGCCATCGGCACTTGCATTACACCGGCGGCATTCACTGTTTCCCAAAAATGACCTTCAGATGTTGCTGCATCACCAATTGTAACAAAACAAACTTCATTACCATTATCAGAAAGATGATTGAATTGTTTCAACTCTTTTATGTTGCGAAAACATTTGGAAGCAAGAGCCACACCAAGACCTCTTGGCATTTGACCGGCAGTTGGCGCAAGGTCAGCAATCGTATTTTTCCTATTTGCGAGGTCAAGCCAATTGCCTTTTTCATCCGTTAAAGAAGTACAGAAATGAGATACCATCTGTCTTCCTGCACTGTTTGGGTCGTTATTTTCATCCGGGTCGGCATATAACTGTGCAAAAAAATGCTCTACAGTTGACTGGCCAATGGCAAATTGAAAAGTTTGATCACGATAGTAGCCACTGCGAAAATCCCCCTCTTTAAAAAACTTTGCCATTGCAACCTGTGCCACTTCTTTACCATCTCCAAATATTCCAAACTTTGCTTTACCGGTAAGCACTTCCTTGCGACCCAAAAGGCTGGCTTCCCGGCTTATGCAGGCAATGTAAAAATCATTTAAAACCTCATTACGGAAACTCTCAAAAGAAAGTTTATCAGCGACAATCATCGAGGAATGAGGGGTATCCATGCGACAAAGATATAGGAAAGGGTATCTGCTTTTTGGGGTGTTAAAAAATATTGAATTTCTGTGTGTTTAGCCTATGGTTTATGGAGTTGAAGTCTTAAATTTGATGTCTGAAACATTTTAAAATGAAAAAACTCTTTACCCTTTTTTCTGCAATTGTATTTGCATTTATCTTAAACGCACAAACTCCCACCCAGGATTTACTTTTAGTAAAAGAAACAGCTTTTGACTTTGGAACTATTCCGCAAGGCAAACCTGTTTATCATTTTTTTGAAGTTACTAATACTGGAAAGGATCCAATGGTTATTGTCAACGTTCAAACAAGTTGCGGTTGCACTACTCCCGAGTGGAGTAAAGAACCAGTTGCTCCCGGAGCTACAACTAAGATCAGAGTTGGATACAATGCAGCAGCTGAAGGACATTTTGAAAAATATATTACGATAATGTACAACCAGAACCTTTCCAAGCAAGTCAGTATAAAAGGAAATGTGTGGCGGGCACCTGCAGGTTCAGCACCCGGAAACACTTCAATTACTTTATTAAAACAAAAAAACAATTAAGATCATGAAGAAATTATTATTTATAGCCGCTGCCTTTGTTTTATCTGCAGGAGTAATGGCACAAAAAACAATGGTAAATGATTTTGCCAAATTCAATACCGATAAATATGATTTTGGAAAAGTAAAACAAAACGTTCCGGCTACTTATACTTTTGAGATCACCAACATATCAGCCAAACCATTGGTGATAGAAAATGCACACTCTACATGCGGTTGCACAGTTCCGGAGTTTCCGAAAGAGCCGATCCTGCCTGGTAAATCAGCTAAAATAAAAGTTCAATACAATGCAGCTAATGGCGGTCATTTTGACAAGCCGGTTTATGTAAAACTTGCTGGTGTTGATGAAGAAAAAGTGCTTGGCATTACCGGTGAAGTATTAACAGCCGAAGCTTATGATGCTTATGTAAAAGAAAATGCAGGCAAGAGCAAGCAAAAATCAAAAAACAAATCAGGTAGTAAATAATAAAAATCTCCTGCAAATATTCAGATCCCCATCTTTTGATGGGGATTTTTTATAAAATGAATTTTACTTAACCGATGATAATTACCTTTGAAAAATGCTTACAATTTCAAAAAGAGGTGAACAAATGCCGGCTTCCCCCATACGCAAACTGGTTCCTTATGCCGAAGCTGCAAAGAAAAAAGGGATAAAGGTTTATCATCTTAATATCGGTCAGCCGGATATCGAAACACCGCCTGCTATACTTGATGCTGTTCGTAATGCTGATATTAAAGTGCTTGAATATAGCCACAGCGCCGGCAATGAAAGCTATCGTAGAAAGCTGGTTGAATATTATAAGAAGGTTGGTATCGATGTAACACATGAACAGATCATTATCACAACCGGTGGCAGCGAAGCGATCATGTTTGGATTTTTCTGTTGCCTGAATCCCGGTGATGAAGTAATCATTCCTGAACCTTTTTATGCAAACTATAATGGCTTTGCATGTGCAGCAGGTGTAAATGTTGTTCCGATTACTTCAAATATTGAAACAGGTTTTGCCCTTCCTCCTATTGAAGATTTTGAAAAAGTAATTACTCCAAAAACAAAAGCAATTATTATTTGCAGCCCTAATAACCCAACTGGTTATTTATACAGCCGAAGTGAAATGGAAGCGCTGAAAAAAATATGCCTCAAATATGATCTGTATCTGTTCAGCGATGAAGCTTACCGTGAATTTTGTTATGATGGTGAATATGTAAGCGCCATGCATCTTTCAAGTTTGGAAAAAAATGTGGTGCTGATGGATACCATTTCAAAAAGATACAGTGCATGTGGTGCAAGGTTAGGTGCATTCGTTACAAAAAATAAAGATGTATATAACACTGCAATGAAATTTGCACAGGCAAGACTTTCACCTCCCGGGCTTGCCCAAATAATGGGTGAAGCAGCCGTTGATCTTCCAGATTCATATTTTGATGCACCCAAAGCAGAATATCTTGCAAGAAGAGACCTGTTGGTAAGTCGTTTAAATAAGATGCCCGGTGTTTTTTGTCCAAACCCCGGTGGCGCATTTTATGCCATTGCAAAACTTCCTATAGATGATTCAGATAAATTCTGTCAATGGTTGCTGGAAAGTTTTTCTTATAAAGATCAAACAGTAATGCTGGCACCGGCAACAGGATTTTATGGCACAGAAGGTTTGGGTAAAAATGAAGTGAGATTAGCTTATGTATTAAATCTTGATGCACTTAATGCCGCAATGGATTGTTTGGAAAAAGCATTGGAAGAATATCCCGGGAAAATAGTCGATAAGAAATTAAGCGTTGTCGAAGTAAAATAGCTTCTAAGTTACGTCACCCTATTACCTTAATAGAAAGTAACTAATAAAAATAAGATCAACCTTATTACCTTATCCGGTTTTATTTATTGATAAAATAAGGTAATAAGGTTTTTGCTTTGGTTTCTCTTTTGCTATTAAGGTAATAAGGTCATTTATACATTGAGCGTATTATTGCACAAAAACTTTCAGCACGACGTCCTTCTGATCCTTTCTTATAATTCTAAGGAGGTTGAATCCTTTGCTTAATCTACCTGCAGGTAATTGAGTAATCACATCATTCAATTTCATTTCGTAGACCTTTTGTCCCAGCATATTTATTACCTGTAGCATGGCCGGCTCAAATTGATTATTCGAAAGAATAGTTACCAGGTGATATTGTGAAGCGGGGTTTGGATAAACGATAAATTCTGTTCCATTAAAATAATAAACTGTTTCCACAGAAGAATAAATTACCCTTCCTCCGGCAAGTTCAAGTTTTACACGGTAGACATTCAAGCCTTTCTTTAATGAAGCATCGTTAAAATTAAATAGCAGCGAAGTTGTGTTTGATATGTGTTGCAAACTCACATAATCGGTTCCATTGAATTTTTCAAAAACAATTTTGTTGATATTGTATAAGGTCCCGAGAGTAAGTGTTAGTTCAGCCGAATTACCAACGAGTGATGCAAGAAAAGAACGGATATAACATTCAACGCCCTGTGTAGTATAATTAAATGTGTAGCTCTTTACACCTTCTTTATTTCCAATGACCGGCGCTACAGCATAATGGGAAGACGGATTTGTGTTTTTTACAAGCAACATAAAAGTATCTGTAGTGATACTAATTGATTCCAAGTATTTATTACCAAGTTTATAAACCCTGTAATTAGTCACACCGGGTATCTTATTCCAATAAAATAAAAAAGAATCGGTGCAATTAAACCCAACACCTGTGCTTATCCTGTTTGAAATAGTGAATGTATCACTTACAAAAATATTTGAACCAATTGTCATTCTTAATAAAGCAATGCTTGTAGCAGAAGGAACATTCCAATTCAAATGCCCGGTATTTAAATCAGCGGAGTTATTAATTTGTTGCCAGGTATTTCCTCCTGTACTATATTCAAGAATTCCATTTGTTGCAGCAAACGATGACCGCCATCTTATGTTATTATATAACGAAGGAAAAATAAAATCATTAGCAGCTGGAAACTGCCATTCGAATTTATCTGAAGAATCAAGTTGCCATGCAATATGAAAATTTTGCAATGATGCCGGAATAACATTGAAACCGGTTACTTTAAGCTGGTAATTACCGGCTGCAGGATATTCTAAAGTAATTTGTTCAACATTATTTAAACTATCTCTTTTTCTTTTTGCCAGTTGTAGTAAAGAATCGGGGTGAGGAAAATGATTTAGAACCCATGGCTGCCATATTTGCCCGGATGAAACTTCTATCAACTCAAGGTCAAGATCATTTATCAATGCTTTTGTTGCATTTGGCGCAGCAGGCGGATCATTCCAAACAAGTGTCGCTTTTAATTTTTTTATCCCTGCAGGCACAGAAACAGTAAATGACTGACTTGCCAAATCAGAAACACTTCCATTAAAAAATCTCCCCTGCTCTAAAGTTTTCATAGCATTATTTGCATTCAAACTTCCAAATCCATTTTTGTAATCAACTTCAGCATTGCCTGCATCATCTGCGCTATTAATAAGAATTGCTTTTGCCAATGAATTTTGCGGAAGCACATTATATATCTGCTTATACCTGTGTTGAAGCAACAAAGCTGTACCCGAAACCAATGAAGCGGCCCCGGAACTTCCATCTTCGCCAAAAGCTACCAGCTCAGGTTTTATTCTTCCATCATGCGCCGGGCCTTTAGAGCTTAATGCAGCTACAATAGAAAATGAATCTGTGGCGCCAACCGTAAGTATATTTTTCGCCATCTTAAAACTACCAGTCAGGTTCGCAAATCCGGTTAGTCCTGCATATGTCCCCGTTGATCCAGACAGATTACCAGAATTTCCCGAAGAGAAAACATGAAGCAACGATCCATTGCTAATTGCACTTGCATCATAAGATGCTGCATCTGCTCCATAATAATTTTCCACCCCAACTCCATAAGAATGATTTTGAACTGAAATATTGTATTGCTGGTATGCACTGTTAGCATCAGGTAATAAAGTTGTAAAGCTTGACGAGCTGATCGTACTTCCCCATGCTGCTCCTTTACCTAAATGCCAGGTGTTTCCTCCTCCACCGATCATTGTTGACATGATAGAAGCATGAGAGTTGACCGTGTTTGATGAAAGAGTTGTTGAAAGAAACCTGCCCTTGAAATCTATATCCGTCGTGTCTGGTTTGTTTTCCTTTACTGATACAACTATTCCATCGCCATTTACAAAAGGGAAATTCCTGTGAGCAAGGTTTATTTTATTTACTGAAAGATCAAGATTGCTTATTTGCAACTCTTCCTTTGGAACCCTGTTTCCTTTTTCAATAAAAACTATTCCTGGTAATTTCAGAATCTCATTGTTCAACTCTTCAACAGTTGCGAACATTTTGTAAACAGAAAAAACCGGAGATTCGAATAGCTTTTCGGCTTTATAATTCCGTTTGAAAACTTCAGAAGGTATTTTGTCTTTTTTAATTGTCACAGTAAGCTCAAGCCGTCCTGTGGTTTTTGTATTTCTAATTTCGTTTAATAAAATTGGAGAAAGTCTGAAATCATCTTTTAGTTGGGCAAAAGAGCATTGTGTAATAAATACCCCGGCTAACAAGACTATGATTTTTGATACAACTTCAGGTGTCCCGGTGCAAATAACAGTTTTCATCTATTAAAAATATAGATTTCTGAATACTTGATATCTACGGTGTTTAATCTCCGTAGAATTACTTTAATTTTTTTTAAAAAATGTGACAAAAACATTAGCTAGTATTTAAAAAAAATATTTATCTTTTACCGCTGAAATATCCACACTGTATTTTAATTAATCATATTTATTTTATCACACAAAAACACACCCACATGAGACAAATGTTGAAACCATTAGCCTTCCTGCTTATTGCCGGTTTTGCAATTACATCTTGCAAAAAGGAAGTAAAAGAAGCAGCACAAAATGAAATTTCTGATCAAACACTTTCCAAGATCTACAATCATGGTTTTGGTACATCGAATGTTCAGAAAGTTGAAGAAGGATATCTTGTAGAAGGAGATATCGTTCTTACTGAAGAATTTCTTAACTCAACTCCGGGTGGAAATTATCTTCGCATTGCCAATAATGAACAGTACCGCACGACCAATCTTGTAACAGGTTTACCCCGTGTTATTACAATAAGCAGCAGCGGCAGTGTTAATTCAAATGTATCATCAGCAATTGACGGAGCAATTGCCCGTTACAACGCACAAAATCTGCTCATCACTATGCAAAGGGTTCCAAGCGGTGGAAACATTAACATCAAGATCGTTAACGGAGGTAGCTATATTGCTTCAGCAGGGTTCCCAAGTGGCGGTAATCCTTATGGAGAAGTTAAGTTCAACAGGCAATACCAAAACTGGCAGAATAACACACTCGCTTCAGTTTTTGCTCACGAGATCGGGCATTGCATTGGTTTCCGTCATACTGATTATATGGATAGAAGTTTCAGCTGTGGTGGCTCACCAACAAACGAAGGTGCTTCAACAGTTGGCGCAATTCATATTTCTGGCACACCAACAGGACCTGATGCAGCAAGCTGGATGCTGTCTTGTATCGGCAATGGAACGAACCGTCCATTCAATAATAATGACCAGACAGCTTTGAATGCTTTGTATTAAATAGATTTCTTTTCTTTTGAAACCGTCAAGCCTGAGGTTTGACGGTTTTATTTTTCCACCAGGTAGCAAACCCGATTAATCCTTCCTTCAAAATCAAATGGAGTGGTTTGTCTTGTAATTTCTTTTATCAAAGAAGAATGAATTGATGTTTTATCTAAAACAAATTTTTTATAGTTCGTGCTGAAATAGATCGTGCCCCCTTTTTTCACTATCCGCAGACAATCATTGATCAACTTTACATGGTCACGCTGAATATCGAGAATATCTTCCATTCGTTTGCTATTACTGAATGTTGGCGGGTCAAGTATTATTATATCAAAATAATTTTCTGAAATTGTATGTAAGTATTGTAAAACATCAGCATGGATAAATTTATACCGACCCGTGTCCGTATAACCATTAAGCTGCATATTTCTTTGCCCCCAATCGAGATATGTTTTTGAAAGATCAACTGTCACTACTTCATCTGCATTACCTGCGGCTGCATAAACAGAAAAAGATCCGGTGTAAGCAAACAAATTCAACACTTTCTTATCCTTAACCTCACTCTTAACCTTTTCTCTCGTAACCCTATGATCTAAAAACAAACCGGTATCAAGGTAATCGCTGAGATTAACAATGAACTTCAATCCATTTTCTTCAACAATAAATTCAGTTTTTCTTTCTCCTGTTTTTTGATATTGCCCAAGCCGTCCAGGTTTTCTTTGCCGGAGCTTTAAAAAGATATTCTCGATTTTAATCTTCAAGACTTCGCATATAACTCCGGTGCTTTTCTCCATCCAGTCGTCATGCTCCAATTCACTCATGCCATGCTTGCGTTTATATTCTGCCACGTAAATATCATCCTGGTAAATTTCAATACAAAATGGGAACTCGGGCAGATCATGATCATATACCCTGTAACAGCTTACCTGCAATCGTTTTGCCTGTTTGGAGAGGTGCCGGTACACTTTTTCCAGCCGGTTCCGGAACATTATGAATTTATCTTCGACCATAAGGAATATTTCACGAACTTAGTCTGCTTTTTTTACAATCTGAACTTACTGCAATAAATCATGTACGCTATTGTTGACATAGAGACGACGGGAAGTTACGCTTCAGCAAACGGGATTACAGAAGTTGCCATTTATGTTTTTGATGGCAAAAAAGTAGTTGAGAAGTTTGAAACACTAATTAATCCCGGGCAACCGATACCACGATACATTCAATCATTCACAGGCATTACCGACGAAATGGTTGCCGATGCTCCTGAGTTTGAAAATGTAGCAGAAAATATATCCCGTCTTTTGAATGAAAATATTTTTATAGCTCACAATGTAAATTTTGATTACAGTTTTTTAAAAAGTCATTTACTAAGAGCCGGCCACGATCTACGATCAAAAAAACTATGTACAGTAAGGTTAAGCAGAAGAATATTCCCTGGATTTCCGTCCTACAGTCTTGGAAATCTTTGCCGCTCTCTTGAAATTGATATCAATAACCGGCACCGTGCAGGCGGCGATGCCGAAGCAACAGTAAAAATATTCAGCAAGTTGTTGGAAAATGACAAAGAAGATTTTATTGCAAAAAGTCTTTTGAGAAACTCAAAAGAACAATCATTGCCTCCCAATGTACCAAAAAAGGATTTTGAAATTTTGCCAACAACACCCGGCGTATATTATTTCCATGATAAAAAAGGAAAGATTATTTATGTTGGTAAGGCTATCAATATCCGCAACCGGGTGAACAGTCACTTCAGCAATAATTCTGAGACCAGGCAAAAGCAAAATTTTATCACTCATATCCATTCTATCAGTTTTAAAAGCTGCGCTACGGAACTAATGGCCAGTATTCTTGAATCAGTTGAAATAAAAAAATACTGGCCCAAGTTTAACTATACACAAAAACATTGGGAAGATGTGTTTGGCATTTACACCTATGAAGACAGGAATGGCTACCTGCGATTGGCCATTGAAAAAAATAAAAAAAATTTAACCCCGGTTCACACATTCCATAATTTATCTGAAGGTCATAATTGGTTAAGATGGGTGATAAAAGAATATGGTCTTTGCGCCAAGCTCTGCTTTTTAGAAAAAGGAAACGGAGCTTGCACAGGTACAGAAAATAAATCGTGTAAAGGAGCTTGTATAAAAAAAGAGAGTAAAACAGCATATAACAAGCGGGTAAAAAAAGCAATTGCGGAAATGAATGATGAAACTTCTTATGCCATCATTAATAAAGGACTTGAAGAATCAGAATTGTCATGTATACTCATTGACAAGGGAAAATTCTTTGGCATGGGTTATCTGCCAGTTGAATACAACCCGGTAAATATCGATGATATGAAAGAATACCTGACAGCTTACCGTGCTAATAATTATATCCGCAACTTGATTGCCGGCCATAAAGAAAAATTCCCTTCTGAAATTATTAACCTTACTACAAGGAGCCATCATAGCCACGAAAAGAAAAAGACTTAAAATTATCAGTTATATTTGCCTGCCAAAAAAATCTTATGAAAAAAATATTTTGTTTGATAGTATCAGCATTTTTTACACCTGTACTCTTTTCTCAAACACCAAAAACAACAACAGTTAACTCGCAGAAACCAGCTGTGCAAAAACCTGTTGTGTCTAAACTATTCAAAGACCTGCGTGACTCAGCAAGTTATACAGCGGGTATTCATATTGTTAACAAATACGCAGCACAAAATATTTACAATTTCAACAGCTTAGCAGTAGCAAGAGCAATAAATGATCTGCAAACAAACAAACCTCAATTGATCAGTAACCCCGATGCAGATAATGCGGTAAGAGCATATCAAAGTCTATTGATGTCGAATCCAAACTCTAAACCTGCTTCGTTAGATACTGTATTAAATGATCTTTGTGATTCTGCCAGCTATGCTGCAGGTATTTATCTTATAAATTTTTTCCGTGAATTTGATATAACAAACTTCAACAGCACTATTGTATCAAGAGCAATAAACGATCTGCAAAGTAAAAAAAAGCCATTGTTAAGTGATAGCCTTGCCAACATGGTAGCAATGCGGTATCAATACAAACTTCAGGAAATAAAAAATAAATCTACAATTGATTCAGGGAAAAAATTCCTTTCTGACAATAAAAAAAGACCAGGAGTAAAAGTTAGCGCATCCGGGTTGCAATATGAAATCATTAAACAAGGAACAGGAAAAAAGCCAACAAAAAAAGACACCGTGTCCTGCAATTATACAGGCGCATATATTGATGGTACAGAATTTAATAATTCATATAATATGGGCGGACCAGTTTCGTTTGCTGTAACCGGCGTTATCAAAGGTTGGACAGAAGCCTTGCTTATGATGCCCGTCGGCTCAAAATGGAAACTTTATATACCCTACACACTTGGTTATGGTCCGGGACAGTACCAAACTATTCCCGGCGGTTCAGCATTGATCTTTGAAATAGAACTTCTGGGAGTGGTTGGCAAATAATCAATCAAGATTTTGTTTCATTCTTGCAATCTGTGCACGGGTGCCAAATACAATTACTTTGCAACCATCCGTTATCTGTGTTTCATCCGGCGGGTTAATGATAAATTTTCCTTCTTTATTTTTTATACCCAGGCAATTCACTCCTGTTTTATTCCACTCCATTACTACTTTAAGCGGTTTATCTTTTATTGATGGTGGTAATAAATCATAAGGAACTGATTCCATATTGAGTGACTCGCCATCTTCGCTTGAAAGAAAATCCATAAACTCGATTACATCGGGCTTTGAAACAAGTGTTGCCATATGTGAACCACCTATTTTATCCGGCATTATAATATTATCAGCACCGGCTTTTCGTAGTTTTGGATAGGAACTATCTTCTGATGCACGGCTGATGATTTGCATTCTGGAATTCAATGCCCGTGCAGACAATACAATAAATACGTTATGGGCATCCACGGGTAATGCAGTAATGAGAGCTACTGCTTTTTCTATACCTGCTTTTTTTAAAAGATCATCGTCAGTTCCATCCCCGATCAGGTAAACTAATTCAGGGAAAAATGGCAAAGCCTTCTCCAGGGATGTTTCATCTCTTTCAATTACTATAAACGGCATATTATGGTTTTTTAATGTCCTTGCTGCCTGCTGGCCATTGCGACCAAAACCGCAAAGGATCACATGCCTGTTCAGATGTGCAATTGTTTTCATGATCTTCCTCGTTTTAAAATATTTATTTATTTCGCCAGAAATAACAAACTGTGTAATGCGGGCAATAACCCATGCAAATATGGCCCAGCTTGTAATCAGCAAAAAAATTGTAAATAAACGGCCGACATTACTCAGCGGTCTTACTTCACCAAAGCCAACAGTTGTAATGGCAATGGTAGTCATGTAAAGGGCCTCAACAAAATTGTACTTCTCAATAACCACATAACCCAGAATACCAATAACAATAATAATGTGCAGAACAAGAAAGGGCTGTAGAAGGCGGTATGTCCATTGCCTTATCAATTTTTTCTTTTTATAAAAATAAACCAGTACAATGATTTTCCGAAATGACTTTAAACATATTACCGGATGATCTTTCCTTGCAATTATTGAGGGTTCATCTAAATAAAAAGGGGTGGCACGAAGGCCACCCCCGCCGTTGGTTAAAACCTTGAAGCTTTAACGATTTTTCACAACAATTTTTTCAACCACCTGCTCTCCGGTTTCTGTATTTATAATGCGCAGTGTGTAAAAGCCTGTAACAAGATTTTCTATCTGCAATGTATTGTTCATTACATTTTTCCATTGCTTAATGATGCGTCCATTCATATCCATCAATGATACATCACGACTTGCCTCTTTGTTCTCAAACACAACATTTACCTTACCATCACTGCTTGGGTTCGGGTAAACAATTGTTTTGCCTTTTTGTCCTTCACCCCGAACGGCACGTATCTGGCTGTATGCTTGTTTACCATCTTTATCCAGCTGCCTTAATCTATATTGTGTAATTCCTTTGGCATTATTATTAATATCAGTGAATTCATAACTGAGCAAGGAACTGCTGTTTCCATTCATTGCTTTTGTTGCAACAAAGCCAATTGTTTGCCATACTCCGTTAGCAAGCTTGCGCTGTACATCAAAGCCTTTACTATTTTCTTCCTGAGCTGTTTCCCATTTCAGATCCACAGTGTATGTATTTCTGCGTGATGCTGTAAATGATTTCAAATTCACCGGCAGTGTAGCACAATCAATAGCAAGAAGCGGCGTACGCAAAACATTGGAAAAATCAGGACTTGAAACTTCAACATACAGATCCCACTGAGCCCATGGGTCAAAACAGCAATAAGGATTGGGTAAATTCTGAGGCGCAGGATCATAAGGGTTTGCAGAACTAATAGTTATTGTTCCCGAAGTAAATATTACCGGATCGCTTGGATCTGGATTTGGCCCCAATAAAGGATCATGAGCATAAATTTTATAAACAACATCGATATCAGTGGGGCTTGCAGTAATTAAACCGATATCATACTTGAATGGCGAATTAGCACAAATTTTAACAAACGAAATAGCCGGATCATTAAATGATTGTGACAACCCGCAGATATAACATTGTGCTTTGGGGTCAGGTGCATTTTGATTAGAACCCCAAATATCCGTTTTAACAATAATAGGAGCACCGCAAGCACCATTGATAACAATGCGGATATTAGTTACATCAAAATGTAACACGTTTGAATTGACTCTCGTAATGATTGCTGTCAAGCCGGGGGAATTAGAAGGCTTCGTCAGAATAACTGAATTATCATGAGGATAAGTTGCAGCAAAATTTGCCGTTACATTGACTGGGGTTCCCGTTGGAAATGTAATACCATTCAGGTTTAGGAAGCCAATATCAAGAAATGATTTGCCAGCCACATCAACAGCAGTACCTAATTGTGCATTGGTTCCCGGATTTACCGCAGGAGTAGTTCCGCTACAATCAAAAATTGCAGGGTTAGGATAATCTGTTGCCAGCCACGAATGAAAAAACAGGTATTTAAATCCTGAGTTGGTGGTGATGTCAAAAGAAGCATTAAAAAAATACTCGCATTTACCGCCACCTAAATCGTTTGGAGCTGCCGCAGGAGTGATCACCAGGTTATTGAACTGGAGATCACATTGTGCTTTTGCATTGTTTTCTGCAAACAATGCATAAAATGTTAAGAATGAAAGTAAGATCTTTCTCATACTACAAGGTTTTAATAATTAATAAATAGATTTAATTAGGGATTCAGATAGAACAAATCCTTGCTGCAGATCTTTGGAGTAATGCTGAAGATCAAATGCCGTTTGGCTTTCTAGGAAAGTTCTTAATAGGCGTTGGAGTAATACCTATCATAGGTTACAGTCAGAAGTTACTAATCAGTATAGTTGGCAGACGTAAAAACCTGGCTTGGGTTATTCAAGGGAGAGTGGAGAAGTGTAGAATTATTTATTCAAGTTACTTAAAATTATAATTTAGAAAAAAATATTTTATATAAAAAAGGGGCGGCTCGAAGGCCGCCCCCGCCGTTGGTTAAAACCTTGAGCTTTAACGCTTGTTTACTACGAACTTTTCCACCACCTGCTCACCAGTTTCATTGTTCACTATACGAACTGTATAGAAACCGGCGTTCAGATTTTCAATCACAATATTGTTATTCGTTACACCTTTCATTTGTTTAACAACACGGCCACTCACATCCATTATAGAGATATCTCTTGGACCATTTACATCTTCAAAGATGATGCTCACTTTACCATCGCTGCTTGGATTAGGGTAAACAATTGTTTTACCTTTTTGTCCATCTCCGCGAACTGAACGGATCAGGCTGTATGAAGAACGATTATCAATATCAAGTTGTTTCAACCTGTACTGAGTGATACCTTTTGTCGTGTTATTGAAATCAATGAACTGATAATTCAATGGGCTGTTGCTGCTTCCATTAACTGCTTGTGATGGAACAAAGCCAATTGTCTGCCAACCACCAACACCACCAGTAAATCTTTGTACATCGAAACCTTTGCTGTTCTCTTCAATTGAAGTCTGCCATGCAAGATTTACATTAGAACCGCTTCTTGCTGCGTTGAAGTAAATCAGTTTAACTGGAAGTACAGAGAGTTCTCCGGTAGCTGCAGCATCCTGTAGGTCGTCGCATGTATTTGAACTAATGTCAAAAGCGATTGAATAACCATAGTTGATGACTGCTGAGGCTAATGGAGGCCATCCAAAAGCGTTCACTGCTACAAAATAACATCCCGTAGCGCCTACCGTACCCGAAACAATGGTGTAGGTTCTTGAAAGATCAGAGGATGAAAATAAAAACGTAGTATCATTTTTTCCGGTTTGATTGTTAAAAGCAATAGTTCGGCCAGTGTAAGTGAATAATGTTGGCTGGATTTGAGCATCATTCCCATTACAGCTATTAGTCCTATAACCTGTCGCAGTCCAATTTGACACAACGTTTTCTGGAATTGGCACTCCAAAAGCATCACGAGGATTGATCACCTTAATACTCGCAGTAGTAACTTTTGTTTGATAAGGCTTACCATTTGTGTAGGTAGTAGACAGTCGATAATTATAAGGGTCAGAACTTGTCTTGGTCCAGGTGGCAGTTTTATTAATGAGGGGCGAACCAGATAATCCTAAACCTGCACAGCAACCGCCGGCATTATCTTCTGCACCACTAATTCCGCTTTGTCCGCTTACTAAAGCCACATGCCATGTAAATATGTTGTTATAATTTAATCCAGCGCCAGCAGAACCATTTGCATTATACATTCTGAAATAACTCCAGGGAACAACAAACTCAACACCGTAACCTGCGTCGTTGCCATCTATGTGGGTATCCGTTAAGGTTTCCGAATTAAATTTTTCGATAATACCAGCAACATTCCCTAAAGCCGGATGCTGAACGCCGCTATTAAAATTCCTAAAATTCCCTGGCATACTCCAACCATCTGCAGATCCTACTGCCCATTCTGAAGTATTGTTGGTTTTAGCCCTTGCTTCTGGTGCACTCATTATATTTCCTTTTACTGCATCGTACGAGCTTGCAGGAAATCCATTTGGCAAAGCCGCTTCATAATAACCCATTTCAATGCTTGAACCACTGTTGTTAAATGTTAAATGAATAACTGGTTCACCAGTCGCCATCCAACCATCTACATTAATATCGATAAAATAATACAATGATACCTGTGCTGTATTATTCTGTGGTCTTCTGAAAAAGAAATAAACATTTGCCTTGTCATAAGTAAATGCAAAATAGCGTAGGTCACGATGATCCTGGCCTACTGCGTCCCTGTCATAATCTGTACCGGTACCTGCTTTTAATCCGTCTAT
>Ga0209797_10000684_pt1 | contig 17019 bp, 14 predicted proteins | sample DOMMetBare3Fresh_2_FD_187472 | JGI IMG/M metagenome (GOLD analysis project Ga0209797, IMG submission 187472) | Wetland sediment microbial communities from St. Louis River estuary, USA, under dissolved organic matter induced mercury methylation -... | ecosystem: Environmental > Aquatic >... | reverse complement strand
GAGGTCCGCCATCACGGCTGAGGGGCCACGCCAGTGCATGGCGACGTACGGCAGCCGCAGTCCCGCCATCAGGGGCAGCATGCCCGGGTCGGCGAGGCCCCCGCTCACGTCGTTGACCAGCCGGGCGCCGGCCTCGACCGCCCGCCCGGCCACCTCCGCCCGGGTGGTGTCGATGCTCACGACGACGCCGGCGTCGGCCAGCGCGGAGACGACCGGCAGCACGCGGCGCAGCTCGTCCCCGACCGGAATCCGCTGGGCTCCGGGCCGCGTCGACTCACCACCGACGTCGACCAGGTCGGCCCCGGCGGCGCGCAGCGCCAACCCGCGGGCCACGGCGGACTCGGGATCGGCGAAACGGCCGCCGTCGCTGAACGAGTCCGGGGTGACGTTGAGCACCGCCATGACCACGGGACGGTCCAGGCCGGCCAGCTCGGCCGGGAGGCCGGCGGGGAACGGCCCGGCGGCCCTGCTCACCGGGCGAGGACCAGGCTCATCGCCTCGGCGCGGGTCGCCGGGTCGCGCAGCTGCCCGCGCACGGCGGAGGTCACCGTGCGCGACCCCGGCTTGCGGATCCCGCGCATCGACATGCACAGGTGCTCGCACTCCAGCACGACGAGCACCCCGCGGGCCTGCAGCAGCCGGACCATGGCGTCGGCGATCTGGGTGGTGAGCCGCTCCTGGACCTGCGGTCGCTTGGCGAACACGTCGACGAGCCGGGCCAGCTTGGACAACCCGGTGATCCGCCCGTCCTCGCTCGGGATGTACCCGACGTGCGCGACACCGTGGAACGGCACCAGGTGGTGCTCGCAGGTGGAGTACAGCTCGATGTCGCGGACCAGCACCATCTCGTCGTGGCCGAGGTCGAAGGTCGTCGTGAGCACGTCCTCGGGGTTCTGGGTCAGCCCGGCGAACACCTCGGCGTACATGCGAGCGACCCGCTGCGGCGTCTCCCGCAGACCGTCGCGGTCGGGATCCTCGCCCACCGCGAGCAGCAGCTCGCGCACCGCCGCCGCCGCCCGCAGCTTGTCGACCGGCCGGCGCTGCGCGGCCGGGAGGTCGACCAGGGCGATCGGGTCGACCACGCTCACTCCGCCCGACCCTCGGCGCCTGGCACGGTCTGCTGCTCGCCGGCGGGGACGACCGGGCTCGAGCCGTTGGGACCGCTGCCGTTCCCGCCAGGGGGTCCGCTCACCGGAGGGAGCTCGGAGACCGGCCGACGGCTGGAGGACAGCCACACGTCGCGCTCGGGCCGCTTGCGCACCGGGCTGAAGATCCGGGCGATCTCCTCCTTGTCGAGCGTCTCCCTCTCCAGCAGCTCGAGCACCAGGGCGTCGAGGACGTCGCGGTTCTCGACCAGGATCCACCAGGCCTCGTCGTGGGCACCCTCGATGAGCCGGCGAACCTCCTCGTCGACCACCTCGGCGATGCCCTCGGAGTAGTCGCGGATGTGCCCCATGTCGCGACCGAGGAACACCTCGCCCTGCTCCTGGCCGAGCCGGATCGCGCCGATGCGCTCGCTCATGCCGTACTGCATGACCATCGCGCGGGCGACCGCCGTGGCCTTCTCGATGTCGTTCGCCGCCCCCGTCGTGGGGTCGTGGAACACCAGCTCCTCGGCCACCCGCCCGCCCAGCATCCAGGCGAGCTGGTCGAGCATCTCGTTGCGGGTGACCGAGTACTTGTCCTCGTCGGGCAGCACCATGGTGTAGCCGAGGGCCCGGCCGCGCGGCAGGATCGTCACCTTGTGCACCGGGTCGGTGTGGTGCAGGGCCGCAGCCACCAGGGCGTGGCCGCCCTCGTGGTAGGCGGTGATCCGCCGCTCCTTCTCGTTCATCAGCCGGCTGCGCTTCTGCGGGCCGGCCACCACCCGGTCGATGGCCTCGTCCAGGTGGTCGTCGTCGATCAGCGCGGCGTTGCCGCGGGCGGTCAGCAGCGCCGCCTCGTTCAGCACGTTCGCCAGGTCGGCGCCGGTGAAGCCCGGGGTCCGCCGGGCGACCGCGAGCAGGTCGACGTCGACGGCCAGCGGCTTGCCCTTGGCATGGACCTTGAGGATGTCGTGGCGGCCCTTCAGGTCGGGGCGCTCGACCGCGATCTGCCGGTCGAAGCGGCCCGGGCGCAGCAGGGCCGGGTCGAGGATGTCCGGCCGGTTCGTCGCCGCGATGAGGATGACCCCACCCTTGACGTCGAACCCGTCCATCTCCACGAGCAGCTGGTTGAGCGTCTGCTCCCGCTCGTCGTGCCCGCCGCCGAGACCGGCGCCGCGGTGCCGGCCCACCGCGTCGATCTCGTCGACGAAGACGATCGCCGGGGCGTTGGCCTTGGCCTGCTCGAACAGGTCGCGGACCCGGCTCGCGCCGACGCCGACGAACATCTCCACGAAGTCCGAGCCCGAGATGGAGTAGAACGGCACGCCCGCCTCGCCGGCGACGGCGCGGGCGAGCAGCGTCTTGCCCGTCCCCGGCGGGCCGTACAGGAGGACGCCCTTCGGGATCTTGGCGCCGACCGCCTGGAACTTGGCGGGCTCCTGCAGGAACTCCTTGATCTCCTCGAGCTCCTCCACCGCCTCGTCGACCCCGGCGACGTCGGAGAACGTGGTCTTGGGCATGTCCTTGGTGGCCAGCTTGGCCTTGGACTTGCCGAAGTTCATGACCCGGGAGCCGCCGCCCTGCATCTGGTTCATCAGGAAGAAGAACAGGACGACGATCAGCACGATCGGCAGCAGGCTGACCAGCAGGCCCACCAGCAGGGACTGCTCGGGCTTGATCTCGTCGAACCCCTCCGGCGGCGGGTTCTGGCGCAGCTTCTCGGCCAGGTAGGAGCCGGTGGACGGGACGTACTGCGCGGTGATCCGCGACGGGGAGCCGCTCTTCAGGGTCAGCTCGATGCGCTGCTCGCCGTCGATGAGCCGAGCCGACTTCACGTCGCCGGAGTCGACGGCCCGGATGACCTCGGAGGTGTCGACCTTCTTGAACCCGGCGGACGCCGAGAGCAGCTGGGCACCGACCAGCACGGCCAGGACCATCAGGGTGATCCACAGGATCGGACCTCGGAAGTAACGCCTCACATCGCGTGGGGCGCGGGCGCGCCCCCACCTCCTGACGAGTGCTCACCACCCCGGTGGATCCGGGGCATCGACGGTACACCGGGCCGCGGCGACACCGCCCCGTCCCGTGGGGTCAACGTCCGCGCCGAACCGGGTGTTCCCCGCGCTCACGCCCCGTACACGTGCGGGGCGAGGGTGCCGACGAACGGCAGGTTGCGGTAGCGCTCGTTGTAGTCCAGCCCATAGCCCACGACGAACTCGCTGGGGATGTCGAAGCCGACGTAGCGGACGTGCACGTCCACCTGAGCGGCGTCCGGTTTGCGCAGCAGGGCACAGACCTCCACGGACGTCGCACCTCGGGACTCGAGGTTGCGCCGCAGCCAGGACAGGGTCAGCCCGGAGTCGACGATGTCCTCGACGACGAGCACGTCGCGGCCGGTGATGTCGCGATCGAGGTCCTTGAGGATGCGCACGACACCGGACGACTTGGTGCCCGAGCCGTAGGACGACACCGCCATCCAGTCCATCGTCGCGGGCGAGTGCAGGGCTCGGGACAGGTCGGCCATCACCATCACCGCACCCTTGAGCACGCCGACGAGCAGCACGTCGCGGCCGGCGTAGTCGCGGTCGATGTCGGCAGCCAGCTCCCGGATGCGCTGCTGGATCTGCTCCTCGGTGAGCAGCACCTTCTGCAGGTCGTCACCCAGGTCGGTCACGTCCACGCCGCTGGCACCCCTTCGTCGCCGGTCTGCCGGAGCACCAGCCTGCCACAGTGACGGCGGACCTCGATCCCGCCCGGCAGCGCCACCGGCCCCTGTCCGTGCCAGTGCGCCACCAGCGCGTCGACCGACCGGAGGTGGTCCGCGGTCAGGGAGCCACCGGGACAGCCGGCGGCGAGCAGCGCGGCCCGGGCCACGCGACGCCGGACCGCCGGGGGCAGCTCGGCCAGCACGGACACGTCCAGGCCACCGTCCCGGTGGTCTGCCCGCGCGAGCGCCCGCTGCGCCCAGGCGTCGAGCGCGTCCGCGTCGTCGCGCAGCAGTCGCGCGGTGCGAGCCAGGGCCCGGGACACGCCTGGTCCGACAGCCCGTTCCAGGGCCGGCAGCGCCTCGTGGCGGACCCGGACGCGGGCGAACGCCGGGTCGGCGTTGTGCGGGTCGTCCCACACGGCCAGGTCGTCGGCGGTGCAGGCGGCTCGAAGCGTCAAACGGGTCAACCCGAGCAGCGGCCGGCGGTAGCGACCGCTGACCGGGGCCATCCCGGCGAGGGACCGGGCGCCGGATCCGCGGCCCAGGCCGAGCAGCACCGTCTCGGCCTGGTCGTCGAGGGTGTGGCCGAGCAGCACCGCCGCGGCGCCGAGGCGGTCGGCTGCCGCGTCCAGCGCGGCGTACCGGGCCGCTCGCGCCGCTGCCTCGGGACCGCCGGATCCGGACACCGACCCGGTGACCACCCCCACGGGGTCGAGCCCGAGGTCGGGCAGCCACGCCGCCAGCACACGGGCTCGCTCGGCCGAACCGGGCTGCAGCCCGTGGTCGACCGTGACCGCCCCGGCCCGCAGCCCGCGCCTGGGTGCCTCGAACGCCGTCGCCGCCGCCAGCGCCACCGAGTCGGCCCCGCCGCTGCAGGCGACCAGCACCAGGCCGCCCTGGGGCAGGTCGGCGAGCGCGGCCCGCACGGCGCTGCGCACCGCGCGCACCGCCGGCGGGGGCCCGGTCACGGGGAGGGGCCGACGCCGCCCGGGTCGGCCGACCCAGCCGGCACCCGGGCGACCCACGCCTGCGGGTCGGCCAGCTCGGCCGGGGTGGGCAGCGTCTGGGCGGACTCCCAGACCCGGTTGAACCCGGCCATGCCCACCCGGTCGACGACACCGCGGACGAAGGCGGCCCCCGCCTTGTACTGCGCGAGCTTGGCGTCGAGCCCGACCAGCCGTCGGACGGCCGCCTCGGCCCGGCCCGGATGCTCGCGCCGCCGCTGAAAGCGCTCGCGGATGGTGGCGACCGAGGGGACCACGGCGGGGCCCACGCCGTCCATGACGACGTCGGCGTGCCCCTCGAGCAGCGACATGAACGTGGTCAGCCGGTCCAGGACGGCCCGCTGCTCGGGGGTCTGCAGCGCCTCGGCGAGCGAGACGCCGGGGCGTCCGGCCAGCGCCGCGCCCACCGCTGCGGCCACGTCACCCAGCCGGCCCACCAGGGCCGCGGGGCTGGGGTCGGCCGCGTCGACCAGCTGGTCGATCTCGCCGAGCAGGTGCGCCCGCAGCCAGGGCACGGCGGTGAACTGCACCCGATGGGTCTCCTCGTGCAGGCACACCCAGAGCCGGAAGTCCTGCGGCGACAGGCCGAGCTGACGCTCGACGTCGACCACGTTCGGGGCCACCAGGAGCAGCCGGCCAGGATGGTCGCCGTCCGGCCCGCCGGGCGGGAACAGCTCGTACTGCCCGAGCACCTTGCCCGAGAGCCAGCCCAGGGCCACCGCGATCTCGACGGCGGTGGCCCGGCTGGCGACCGCCCGCAGCGCGGCCGGTGGACGACGCTGGTGCAGCCGGACCGCGACGGCGTCCAGCAGGTGCCGCAGGCCCTCCACGTTGGACCGCACCCAGGTGCCCCGGTCGACCACGGCGACCGGACCCTCGGCGACGGGGGCGTCCAGCCCGGTGAACGCCCGCACGTGCCCGCGGGCCTCGACCGCGCAGTCGCGCAGCTCGGCGACGACCCCGCGGGCCTGCGCCGGGGACATCGACGGGCCCGGGCGGACCATCCTCGCCCCGAGGGTCAGGGCGAGGTCCCAGTCGACCAGGTCGGCGGAGTCGGTCAGGGTGGCCACGGCACCACGCTACGGGGGCTCAGCCGGCGGCCGCCGCCGACCGGCAGCCGCAGCCGGCCAGGACGGCCGCGGCCCGGTCGAGGGCGGCCCGGTTCTCCAGCGCCGCCCCGGCCGGAACCCGGTCGGCGAGCAGGGCGAAGGCGAGCAGGCGGCCGTCGGCGTCGACGACCACCCCCGCCAGCGCCCCCACGCCGGTGAGGGTCCCGGTCTTCGCCCGGACCAGCCCGGCCCCCGCCGAGACGGGGGACCCGCTGAACCGGTCGTCCAAGGTGCCGGTGAAGCCGGCGATCGGCAGCCCGCTCAGCACCGGGCGCAGCCCCGGGCGGCCGGGGTCGGCGGCCAGCGCCAGCGCGCGGGCGAGCAGCTCCGGTGGCGCCGTCGACGCCGTCGACAAGCCGCTGCCGTCGAGGATCCGCAGCCCCGCCGTGGGCAGGCCCAGGGCGGCGACCGCAGCGGTGACCGCGGCCGCGGCGCCGGCGAAGTCGGCGGTGCGGCCGGACGCCAGGGCGACGTGGTGGGCGAGCGCCTCGGCGAGGTCGTTGTCCGACGTCGTGAGCAGCCAGCGCACCAGCTCGGCCATCGGTGGCGACTCGACCTGGGCCAGCACCGCGCCGGCCCGCAGCGGGACACCCGGGGAGGGGGCAGCCGACGAGGGCGACGTCGACGCGGTCGAGGGCGGGGCGGGGGCGCGGGCGGGGACGGGCGTGGCCGCCACGCTGACCCCCCGGCGGGCCAGCTCCGCGGCAAAGGCCTTCGCTGCCGCCGCGGCGGGATCGGCCACCCGCGGAGCGCTGCCCTGGGACGGGCCGTCCGTGCGCCCCTCGTCGACGGAGAGCGCGGTGACCGGGGCGACCACCCCGCCGGTCAGGTAGCCGGGGGGCCAGGTCGGGGCCACGGCCGGCGCGGCGAAGGCCCCTGCGTCGTAACCCAGCGTGATCCGGGACGCGCCGGCCGCCCGCAGTGCTCGGGCGGCCCGGTCGGCCAGGGTGCTGAGCGAGGCGAAGGCGGGGGCGCCGCCCACCGCCGGGCTGGCGGTCAGCGTCGGGTCGCCGCCGCCGACCAGGACGACCTGGCCGGGCTGCGCTCCGGCCACCACCGTGGTGCGCAGCCGACGGTCGGGCCCGAGCTCCTCCAGCGCCGCGAGGGCCGTCAGCAGCTTGGCCGTCGATGCCGGCGTCCGGGCCAGGGTCGGCTCGCGGCCGTACAGCAGCCGACCAGTGGCGACGTCGACCACGGCGACGCCCACCCGACCCCCGACGGCGGGCAGCGCGAGGACAGGGGCGAGCGCGGCGCGCAGGCCCGCGTCGTCGGGCTGGGGGCCGCCGGTCGGCGCCGGAGCGAGCACCGAGGGGGCCGCCACGGGCGCGGGGCCGGTGGCGGACGGCGCCGGCGAAGAGGACGGGCGAGCGCTGCCGGGCATCCGGCCGGCCAGGGTCAGCCCGACCACCACGACGGTGACCGCGGTGAGCAGCGCGACCGCGGCCGTCCACCAGCCGCCCGGCATCGACGCGCGCACGACGTGGCCTCCTGCTGTCCCGGGTCGTACCCCCGGTCCGGGGGCATGCGGAACACTAGGTCAGCCAGCCAGCCGCAGCGGAGGAGCCCCCGTGGAGTTCGACGTCACGATCGAGATCCCCAAGGGTCAGCGCAACAAGTACGAGATGGACCACGAGACGGGGCGGATCCGGCTGGACCGGATGCTGTTCACGGCGACCCGCTACCCGGCCGACTACGGCTTCGTCGAGGACACCCTGGGCCTGGACAGCGACCCGCTGGACGCCCTGGTGCTGCTCGACGAGCCGACGTTCCCGGGGTGCCTGATCCGCTGCCGGACCATCGGCATGTACCGGATGACCGACGAGGCCGGCGGCGACGACAAGGTGCTCTGCGTCCCGGCGAAGGACCCGCGCGCCGAGCACCTGCGGGACATCTTCCACGTCCCGGAGTTCGACCGGCTGGAGATCGAGCACTTCTTCAGCGTCTACAAGGACCTCGAGCCGGGTAAGTCCGTCGAGGGGGCCACCTGGGCGGGTCGCGCGGAGGCCGAGCAGGAGATCCGCGCGTCATGGGCGCGCTACCGCGACACCCACGTCGTCGACGACGCCGAGGACGAACCGCCGGCGGCCGAGGGTCGCTAGCGGATGGGTGACGGCCCGGTGGCGACGGTCCGCGGCTGGCTGGCTGCGGGTCCGTGGCCGCTCGACGGTGGGCTGGCCTCCGAGCTGGAGGAGCGCGGGCACGACCTGTCCGACACCCTGTGGTCGGCCCGCCTGCTGCGCGACGACCCCGGCGCCATCCGGGCCGTCCACGCCGACTACTTCGCGGCGGGGGCCAGGGTCGCCGTCTCCGCGAGCTACCAGGCCAGCCGACCAGGCTTCCGGGCGGCCGGGCTAGACGCGGCCGAGGCGGACCGGCTGCTCACACTGAGCGTCACCCTGGCCCGCGAGGCCCGCGACGAGGCGTCGTCAGCCGGTCGACCCGGCCCGCTGCTGGTCGCGGCCAGCGTCGGCCCCTACGGCGCGGTGCTCGCCGACGGAGCCGAGTACCGCGGCCGCTACGGGCTGCCGGCCGACCGGCTCACGGCGTTCCACCGGGAGCGCCTGGACGTGCTCGCCGCCGCCGGTCCCGACCTGCTGGCGGTGGAGACGATCCCGGACGCCGACGAGGCCGAGGCGCTGGTCAGCGCGCTGGCCGACCATCCGGACCTCCCGGCGTGGGTCAGCTTCTCGTGCGCGTCCGCGGAACACACCTGCGCCGGTGACCCGATCGAGCGGGCGGCCCGGATCACCCTCGCTGCGCCTACGGTGGTGGCCGTGGGCGTCAACTGCACGGCGCCCGAGCATGTCCAGGGGCTGCTCGACCGCATCGCGACGGTCACGGCAGGTCCCCTCGTGGTCTATCCCAACGCCGGTCGGACGTGGGACGCCGCGGCCCGCTGCTGGGTCGGCACCGCGGACCGGCTGCTGCCGCCGACCGCCGTCCAGCGCTGGGTGGCCGCGGGCGCCGCCCTCGTCGGCGGGTGCTGCGGCCTCGGTCCGGCAGCCGTCGCCGACCTCGACCGGGTGCTGGCCCCGCTGCGGCCGACCCCCCGGAGGTACTAGCACCGAGGTCCGATGGTGCCCGGTCGGCGCTCGGCCGCAGCCTGGTCGCACGAGCCAGCGCCGTCCGGCGAGGGCCACCTGCAGACCACCGAGGAGACCCCCATGAGCACCCGGTCCCGCATCCTGCTCCCCATCGCCGCGCTGGCCGTCGCCGGCCTGACCGTGACCGCCGGCCCCGCCCAGGCGTCCGGCGGCGGCGACACCGCCGTGCGCAAGTCGGGCACCTGCTCGGGTGCCAGCACCTGGAAGCTGAAGGCCAAGCCCGACAACACCCTCCTCCAGATCGAGTTCGAGGTCGACTCCAACCGGGTCGGGCAGGCGTGGAACGTCCGGATCACCGACAACGGCACCCGGATCTTCGCCGGCACCCGCACGACCGTCGCGCCGAGCGGGTCGTTCACCGTCAGCATCCGCCGCCCGAACCTCGCCGGCACCGACACGATCGTCGCCCGGGCGACCAACCCCGCCACCGGTGAGACGTGCCGCGGCTCGGTGACGCTGTAGCCGGACGGCCCGCAAGCAGACGGGAGGCGGCCTGCCTGGCGGCTGAATGGCCGCCTCCCGTCGACAGCCCCCTCCGCCGACCGACAGACTGGGCGCCCTCGACCCCAGCGTCGACCGGTACGGAGGTGAGGGCGACGGACGCCGCCGGCGGCGTGCACCTGGTGCTGTCCGACGGCCGCCGCTCCTCCTCGACCCCCTCGCGGAGCTGGCGGCGGGTCGTCGTCGGCTACCTGCTGCTCAGCAGCGCTGCCCTGGCCGCGCTCGGGGCCGCGGGAGCCCTCGTCTCGTTTCGGGCGGCGGACCGCGAGGCGGTCGACGGCGCCCGCCGCACCACCGACCTGCTCGCGGTCTCCGTCGTCGAGCCGCTGCTGCCCCGGGGGCTGCTCCGGGGCGACCCGGCGGCCGTCCAGGCACTGGACCGGGTCGTGACCAGCCGGGTCCTCAGCGAGGACCTGGTGCGGGTGAAGGTGTGGGCCGCCGACGGGCGCATCCTGTACTCCGACCGGCCCGAGCTGGTCGGCCAGCGGATCCCGTTGGGCGAGGACGAGACCCAGTCCCTGCGCACCGGCACGACCCAGGCCGAGCTCTCGGACCTGACCCGACCCGAGAACTCCTACGAGCGCCAGTTCGGCGAGCTGCTCGAGGTCTACCGCCCGGTGCGTACCCCCGAGGGGACCCTCGTCCTGTTCGAGACCTACTCGCGGTTCAGCGCCGTCCGCAGCCGCTCCTTCGAGCTGTTCCGCAGCTTCGCGCCCATCACGCTGGTGACCGCGCTGGTGCTCGGCCTGGCCCAGCTCCCCCTGATGCGCTGGATGCTGCGCCAGCGCGAGGCGGTCCAGACCCAGCGCGAGCGCCTGCTCGAGCGCTCGCTGTCCACCGCCGAGGACGAACGACGCCGGATCGCCGGACATTTGCACGACGGCGTGGTCCAGGACCTCACCGGGGCCGCCTACGTCGTGGCGAGCAGTGCCGAGCAGGCTCGACGGGCCGACCAGCCCGAGCTGGCCGCCAACATCGACGAAGCGGCGGCCGCGGTGCGGGAGAGCCTGCGCGGCCTCCGCTCCACGCTGGTGGAGATCTACCCGCCCTCGCTGCGGACCTCCGGGCTAAGCACCGCCCTGACCGACCTGGTGTCCCCCCTGCGCAGCCGCGGCATCCAGGTCCACGTGGGGGTGCCGGCGGACCTGATCGTCGGCCCCGAGACGGAGCGGCTGGTGTACCGCGTGGCGCAGGAGGCCGTCCGCAACGTCACCAAGCACGCGAAGGCCGACAACCTCTGGTTGCGGGTCGCCAAGGACGGCGGCCTCGTCACGTTGGCCGTGGTCGACGACGGCATCGGCATGACCCAGCCCCCCCGCAAGGAGGCCGAGGGCCACGTCGGACTCGCCCTGCTCGCCGACCGGGCCGCCGAGGCGGGCGCCCTGCTCGAGCTGCGGTCCACCCCGGGCCGCGGGACCACCGTGCGGCTGGAGGTGCCGGACCAGTGATCCGGGTGCTGCTCGTCGACGACCACCGGCTGGTCCTGGCCGGCCTGCAGACGCTGCTCGCGGCGACCGACGACATCGAGGTCGTGGGCACCGCCTCGGACGGCCAGGAGGCCCTGGAGCGGGTAGCCGCCGTCCAGCCGGACATCGTGCTCATGGACCTGTCCATGCCGAGGATGGACGGCGTGGAGGCGACCCGGCGGCTGCTGGCCGACCACCCGACGGTGCAGGTCGTCGTCCTGACCTCCTACGCCGACACCGAGCACGTGCAGGACGCCGTGGCGGCGGGCGCGGTGGGTTACGTGCTGAAGGACGCCGAGCCGGCCGCCCTGGTCGAGGCGATCCGCGGCGTCGCCCGGGGGGAGTCCCCGCTGGACCCCCGGGTCACCCGTACGCTGCTGCGCTCGACCACCGTCCGCCGGCCGGCCACCGACCTGACCGCGCGGGAGACCGAGGTCCTGCTGCTGGTCGCCCAGGGCCTGGCGAACAAGCAGATCGCCCGCCAGCTCGGGATCACCGAGCGGACCGTGAAGGCGCACCTCACGAACGTCTTCGGACGGATCGGGGTCGCCGACCGAACCTCCGCCGCGCTCTGGGCGCAGCGACACCTGCGCTCGGACTGACCGTCCTTCAGGCGCTGCGGAGCTCCTCGTCGGCCGGGCCGTGCCCCTCCAGGTGCGGGACCACCGGCAGGTGCACCGCGAGCACCTCCTCCGGCGGGATCTCCGCCTCGACCTGTTCGGCGTGGATCGCATGGGTCATCGCGTAGAGGATCGCCCCGCCCGCCACGAACACCAGGCTGCCCACGCTGACCCAGGCGGCCCCGGTCGGCAGCTGGGTCATCTTGAACACGAGAAAGGACAGCGTCGCCGTGGCCGGGATCGTCACGATCCAGGCGAGCACCATCTCGCCGACGACGCGCAGGTTCGCGCCTCGGCCGGACGCCACGCCCGCGCCGGTGACCGACGACGCCGCCGCGTGCGTCGTCGAGATCGGGATCCCCAGCGAGGTCGCCCCGAACATGGCGGTGGTCGCCCCGATGTTGGCGGCCACGCCGGAGTTGGCGTGCAGCGTCGTGATCCGCAGGCCCATCGTCTCGATGATCTTCCAGCCGCCCCACACCGTGCCCAGGGCGATCGCTGCGTACGCGGACAAGGCGACCCACTCGGGCACGGGGATGGCCTTCGAGCCCGCCTCCAGGTCGACGTACCCCGCCCCGACCAGCAGGGCGGCGATCACCCCCATGGTCTTCTGGGCGTCGTTGGCGCCGTGGCCGAAGGAGACGGCGCCGGCCGACACCAACTGCAGCGCCTTGAAGGGCTTGGCGTTGTCGTGCCAGCGGGTCACCCGTTGCAGGCCGCCGACCAGGAACATCGCCACGAACGCGATCGTGAAGGCGACCAGGGGGGACGCGAGGATCGCCATGGCGGTCTTCTGCACGCTGGACCAGTCGACGGCGGCGAAGCCACCCTCGGACAGCCCGGCGCCGATCAGTCCCCCGATGATCGCGTGGCTCGACGACGACGGCATGCCGATCCACCAGGTGGCGTAGTTCCACAGGATGGCGGCCACCAGCGCCGAGAACACCAGGGCGATGCTGGTGTACTCCGCCTTCACGGTCTTGCCGACGGTGTTGGCGACCGCCGTCCCCACGAAGAAGTACGCGGCGAAGTTGAAGAACGCGGAGAACCAGACCGCCCATCGAGCCGGTAGGGCACGCGTCGCCACCACGGTCGCCACGGAGTTGGCGGCGTCGTGGAAGCCGTTGGTGAAGTCGAAGAGCAGCGCCACCGCCACGACGGAGATGACCGAGATCAGCAGCAGGTCCATGGGGCCCCTTCGGTCCGGATCGGCGCAGCATGGCAGACCGTGAGGCCCGGCGACGAGGGACCTCGGTCCCAGTCGACCCGGCCACCGGTCCCTTGCTCGGTCAGCCGGAATCCGCGCTCGATCCTGCCCCGGCACGGGTCGCCGGAGGTACCGTGAGCGAGCCCGACCGAGCCCGGGCGAGGAAGCCGGTGACGACGCAGATGACGGCGACCGATGCGGGTGCGCCGGAGCACGGCTGGGTGCCCCGCGTGCGTGCCATCGTGGCCGAGCACCAGCACCGTCGGGGACCCCTGCTGCCGGTCCTGCACGCCGTGCAGGCCGAGTTCGGCTACCTCCCGGCGGAGGCGGTGCCGGTGGTCGCCGACGCGCTCAACCTCACCCGCGCCGACGTCCACGGCGTGGTGACCTTCTACCGCGACTTCCGCCGGTCGGCGCCGGGGCGCACGGTCGTCCGGATCTGCCGGGCGGAGGCGTGCCAGGCCGTGGGCGCCCGCGCCCTGGTCAGCGAGGCCGAGGACGTGCTCGGGATCCCCATGGGCGGGACCACCGCGGACGGGGCGGTGACGCTGGGCGAGGTGTTCTGCCTCGGCAACTGCGCCCTCGGGCCCAGCGTGCAGGTCGGCGACCGGCTCGTCGGCCGGGTCGACCGGGCCCGGCTGCGCGCCCTGCTGGACGACGTCGCGCCGGGGGCCACCCGATGAGCTCGCCTCCGGTCACCGTCTACGTGCCCTGCGACGCCGCGGCCCGCTCGGTCGGGGCCGACGAGGTGGCCGCGGCGCTGGATCGCGAGGCGGCGACTGCCGGGCGGGAGGTGCGGGTCGTGCGCACCGGGTCGCGCGGCCTGCTCTGGCTGGAGCCGCTGGTCGAGGTGGCCACGCCCGACGGCCGGCACGCCTACGGCCCCGTCGGCCCCTCCGACGTCCCCGGGCTGGTCGGCGCCGGACTGCTCGACGGGGCCGCGCATCCGCTCGGGCTGGGTCCCGCCGATGAGCTGCCCTGGCTGCGCGACCAGACCCGGCTGGCGTTCACCCGGGTCGGCGTGGTCGATCCGCTGTCCGTCGAGGACTTCCTGGCCCACGGCGGACTGAGCGGCCTGCGCCGGGCGCTGGCCATGGCGCCCGCCGACGTCGTGGCGGAGGTCACCGCGAGCGGGCTGCGCGGACGTGGGGGCGCCGGGTTCCCCGCCGGCGTCAAGTGGCGGACGGTGCTGGAGTCCGCCGGCTCGCCCCGCTTCGTCTGCTGCAACGCCGACGAGGGCGACAGCGGCACGTTCGCCGACCGGATGCTGATGGAGGGCGACCCGTTCGCCCTCATCGAGGGCATGCTCATCGCCGGGCACGCCGTCGGCGCCGGCGAGGGCTTCGTGTACGTCCGGTCGGAGTACCCGGACGCGATCCGGACGCTCTCGGCCGCCGTCGCCGCCGCGTACGCCGAGGGCTGGCTGGGCGGCGACGCCCTGGGGCCGGCGCGCCCGTTCGACCTGGAGGTCCGGGTCGGCGCCGGCGCATACATCTGCGGCGAGGAGACCTCGATGCTGGAGAGCCTCGAGGGCCGGCGGGCCGTCGTCCGGGCCAAGCCGCCGGTCCCAGCGGTCGCCGGCCTGTTCGGCCGACCCACCGTCGTCAACAACGTGCTCACCCTGGTGTCGGTCCCCCCGGTGCTGGCCCAAGGCGCGCCGGCCTACCAGGCCCTCGGGGTGCACCGCTCGCGCGGCACCCAGGTCTTCCAGCTCGGCGGCAACGTGGCCCGCGGCGGGATCGTCGAGGTGCCGTTCGGGATCACGGTGCGCGAGCTCGTCGACGGCTTCGGCGGCGGGACCGCGTCCGGGCGGCCGGTCCGCGCCGTGCAGGTGGGCGGACCGCTGGGGTCGTACCTGCCGGAGGCTCTCCTCGACCTGCCGATGGACTACGAGGCGCTGGCCGCGGTCGGGGCGATGCTCGGGCACGGCGGCGTCGTCGTCTTCGACGACACCGTCGACATGGCCGCCCAGGCCCGGTTCGCGATGGAGTTCTGCGCGGAGGAGTCCTGCGGCAAGTGCACCCCGTGCCGGGTGGGCTCGGTGCGCGGTGTCGAGGTGATCGACCGGATCGTCGCCGCGCGCACCGACGACGAGCGCGACGCCGGGCTCGTCCTGCTCGAGAGCCTCTGCGACGTGATGGTCGGCGGCTCGCTGTGCGCGATGGGCTCGCTCACCCCCCAGCCGGTGCGCAGCGCCCTCACCCACTTCCCCGAGGACTTCGACGGACCGAGGACGACGCCATGAGCCTGTTGAAGGAACCCGATCTGGGGACACCGGGCCGGACCGGCCCGGACGTGGTGGACGTCGAGGTCGACGGCGTCGCCCTGCGGGTACCGGAGGGCACGTCGGTCCTGCGGGCGGCCGCACTGGCCGGCGTCGAGATCCCCAAGCTGTGCGCGACCGACCAGCTCGACGCGTTCGGCTCCTGCCGGCTCTGCCTGGTCGAGATCGACGGGGTGCGCGGCACCCCGGCCTCGTGCACGACGCCCGTGTCGCCGGGGATGCGGGTGGCCACCCAGACCCCGCGGCTGGCCGACCTGCGCCGCGGTGTGATGGAGCTCTACATCTCCGACCACCCGCTGGACTGCCTGACCTGCCCGGCCAACGGCGACTGCGAGCTGCAGGACATGGCGGGCGTGGTCGGGCTGCGCGAGGTCCGCTACGGCTACGCCGGCGAGAACCACCTGGACGCCGAGGCCGACCGCAGCAACCCGTACTTCGACTTCGACGCCTCGAAGTGCATCGTGTGCAGCCGGTGCGTGCGGGCCTGCGCCGAGGTGCAGGGCACGTTCGCCCTGACGATCCAGGGGCGCGGCTTCGACTCCACCGTGGCGGCCGGCGCCGGCGAGACGTTCATGGCGTCGGAGTGCGTGTCCTGCGGGGCGTGCGTGCAGGCCTGCCCGACCTCCACCCTGCAAGAGCGCTCCGTCGTCGAGCTGGGGATGCCCACCCGCACGGTCCTGACCACCTGTGCCTACTGCGGGGTCGGCTGCTCCTTCAAGGCCGAGCTGCGCGGGGACGAGGTCGTCCGGATGGTGCCGTACAAGGGCGGCGGCGCCAACGAGGGGCACTCGTGCGTCAAGGGCCGGTTCGCGTTCGGGTATGCCACGCACAGCGAACGGGTGCTCAGCCCGCTCGTGCGGGAGTCGGTCGCCGACCCCTGGCGGGAGGTCGGCTGGGACGAGGCGATCGGGCACGTGGCCCGCCGGCTGGGCGAGATCCAGGCCGAGCACGGGGTCGGGTCCATCGGCGGCATCACCTCGTCCCGGTGCACCAACGAGGAGGTCTACGCCGTCCAGAAGATGGTGCGCGCCGCGTTCGGCAACAACAACGTCGACACGTGCGCGCGGGTGTGCCACTCCCCCACCGGCTACGGGCTGAAGCAGACGTTCGGGACGTCGGCCGGCACGCAGGACTTCCGCTCGGTCGCGGCCGCCGACGTCATCGTGGTCATCGGCGCGAACCCCACCGACGGGCACCCGGTGTTCGCCTCGCGGATGAAGCGACGCCTGCGCGAGGGCGCCCAGCTGATCGTCGTGGACCCGCGCCGGATCGACCTGGTCCGCTCCCCGCACGTCTCGGCGGCGCACCACCTGCAGCTCGCCCCCGGCACCAACGTCGCGGTCATCAACGCGATGGCCCACGTGGCCGTGACCGAGGGCCTGGTCGACCAGTCGTTCGTCGACGACCGCTGCGAGGGCTTCGCCGAGTGGGCGGAGTTCATCGCCCGGCCCGAGAACAGCCCGGAGTCCGCGGAGGTGTCGACCGGGGTGCCGGCGGCGCAGCTGCGGGCGGCGGCCCGGCTGTACGCGACGGCCCGCAACGCCGCGATCTACTACGGGCTCGGCGTCACCGAGCACAGCCAGGGCTCGACCATGGTCATGGGCATGGCCAACCTGGCCATGGCCACCGGCAACATCGGGCGCGACGGTGTCGGGGTCAACCCGCTGCGTGGGCAGAACAACGTCCAGGGCTCGTGCGACATGGGGTCGTTCCCGCACGAGCTGCCCGGGTACCGGCACGTGTCCGACGTCGCCGTCCGGCAGGTCTTCGAGCAGCTGTGGGGGCGGGAGATCCAGGCCGAGCCGGGGCTGCGGATCCCCAACATGCTGGACGCCGCCCTCGACGGGTCGTTCCGCGCCCTGTTCATCCAGGGCGAGGACCTCGCCCAGTCCGACCCCAACACCCAGCACGTGGTGGCCGCGCTCTCGGCCC
>Ga0209797_10000682_pt1 | contig 17050 bp, 13 predicted proteins | sample DOMMetBare3Fresh_2_FD_187472 | JGI IMG/M metagenome (GOLD analysis project Ga0209797, IMG submission 187472) | Wetland sediment microbial communities from St. Louis River estuary, USA, under dissolved organic matter induced mercury methylation -... | ecosystem: Environmental > Aquatic >... | reverse complement strand
CGTCTTTACGACAAAGGCATATACATCAATCGCAGTTACGATGAGCTGAACATTGCCGCACCCGACCTGGTCCGCGAGGTCCATCAGGAATATGTAAATGCCGGTGCGGACATTATCGAAACCAATTCTTTCGGGGCGACGCGGCACAAGCTTCAGCCCTACGGCCTCGAGAGTAAGCTCAGGGAAATTAATATCGCTGCTGCGACGATCGCACGCGAGGCCGCCGGCGAGAAAGTCTACGTGGCCGGGGCTCTTGGGCCGCTGGGATTGCGGATCGAGCCGTTTGGACCGACCTCGTTCGACGAGGCCAAGGATATGTTTAAGGAACAGGTCGAAGCCCTACTCGAGGGCGGCGTCGATCTGTTTATTTTGGAAACATTCTCCGAGATCGAGGCCATCGAGCAGGCGATCCGTGCTGTCCGCGAATCGACCGATCTGCCGATCGTTGCCCAAATGACGATCCAAATGGACGGCAACACGGCTTTTGGCACGACGCCCGAAGTTTTTACCGCTCGTCTCGATCAGTTGGACGTGGATGTGATCGGGCTAAACTGCGGAATGGGGCCTAATCACTTGCTGAATGCTCTCGAAAAGATGCGCCCGCTGACGTCGAAAAGGTTATCAGCTCAACCGAACGCCGGCCTACCTCGCGACGTCCAGGGCCGGCAGTTTTATATGGGCTCGCCCGAGTATATGGCCGAGTTTTCGCGACGATTTGTGCAAGCCGGTGCTAAGTTTGTCGGCGGCTGCTGCGGTACGACGCCCACTCATATCAAACTTATGGCTGAATCGATCCGCTCGGTCAGCCCGCGGGTTTCGGTCGCGTCGATTAGAAACGAGCCGGCGACGGTCGCCGAGCTAAAACCAGCGGACGTTACGGTCGTACCTGTCGAAGAGCGTTCTCGTTGGGGTGCAAAAATAGCACGCGGCGAATTCGTCACGTCGGTCGAGGTTTTGCCGCCAAAGGGCTGCGACGCCGAGAAAACGCTCGATTCGATCCGTTTGCTCAAAGACGCAGGCGTCGACGGCGTAAACATTCCCGACGGCCCGCGTGCCCAAACGCGCATGTCCGCGCAGGCGACCGCCGTGCTAGTCGAACGCGAGATAGGCATCGAGGCCGTGCTGCATTACTGCTGCCGCGACCGCAACCTGCTCGGAATGATGTCCGATCTGCTGGGTGCCGCCGCGTTAGGACTGCACAATCTGCTCATTATCACGGGCGATCCGCCAAAGATGGGGCCTTATCCCGATGCGACCGCTGTTTTTGATATCGATGCCATCGGCCTGACAAACATGGTGAACAAACTCAATCACGGCCTCGATCTCGGCAACAACCCGATTGGACGGCCGACGGCATTTTCGATCGGCGTCGGCGTGAATCCTGGCGCTTTGAATATGGAGGAGGAGATAAAACGCTTCGAGTGGAAGGTCGAGGCGGGCGCCGAATACGCGATCACTCAGCCTGTTTTCGACACCGCGCAATTAAAGCGATTTCTCGGGATGATCGAACACGTGCGAATACCGATCGTCGCCGGTATCTGGCCGCTGATCAGCTTTCGCAACGCCGAGTTTATGCACAACGAGGTACCGGGAGTCGAGGTCACGCCTGAGATCCTGGAGCGAATGCGTATCGCGTCAGAAAAGAGTAAAGAAGATGCTCGCGAAGAAGGCATTGCCATCGCCCGCGAATCGTTGCTCGAGGTCCGCGACGTGATCCAGGGGGTGCAGGTCTCAGCGCCGTTCGGTAATGTGAAATATGCGTTGCAGGTTTTTGAGGCTCTTGATAATCTCAAAACTGCATAAGCGGACAAAAAAAAATCCGGCGGAATATCCGCCGGATTTGAGGGTCCAAAAACCGAAGAAAATTAACGTCTATCAAAAGTGTTGACCGCGAAATCTGGCCTCACTCCCCACGGCGTGACCTGCGCGGTATTGTCGAAACTCCTGAACACCCAGAAGTTGCTTTGCGCACCAGTAGACGCCCCCTGGCGATAGATCGCAATATCCGTTCTGGCGTCACCGTCGTAATCGCCCTGCGCAGGAAGATCGCTGCTGATTCCAAAAGTCTGCGTGCGGCTTGTTCCGGTTGAACTCTGCAGTATCCACCAAACTAACGGCGAAGTGCTTAATGCTCCGGTTCTGGCAACGGCAAGATCGTATTTTCCGTCGCCGTCATAATCGCCCGGCAAGATGTAGTCTGTATTAAAGTTGCCGAATTGCTGATAGGTAATGACGTTGTCCGAACTTCGCTTGATGATGAAATTATTAATCGGGGATTGTCCAAAGCGATAAACCGCCAGATCGAATTTGCCGTCGCCGTCATAATCTCCCGGAATCGGAGTATCAAAGCTGTTGGTTCCATCGCCGCTCAATCCAAAGGCTTCGACACGGACGGTTCCGGTCGAGCTGTTTCTGATATACCAACCGGTCGGGTCGGTGGCGTTCGCGCCCGGACGAAAGACCGCGACGTCGGTGATGCCGTCGCCATCGTAATCGCGCGGGATGGGTTGGTCGCTGCCGAGTCCCCATGCAAAATACCCGACGTTATTATCCGAACTGCGAAGAATCCAGAATTCGCTCTGTGCGCCGGCGGTTGCTCCGGCACGATATAAAGCAAGATCGGCTCGGCCGTCGCCGTCATAATCGCCCGGTGCGGGGAAATCGCGGTTGGCATCGCCCCACAATGCGGTTTGAACACCGCTCGTGCTATTTAAATTCCAATAAGTGATCGGCGCAACGCCCACCTGATTTGGAAAGCGCAAGATACTGGGATCGGTTCGGCCGTCGCCGTCGTTGTCAACCGGACGCTGAACGCCGAGCTGACCGCGGATTTCGCCGCCCGGAAAGGCTGTCGAATGAACATTGACATAGCCTAAATGAGCGCGTAGTTGCGCTATTTGTGTCGGCGTGATCGTCGTCGTACCGCTGATCGTACCGGATGTGCCGCCAACCACCCCCAAATTTACCGCCACGCCGGTCGCCGCGCCGATCGCGGCGGGTGCGTGAATATGACAGTTATTTTGTGTGCCGGCAAGTCCGTTAAATACAACCGTGAATTGTATTGTTCCGGCACCTTCATTAAGGACGATCCGCGCATAACCGGTCGCGGTTGTTGCGACGGGGGTTGGAGCTTCCTGGGCACCGTTCAGATAAGCGGTAAATATTTCCGCCCGTCCGGTGATCGAAACCAAGAATACGAAACACAGCACCGCTGTGAAAATACCAATTTGTTTTTTCATTTCTCCTCCGTTTATTCTAAAGCCGCGCCGATTGTTCGTCGCTTTCCTTTTGCACCTACGTGAATAACCTTTTTTCAGGTATTGCCTGAAACCAAAGTTGACAGAGATTTCGCTTGAAAATCTCGCTTTGTCGTTTGAGGAATAATAACCCTAAGTGCGGCTCAAAGTCAACAAACTTAGGGCTTTCGGTTTATGGCTCCAGAACGATCTTGCCGAGCGCCTTGCTTTCGATCACCTCGTGATGCGCCCGAGGTGCGTCGGCGAGCGGAATGGCCTCGCGAACAACCGGTTTGAGATAGCCCGCGGTAAGGCCATTGAAGATCGCTGTGTGTATCGCGTCTCTCTCTGTTTGCGATGAATTGAACAATGACATCCCGTAAACGGTTGCGTCCTTGGTCATAACGAGACGCGGCGTGAATTCCAAATTGCCGCGGCTGCCGACAACGATGATCCGCCCGAACATCGCTAAGGCCTCGAAGTCGCGTTCGAGATTTACGTTCGCGAGCATCTCGATGATAAGGTCGACGCCTTTGCGGCCGTTGGATTCGTGAATGTCGGTGAGATGATCTTCATCTGTGTGGTCAAAAACTGCGTCGGCGCCGCAGTCGGAAACAAGTTTTCGGCCTTCGTCCGAGCTTGCCGTGCCGATCACAGTCAGGCCCGCGTTCTTGGCCCATTGCACCGCCGCGATACCGACGCCGCCCGACGCACCGTGGATCAAAACGGTCTCGCCAGCTCTCGCACCAGCCTTTTGAAACAAAGCCCGATAGCTCGTTGCATAAGGCGTCCAAACGCCCGCACCCTGCTCGAATGTCACATTTTCGGGCAGGCGGCCAAGCTGCGATTCGTCACATAGCGAAAACTCGGCATACGTGCCCGTCAGTGAATCAGCCGTGTAAACCCGGTCACCTGCCGCCCAGCGTTGCACGCTCTCACCGACCGCCTCGACAACCCCCGCAGCGTCTTTTCCCGGTGTATATGGCAATTTCGGCGCGTGGGCGTGGATCCCAGTTCGCAGATATGTATCGACCGGATTTACCCCAGCGGCGTATATTTTTACGAGGACATGGAAACCTGTCGGCTGTGGTATTTCCACATCCTCAAGTTTCATCACCTCGGGCTCGCCGAATTCACGAACTACAATTGCTTTCATTGATTATTCAACGGTCACCGATTTCGCCAGATTTCTCGGCTGATCAACGTCGCAGCCGCGGCGCACGGCGATATGGTACGAGAGTAACTGTAGCGGCACGATCGAGAGGATCGGGCCAAGCAGATCGCTGGTCTCGGGTATCTCGATGACGTGATTCGACACCTTGCTGCTCATCGTGTCGCCCTCGGTCAGCACCGAGATGATTATGCCGTCGCGAGATTTGACCTCGACAATATTCGAGTGCGTTTTTTCGTAACGAAGCTCGCTGGCCGCGTTGCCAGCCTCGCGGGTGTTGACGACGACGACCGGCAGCTTTTCGTCGATCAGGGCGTTCGGGCCGTGTTTCATCTCGCCGGCCGGATAGCCCTCCGCGTGAATGTAGCTGATCTCTTTAAGTTTTAACGCGCCCTCGAGAGCGACCGGGAAATTAATTCCGCGGCCAAGGTATAGGAAATCCTGAACCCGGAAAAACTCTTTTGAAAGCTCCTCTATAGAATCTGCGTCATTCAATAATTGCTCGATCTTTAGCGGCAGTTCGGCAAGATCCTGAGCGAGCTTTTTCGCCCGCGTTTCGTCGATACGCCCGCGAACCTCACCAAAATACATCGCAAACAGATACAACGCGACCATCTGAGCCGTAAACGCCTTTGTCGAAGCTACGCCGATCTCAGGCCCGGCATGTGTCAAGATTGTGCCGTCGGCCTCGCGCGTGATCATAGAACCCTGCACGTTACAGATCGCTAGTATCTTGCATCCCGCTTGCTTCGCTTCGCGCATCGCGGCGATCGTGTCAGCGGTTTCGCCGGATTGCGAAATAACGATTATCAGATCGGTTTCGCTCAAAACCGGTTCGCGGTAGCGGAATTCAGACGCGTAATCGACCTCGACCGGGACGCGAGCGAGGGCCTCGATCATATATTTGCCGGCAAGACCGGCGTGCCACGAGGTGCCGCAAGCCGCGATCTTTACCGACGTAACGGCTCGCAGATCGTCGTCGGAAATATCCATCGGGTCGAGATAAACCTTCCCGTTATCCAGCGAAATCCGTCCCTGCGACGTGTCACGCACCGCTCGCGGCTGCTCGTATATCTCCTTGAGCATAAAGTGCTTAAAGCCGCCCTTCTCCGCCATGATCGGATCCCAGGTAATGCGCTGCTGCGTGGGTTCGACGACGTTTCCGTCAAAATCAGTGACACGGACCGAGTCTTTTGTGAGAACCGCGATCTCCCTGTCACCCAGAAAGAAAACGTCGCGTGTATGAGCAAGGATCGGCGGGATGTCCGACGCTACAAAAAACTCGCCATCGCCCAAACCGATCACCACCGGCGGCCCTTCGCGAACGGACACGATCATATCCGGCTCGTCGACTGAGATGATCGATAGCGCGAATATTCCCTTTAATTCCTTTACGGTTTTCCGGACGGCAAGCTCGAGCGACAGGCCCTCTTTGTCGATGTAATGGCCGATCAGATGAGCGACGACCTCGGTGTCGGTTTCGGTGCTAAACACGTGCCCTTCGGCCTGCAGCCGCTCTTTGAGCGTCAGGTAATTTTCGATAATTCCGTTATGAACAACGACGACTTTGCCCGACTGGTCGCGGTGCGGATGAGCGTTTTCCTCGGTCGGACGCCCGTGCGTCGCCCAACGCGTATGCCCGATGCCGTAATTACCGTCGAGCGGATTCAAACGGATCGCTTCCTCAAGGTTTCGCAGCTTGCCCTCAGCACGCCGCAAGCTTAGATGATGTTCGTCATCCACCACCGCGATACCCGCCGAGTCGTATCCGCGATACTCGAGCTTCCTGAGGCCGTCTATGATCAACGGCACAACCTGTTTATTTCCAACGTATCCGACAATTCCACACATAAAATATATTCGAACTATTTAGCGGCAAAGAGGTTCTTAATCACAACATCAACCGCCTGCTTTTCTTTCGGAAAAATTACTCGCCCCCCGGTTTCCTCGGTTATCTTAGTCAAAAAATTCTTAGCCTTTTTTTGAGTGCCTGGGGCGAAGAAATCTGAGCTTAGGCCTTCAACAAAGCCAATCACGAATACTTTGATATTATTTGACTTCAAATAAACAATTAGGTCGTCCTTCTTAACTTCACTTACTCTATCTTGACCATCAGTTACCAATATTAAAGTTTTCGAAGAGCCCGGTTGCTCTTTGATTCTCTCTGCTAAAAACTGAATCGCGTCAAAGAGGGTGGTTTGTCCTACCTGTGTAGACAAGCCATCTATATGCCGATTAAGGGTGGGCAAATCGTTTCCCCAATTAACTCCTAGTACTGGACCAGCTATTTGCTTCTTCTTTATCTCTTGAGTCGCGAAATTAAAAATGGAAATATCTGGTGGGGAGTTTAAGTGCTTGAGCACAGCCTTGCCGGCTTTTTTGACGTTATCAAGGTCCGGTCGAAGCGTGCCAGTGTTGTCGAGTAGAATTCCATATGCCGTGCGGTTGGAGTTCTGTCCAAATCCTTGAGCGGCGCAGATTAACGTGATTAGACCAACGAGAAGATTGAGTCTTTTCAAAATAATCATTTAATTCACCTAGTCATTGCTCAAATCTCTGATCGATCTAGCCGGAGCACCAACAGCCAATTTGTTTGGTTTGATGTCTTTTGTGACTACACTTCCCGCTCCCGTAACCGCACCGTCGCCGACCGTGACTGGGGCGATTAGCATTGTGTCCGAGCCGATCTTTACGTTGTCGCCGATATGGGTCTCGTGTTTGTTCTTGCCATCATAATTGCAAGTGATCGTCCCGGCGCCGATGTTTGTGTTTTCGCCGATGGTGGCGTCGCCGAGATATGTGAGGTGGCTGGCTTTTGAGCCGCGACCGAGTTTTGTTTTCTTCATCTCGACGAAGTTGCCGACTTTAGACGTATCGGCCATGACTGCGTGACCGCGAAGGTGTGCCATCGGGCCGAGCGTACATTCGTTACCGACCTCGGAATCGCGTATCAGGCAGTTGTCGCGAATCTCGACGCCATTGCCGATTTTCGAGCTCTTGATCCGCGTACCGGAGCGAATGATACAGTTATCGCCTATTACGCTGTCGCCTTCGATCGTGACATTTGGGTGCACAACCGTGTCGCAGCCGATTGACGCTTTGGCACTGATATACACTGATTTTGGATCGATAAACGTCACGCCGCTCTCTAACATCAAACGCTGTATCGTGCGTTTCCTGATCACCTTTTCCATTTCGGCAAGCTGCCGCCGGTCGTTGACGCCCTCGACCTCGCGGTGATCGTCCGATAAAAAGATCGCAATAGAATCGCCCGCCTCGCGCAAAATCCGCGGCACGTCGGTCAGATAATATTCACCCTGAGCATTATCGTTTTTGACCTGCGATAGAGCGGGAAACAGCTTTTTTGTATCGAAGCAGTAAATGCCCGAGTTGATCTCGTCGACCTGCTTTTCCGGGTCGCTTGCGTCTTTTTGTTCTACAATGCGGTCAAACAAACCACGAACGTCTCGGATGACGCGTCCGTAACCGCTCGGATCTTTTAGCCGAACCGTCAAAACGGTACACGCCGCGTTTTTCTCATGATGTACCGCAATCAGCGCAGCCAGAGTTTCGGCCTTGATCATCGGCACATCGCCGGAGAGTACGAGCAAGGTCGAATCGACATTCTCAAAAACTCCGCGTGCGGCGTTGACTGCATCGCCCGTGCCAAGCTGCTGTTTTTGCAATACAAACTCAACAACACCCGCATCCACTTCGTTCAACACAGCGGTTTTGACATCATCGGCCTGATGCCCGACGACAACGCAGATCTTTCGCGGGACGAGTTTCAGAGCCGTCTCGCAAACGTGATTGATCAGCGGCCGGCCATCAAGTTTGTGCAGGACCTTGGCGAGCCTGGACCTCATACGCGTCCCGAGGCCGGCGGCCATAATCAGCACATTCAGCTCAGGTTGAGCTTCGGTCTCATTCACCATAAACAGTTTTCAGACGGCGGACTTTACTTTCGGCTGTAACGCACATAATAAAAGGACTTGGGCCAGCTTTTCGGGATGATGTCTCACCTTTTCGCCGTCGTCCAACAGATTACCATAAACGATCTCGGCTCCCTCAATCGTTTCAGGCGAGATCGAGCCGTGGACGCCGATCTGCTGGGCGCCTTCGCCTGTGTATTGTGCCATCTGACTTTCGTTGATCGGACGGTCATTGACTATTACGTAGTCAAAATCGATCTGCGGGGCGTACTGTCTAACGATCTCGAGGTGTTGGCGGGCGGAGAGGCCGTCCGTCTCGCCGGGCTGCGTCATCAGATTGCAAACAAATACCTTGACGGCCCGCGAAACCGAGATCGCATCAGCCACACCATCAACCAATAGCGGAGGCAAAAGACTCGTGAAAAGCGATCCCGGGCCGACTGTGATCACGTTGGCGGCGTCGATAGCGGCAAGCGCCTCCGGCATTGGCTTTGAGCCTTGCGGCTCAAGGTACAGGCGTTTTATCGAGTTCCCAACGTGAGCGATCTTTGTTTCGCCGCGAACTATGGTTCCATCATTTAGCTCGGCGGCAAGTCGCACATCGGCGACCGTTGCAGGGTAGATATGCCCCTTACTTGCCAGGATCTCCGACGACAATTTGACCGCTTCGGCAAAATCGCCTGTGATTTCCGATAGGGCCGCCAAGAAAATATTTCCGAAGTTGTGACCGCCCAGATCGCCGTCACCGCGAAATCGATGCTGAAAAAGCTTAGATAACAGCGGCGAGTCTTCCGACAACGCCACCATGCAATTGCGAATATCACCCGGCGGCAGCATCTGCAGCTCTTCGCGAAGCCGCCCGGAGCTTCCCCCGTCATCAGTCACCGCAACAATAGCGGATAAATTCGCCAGCCAAACCGGCTCCGTATCGCCCGCGTTTGCAAAACGCTTAAGCCCTGAAAGGAGCGTAGACAGCCCATTCCCGCCGCCGATCGCGACAAAATTTAGGCCGGTGGATCGATCTGAAAATAGATGGTGCTTCATTTAAACGGAATGCTCGCGGATGCGTCCGGAGGTAAGCAAGAAGAGTCAAAATGAACGCCGGCGAGCACCGCCGACAAAGAGAATTTTAACATCTATTGCCGGAACCGGGCAACGACCGGCCACAATCGGCGTATTTCGAATGTATAATTCTGCCTAAACCGCATTATAAAAAATACTTGTCGATACTGGCTTTATTATGTTAGATTTAAATCTGCGGTTCGTCGCCGACGGCCATCCGGTCGCATTGCCAATACAATTCACCAGAGTTAAACTTACCCGCATCGACTTTTCGAACGAGATCACCCAATGGCAAACACGCCTTTTATTTTGCAAGAACATCAGTTTCAGCGGCTCAAAACCGTCCTGGCACGACTCTGTGTCGAGTGCGCGGCTCGGGTCGTTTTCTTAATTGACCGTGACGGTCAACCGATCGCCTTCCACGGCGAGATCGGCGATATGGATACGACAAGCTTTTCCAGTTTGGCTGCCGGCAATGTCGCGGCTACAAACAGCATGGCAAAGCTTATCGGCGAAGATGTCTTCCCGTCGGTCTTTCACGAGGGCGAACACGAGAGCATATTTATCAACATTATTGGCCGCAGTCTGCTTGTCGTCGTATTTGACGAGCGTTCGACACTTAGTCTGGTGAAGATACGTTCAAAACGCGGAAGTTTTCAGGTTGCGGGGATACTTGACGAGGCGACCGAGGACTCTGCAAACTACAGGCTTAACAATAATTCGTTTTTTGCTGAGATCACTGACGAGGATATCGACAGCTTATTTAGTTGATAGTGAATAACTAATAGTGAATAGTTAAAGACAATTGCCTATTTGCGATTCACGATTTACCATTTACGACTTATGACTTTTATCAATTACGCATCGCGCGAAATAAATTGCAAGATCGTTTATTACGGGCCGGGCCTTTGCGGCAAGACGACGAATTTGCAATACATCTACGATTCGACGGCTCCGCAGGCAAAGGGCAAACTCATCAGCCTCGCGACCGAGACCGACCGCACGCTGTTCTTTGATTTTATGCCGCTTGAGCTCGGAACGGTCCGCGGATTTAAGACACGCTTTCACCTCTATACAGTCCCGGGGCAGGTTTATTATGACGCCTCGCGAAAGCTGATCCTCAAAGGCGTCGACGGCGTTGTCTTCGTCGCCGACAGTCAGGAAGAGCGAATGGACGCTAATATCGAATCGCTCTCGAACCTCGAGGAAAACTTGCAAACGCAGGGCTTTGACCTCGCACAGATTCCGTACGTTCTGCAGCTCAACAAACGCGATCTGCCAAACGTGACGCCGATCGACGAGCTTTCTCACGAACTTTCCAGAAAAGGCGAGCCCGTTTTCGAAGCCGTTGCGACAAACGGCACGGGCGTTTTCGACACACTTAAAGCCGTCGCAAAACAGGTGCTGACGGAACTCAGAAAGGGTTAGCCACAAAAAGCACAAGATACACAAAAAAGAGGTAGGAACCATAAGTTCTTACCTCTTTCTTATTTGTGGTCCTTGTGCATTTTGTGGCAAATAAAAAAAGGTGCGGGGACAGGAGAGTACCCACACCTTTCTTGTTTTGCCCTAGCAGCAACTAAACTACTTAGGCATCAAAACGCTGTCAACGACGTGGATGACGCCGTTTGACTGGATCACGTCAGCGATCGTCACTTTTGACTTGCCGCCCTTTTCGTCGGTGATGATGACGTCTTTTCCTTCTAACGTTGCGGTCAATGTGCCGCCGGCGACGGTCTTCAAGACAAATTTACCTTTGCCTTCTTCGATTCCCTTTGCAATTGCAGCGGCATCCATTTTGCCGGCAACAACGTGATAGGTCAGGATGCCTGTCAGTGCCTTTTTGCTTTCAGGCTTGAGCAGCGTATCGACTGTGCCCTTAGGCAGTTTGTCGAAAGCAGCGTTGACCGGTGCGAAAACGGTAAACGGACCTGCACCTTTCAGCGTTTCGACTAGACCAGCCGCCTTAACAGCTGCAACGAGTGTCGTGTGATCTTTCGAATTCACAGCGTTGTCGATGATGTCTTTTGTCTTGAGCATCGGAGCTCCGCCGACCATCGGATTGCCGTCTCCGGCAGGTGCTGTTGCGGTATTAGCCGCCGCGTTGTTCGCCATCGCATTATTGGCCGGTGCCATTTTCGATGTATTGGCGTTATTTGCCGCAGTGTTAGTTGCCGGTGCTCCGCACCCCGTCATCATCGCCATCGTTCCAAGAATAATTGTTATTAAAGTCAGTTTCATTTCGTTCTCCCCAAAGTTTATTAAGTTTATAAAGCAACCCGCCGCAATGTATCTTTCGACAAATTACCTGTAGGTTTTTGTTAGCCATCACTAAGTAAGCTGCTACATACACGCTTTCGCCCAAACCGGGCTGTTGGATTCAGAATAAATCGAGATCGGCCGCAAAACGCAAAAAAGAGGCTGAACTTTATTGTTCAACCTCACTTTCTTGTGCCTTTTGTACAATTAAATGGCGGAGCCGACGGGACTCGAACCCGCGACCTCCAACGTGACAGGCAAGTATTCGAGCTTCTAAAAGAGGGTTAAATATGCCTGTTTTCAGGCACTTAGCAAAAACTAGCAACTAGGTTTCGACTTAGTTGCTTTATTTATGCGGACTATTTTGGGTACATTTTTGGGTACTAAGCCTGAAAATGAAAAAGAGTCACCATGACGATGACTCCAAAACCCCCGGTTTTATTGATGATAATGGCGGAGCCGACGGGACTCGAACCCGCGACCTCCAACGTGACAGGCTGGCGTTCTAACCAACTGAACTACGACTCCGCATTTCGATTTTGGATTTGTGATTTAGGATTTTGGATTTGAAATCCGCAATCCGCATTCCCAAATCCGCAATCAGATTTGGTGGGCACGAAGGGACTCGAACCCCTAACTTCCTCCTTGTAAGGGAGGCTGTCTACCAATTGACGTACGTGCCCGGATACACCGTTTTGACAAAAATATTTTCGCACGCGTACCCTTAAATTTTCAATAAAACATCGCACGATTCGTAAATCGAGCGAATTGCAATGCTACGAAAGTTAGGACTACGCTGTCAAGTTTGAGAGATTCGAAGATCAGCCGCGCTTCATCAAGACCGGCTTAGTTCCGGGATCGGAATTATTAACGCCTTCGTCGTAGGTGAGAACCGTTCCGCCAAAGCCGATCGCCCAGCCGCGGTTGCCTGCGAAGACGACCTTTTCCAGCCTGTGGGTAGTGCGTGAATTCACGTCCGTCCAGGTGCTGCCGCCGTTGCGTGTGCGAACGATGATACCGTTATCGCCAACCGCCCAGCCATTCGTCACGCTCGTGAAACATACGTCGTTGAGATTCGCCGTTACAGTCGAATTTTGCTGCCGCCAGAGACGGCCGCCGCCATTTGAGCGAAATATTCGCCCCTTGGACCCGACCGCCCACGCTCCCTTTTGCCCCGCGAAATATACGGCGTTAAATCTTGTGTCTGTGTCACCCAAAAGCGTCGCTTTTTCCCAAGTGAAACCAGAATCCTCGGTGAATAGAATGGTGCCGCCGGTACCGACGATCGCTCCTATTGCAGTATCGGAAAATCCGCCGTCGAGCAAGAGATAATGTATGGCCGTCTGGCTCTTTCTCCACGACGTGCCGTCTTCCTGCAGCTTGTAAAAGATACCGCCTTCGCCAAATGCAGTGCCAACCCCGTCATTGTTAAATAGCAATTTGGTAACGCGCTCACGGCCGCCGTCCTGAAATTCGACCGTCTCCCAGCTTCGGCCGCCGTCCGTCGTCTTTCTCAAATATGATGTCGCGTTATTACCGCGTGCGAAGATATTGCGTTCGCAGAGCAGCCAGCCCGTTGTCTCGCTGGAAAAATATACCTGGATCAGGGCGTCGGTCGTAAATTTTTTTTGCTGCACCCAGGTAAATCCGCCATCGTCAGTGGCAAGCAGCACGCCGTCGGTCCCCGCGATCCATCCCTTTTGCTGGTTCACGAAAAATATATCTTTGAACCACGCAAAGCTGTTTGTGTTTTGCTTCACCCATTCGGCATTTGCTGTGTGAAAGCAAAAAAGCAGAATGAACAGGATCGAAGCCGATCTGATGATGCGCATAACAAATATTTGGCGGCCAAGCTCTGCTTCTTTAACAGACAACCGTCAATTGACCTCGGACAACTGCTTTAGAACGGGCTTCCAAATAGAAACCGCACCACGCTGGCTTTACCTAAAATGTCGAAAGCCTTGTCGATGCTAAAACCCTTGCCGGCTACAAAAACCTGATCGCCGGGATTTAGATAAACCATCTCCGCCTTGCCGCTTTCCATCTGAGCGAGGCTCAACATCCGCCTGGTCAGACGGCCGTCTTTGCCATAGCTGACCACCGCGACCTTGTTCCGGTTCCCGTTTTTTGTAACGCCGCCGGATTCAAGAATGGCTTCGTAAACGCTGACCTTCCGGTCCATTACTCTAACGCCGGGCACAGCAACATTACCCATCACGCTGTATCGGGTCGCCATCGCTTTGTCGAGCGTAACCGTGACCTTTGGGTCGATAATGAATTCATCAAGCTTTTTGGTGATCTCGGCAGCAACCTGCTCGACGGTCTTTCCCGCGACCATTACGCCTTCGCGGATCAGCGGGTACGAGATCCGTGCATTTGGCGGAACCGTGATGCCGGTTTTGCAGTAATCAGGGCATTGGCCGAAAACCTCAACCGAGATCATATCGCTCGGGCCGAGACGGTACTCCTTCAAATAGTTGTTGTAATACGGCAGGATCTCATCCGCTTCCGGCGTATCGTTCGTTGCGGCGTCATTCGATGTCGAGGTTGGCGCCGGCAACGGAATCGCCCGGACCGCATTGGGGTCCTTAGCTATAACTGTCTTGCCGTCTTTTAGCTTTGGAGCCGAAGTTTGGCCGATGATCGCCGCGGACGTCATAAAAACGCTCACCGCGATCACTGATAGATTTCTCAGAAATACCATTGCTTTCATTACTTTTTCCTCGTCCGTTTATGAAACGTCTATTAACAAACCTTATCCAGATTTTCAACGCGACCGTCAGCAACGGCAGCGATCGAAAATTATCGCCCACCTCGTCCAAAAAGCACCGTTTTGACCGTGTCGAATACGATCACCATATCGAACGTTAGACTTTGATTCTTGATGTAATAGAGATCGTATTGCAGTTTTTGAATTGCATCGCTAACCGACGCGCCGTATGCATACTTGATCTGCGCCCAACCCGTCAGACCCGGAGCAACCAGGTGACGGTGCTCATAAAACGGAATTTCTTCGGCCAGCTGTTTTACAAAATGGGGACGTTCGGGTCGCGGACCGACAAAATTCATTTCGCCTTTGATTATGTTCCAAAATTGCGGGATCTCATCGATCCTGAGTACCCTTATGATCTTGCCGATGCGCGTTGCGCGCTCATCGTTGGTCGCGGCCCAGATCGGAGTTCCGTCGGCCTCGGCATCGGTTTTCATCGATCGGAACTTGATCAGGTCAAAGACGCGCCCGTTTTTGCCGACCCGTTCCTGTCTGTAAAATACCGGCCCGCGCGATTCCAACTTGATAAGGATCGCGGTTAGTATCGCAAGTGGCAAAGAAAGAACTAACCCGATAAGCGCTAACGTGCGATGCATCAATTCGCGAAACACGACCTTTATTCGCGAATCGCGTCTGCGTCCCGCAAAAATTAGCCACGACGGCCGCAGCATATCTACATGCACCTTGCCTGTGATCCGCTCAAAAAACGATGTGCATTCCTCGATCGAAATGTCACCTGCGAGACTCATTTTCAACAGAGCCTCGGTCGGAAAAGCACCGCGCCGCTCGCGAACCGCTATCACAACCCGGTCGACTTTTTCATTTCGGATCACAGCCTCGAGATCGATGGCCCTTCCTAAGATCTCAGATCTACCCAGCTTTTCGCGGGGCTTCGCTCCGTTCTCCGAAACAAAACCGACGATTCGATAACCAGCGTCGCGCCTTTCCCACACCGCCTCGGCCGTATCGAGCGCCGCTTTTCCGGTTCCGACCACAAGGATCTTTTCGCCGATCTCGGGATGTCCCGTCAGCGAATGGATAAATACACGCCAGCCTAGCAAAAGCCCTAAAACCAGAGGTACAGAAATCACCGAAACCCCGCGTCCGAGCAGCAGCTGTGGAACAAAATAAAAGAGAACCGCGAGCAGAGCCCATGCAATGCCCAAGGCCTGAACGAGCCGCAGCATCAGCTCACGGCGGTTGGTCATCACTATGTAATCGTAAAGATCGTAAAAATATAGGATCAGGAGGCCAACGGCTGATGCCAGTGCGATCTTCATCCAGCCGTTCTTGTTGTTCAATTCAAATTCGGAACCGGAGAATCCGAGACGCAGATACATCGCCAGCATCACGCCGCCGTAAAGTATGGCGGCGTCTGCCAATATCAACCAAAATATCCTCGGGCTAAACCGCGATGTTCGCATTTCTTGCCTTCGTTCACGGACTCAGTGATTCGTTCACACGTTTGTAGTTGTAATAGCCGTAGTTGTAATGCGTCTCTTCCAGCACATCCTCACTTTGATTGAGCACGACGCCCAAAAAGCGGTCCTTTGGAAGCGGATCGAGGACTCGGTCGATCAAACCGTATCGCGTTCGATTTGCCCGGACGACAAGCAGTGCTCCGTCGGCGTGATTGATCAGAACGGTCGCGTCTGTGAAGATCCCGAGCGGCGGCGCGTCGATAATAACGTAATCGAACATTTCGCGTGCCTCACGCAAGATCTCTCTGAATTTTGGCCCCGAGATCAACTCGGCAACGTCGCTGCGAGCGTCTCCGCCCGGCAAAATGTAAAGGCCGGCAGGCTCGAGCCTTATGATCGACTCAGTGAGCGTAGCGGTACCGGCGAGAATGTCCGAGAGCCCTCTGTCAGTTTCGATACCTAAATAATCAGCGAGGCTCGGCATTCGCAGATCGCTGTCGATTATTAGAGCTTTCACGCCGTCGGTCTGTGCCAAAAGCCAGGAAAGGTTCAGTGCCGTCACGGATTTGCCCTCGCTTGGGTTAACGCTTGCGACCACGATGGATTGTAGTTTTTGCTTCTGACTCTTATGCAAGACGTGCGTTCGCAGACTGCGATACTCTTCGCAATATGTAGAATGCGGATGCGTGATCGCAACGAGTCGAGGCTCGACGCGCGTCGCGTCGACAGTCCAGCTGACAAAGTCAGGCAGATGTCGAATCGCGGCGCGCGTCGGGCTTTCGGCGTTCAATTTTGCCCCGGCAGTTATTTCCGTTTCCAAATCAGGGAGTGCCGTCCCGATCAAGGAATCCGGCTGCCCTATGAACGCCGAACCTGGGTTACCGATCTTAAGGTCCGACGACAAGAGCAGGTCAGGCGGCAAATTTTTCTGCCGTGAACTGCGGTCGAACTGGACGATATTCTCTGACTGCGACCTTTCATCGCCGTTCGGATTCTCGGTACTCTTTTTTTGCAATGCTTTTAGAATGCTCATGTCAGATTGCTCCGTATTTAAGTCGCTTTGCTGTTTTCAGCCATGTAAATTCAAATCAATACTTCCTAAATGGTCCTCTGAAATCTTCGATCTCGAGTCTTACATCATCGTCAGGATCCTCGAATATGAAGCCGTTTCGGTCGGCAAATCCATTCGAGCCGCCATT
>Ga0209797_10000681_pt1 | contig 17069 bp, 16 predicted proteins | sample DOMMetBare3Fresh_2_FD_187472 | JGI IMG/M metagenome (GOLD analysis project Ga0209797, IMG submission 187472) | Wetland sediment microbial communities from St. Louis River estuary, USA, under dissolved organic matter induced mercury methylation -... | ecosystem: Environmental > Aquatic >... | reverse complement strand
AAGTTCCATCCCGCGCCGTGCCATAGGCCCACGAGCGCGAATACGATCAGGATGTTCCGGACATAGGCCTCACGACCGCCGATCCGGATGTAGGCGTAGTCGCGCAGCCAATACGACAGGGTCACATGCCAACGCTGCCAGAATTCGCGAGGGTTCCTGGAGAGGTAGGGCTCGCGGAAATTGACCGGCAGCTCAATGCAGAACAGCCTTCCGAGTCCGATCGCCATCACCGAGTAGGCCCAGAAGTCGTAATAGATCTGTGCCGACCAGAATCCGATCTGGGTGAGCTGATCGATCGCTGTGAGTTGTTCGAGCGGAAGATCAATTGCCTTCGAGACCCGCATCCCGCTGACGTCGGCGATGAGGATTTTGAAGATCAGGCCGATCGACAACAGCTTCAGACCGGAAACAATTTGTGGTTTGAGGATTTGCGTAGACTGAAGTGCCTGCAATTGTTCGCGCAGATCCGTATAGCGCATGATCGGTCCGGCGATCAGATGCGGGAAAAACGTTGCGAAACTGGTGAAGCGCAACAGGTCGCGGTCGGGCTCGATCTTTCCGTCAGCGACGTCGAGGCTATAAGACACGATCTCAAACGTGTAAAAGCTGATACCAGCCGGCAACAAGATACTGAAGAAGAACCAGAAATGGTCCCGCATCTGCGGCCCGGCCTGGACGCTGTCCATAATGAAGTTCAGATACTTGAACATGACCAGGAATAAAGCCGGCACCGAGACTGCGACGATGATCGCCAGGGCTCTTGGCCAGCGCGCGAATAGAAAGGCAGTGCTGTAGCCCCAAAGGATTGCGATCACGAACGCGAGGAGAACTTCGAGTCCCGAAACGCCATAAAAGATAAACGAAGCGCCGACCAGGACCCAAAGGCGCAGCCGCATCGGTGCGGCATAAAATGCAACAACGGTGATAGGCAGAAAGAGAACCAGAAATTCCAGCGAGTTGAAGTTCAAGGCTCCCGCTCCCGACGGCGACAACCACCTTGGTACCTCCTCTCCCCAACAATATCCTCCTGCCGGCCGATTGAAAGAGGTCACGACCGGATCGGGCGATCGGGCGTGTGTAATGGTCAACTGGCGTGGTTAACGACCATGGCCGGCGCACGGCGCCGACAGGGATCGCGTTAGATTGGCCAGATCGCCGAAACGGTTGGCAGCCGCTGGACGGCGCTCATTCCGGGCCGCAATCTCCGATCACCGGATCAGCAGCAGCACATCAGCTATTCTTATGGAAACAATTGAAGCGCGCCCGGCAGGCCGGCCTGATCCGTTGCACCCAGGTCGTCCGTTGGCCCAGTCTTAAGAGGCCGCAAGGACCTTCTGCAGCATGTCATGGCACTCTAAGAGACGCTCTCGCGCGAGATCAGTACCCCAGCAGCACTGTATTTCCCGCAGGTCGCGTATCGCGACATCGACCGCCGTTCGCAGGTCGATCGCCGGCTCGGCCTCACGCGCGACCTTGCGATCGCTCAGCCATATTACTTCAGCACTCAACGTGGCCCCCCCGAATCATCTCGCAAGGATGCTGGCCCGCTCCTAACCATTCGTTATCGGCAAGACCCGGATCCTCAGCGATTCACTCTCCCAAGCATCTCGGCTGGTGCTCTTGCTGCGCGAATAGATCGGCAGGGTAAAATGGCACTTCTGTGACCAAATATTGGTTCCAGATCGGGCCGGCTAAGCGGAGCTCGGGCGGCATCAGCGCATGGACTGATCGGCAGGCGGCCGCCTCTGGGCGCGGCCGGGTCGTTGAGACTGCTTTTGACACGCAGCGCAGGTAGGACCTTCCATGCGAATCGAGCGTGACTCTAGTGCCCCGTTTCCGAAGTTCGTTATACATCGCAGCGACCTCTGACACGAACTTCGGAAACGGGGCACTAGAATCCGTGCGAAGTCGCGAAGTGCGTGGTCCAAGCCAGATAGCAAACGCCATATCAGGTTGTAGGCCCGAACCGGCCTCCGAAGATATCGGGGTCGAGGTGGTATGAGGGGAATTGCTGCGCTTGCGATGGCATTCAACCTGTGTGACTATCGCAACCCGTAGAGGGGACCCTTGAAATGGCATCTGACGAAGAAGTGGGGCAGCAGATCCTCAGCATTTTCATGAAGCATAAAGTTGTTGCCGGCGGCGTACTGCGACGCAATCATTTCATCGATGTCCGGGATGCCGATTTTCAACGAGGGTTGAATAAGGCCGTTGACAATCATTGGCTCAAAGTCAGTTCACGCGATCGCTACACATACGAGCTCACCGACGCGGGTCTAGCGGCAGGATTGAGCGTCGGCACCGCGCCGAATCCATCGGCTTGACGCGCTCACCGGGGGCGCGGAATCCCAAGGCATTTCTTGACCCGTCGGGACCGCGGTTCCAAGCATCTCATTGCCCGGCAAGCCTCTCATTGTCCGGACTGTCCACGCTAGCTTCGGTGGTCGCGCTGGCCAAGGGGCATCACGATAGGCCCCTGTCGCGCACATTGTCGGCCATGAGCGAAACTCCTCAGGCTACGCCTCCGGCTGGCTGTGGCTCTGATTTGGCTGCATCAGGACAGCGGTAGCGCAGATCCCAACGGACACCGCAAGCGTTACTGCACAAATGACCAGCCACACCATGCTCAGTCCCCCTTATTGCACCATGGCGAGAGAGGTAGTCGCCCTATGGTGTTCAAAATTTGTCACGATCAGGCCGAAATACCGCCTGTCCAGAGATTTCCCACAACGTATTCAATTACCTAAGATGGCGTTTGAGTGCGCACAAAGGTGCTCCAATGCTCTCGTAAATCAATGCCTTGGGCGGCCATTCAGTCGGCCGCGTCCGCATCTGACAGCAAGCAGGGTTGTGCAAAAAAAACATGGGATCTACAGGTAATTGTTGCGAGTGGGGCACTCCCAATCAGCGTCATCCCAGCCAGCAGGCGGGCGCCTCAAGGCTCTACCGGCCTGCGGCAGGTCAAAGATCCGGCCGACGCCCGTTGCTTAGCCCTGCCAAGGACGTCGGCAGCAAATCAGCAGTTCACGATAACGACGGGCGAAACGAAGCCGCCGGTAGCGGCTTGGCAGAACAACGGCCCACGATGGCCCTCTTGGGGCAGTTTGACCGCACGCAAACTCATGCAAACCCCGACTGCACCGGTCGCGAACCTGCAACATCGTTGAAATAAGTGAACCGGGGAACGAGGTAGACCGACTAATACTTAAGAATGGGCAAGCGTCGTCGGGCGGCTACAGCGCAATGAATGTACCTGTTCAAATTCCTCGGCCGGAGGTCTCGGATCCCCCCTGCTCCACCACGGATGGGCCCGAGCATCAACGCGGGTGGTTATGCATTGCCCTTCTGGTTGCTGCCGTGCTCGCAACCCTCGTTTGGAACGCCGCCCTCGGGTGGCTGGCCGGCCGGGCTTTCGGCCTGTGGTGACGCTACCGCCGATCGTCGCCGGGTCGTCACGTCCGATATCCCGATGCATGCGCCTTGATGGGTGAGTCACATCAACGACTAAAATGGCCGGCACAAGCCCGGCCAAGACGTCGAGGGTATGTCGCTCGCGACGACAATTGGGATCAGTCGCGCTTGGGCGTGCTTTGCGCAGCCTCCGCGGATATGGCTTCGCCGCGTTCCGCCTCGTTGGCGAGTTGTTCGTAGGCCGCAGCAAGCTCAAGGTAGCCCGGCCTTGTCTCCTGCAGATCACTCGCCATGTTCTGAAATTTCTTGGCGCGGTTTCTGAACAGCACTGATCTTGGCGTTTCTGCCGGCACGGCATTCATCCTTCGATTCCCAATCGTGTTGCATAGCTTCGGCGCAAACACGCCAGGGTCAATCCTTCGTCGTCCACTAAGCTGTGCAAGAGGCCGTGCACGAACCCAAGAGCTGTGCACAACATCGCCCGAGCGGCACAGGTCCCACCGCTTTATGGAGCGGAAAGCCTTCAGCACGCGTGGCAAATGCTGTTCAACACCTCCTTGATTCGCTTTTCCCGCGCAAGCTCCTCCGCCTGAAGTTGATCCCATTCGGCTGTGCCCCGCTTTGGCCATGGCCTGATGTCCCCGGTTCGGCCGATCGAACCGGTGACCTCGGCGGCATCTGTGACGGCAGAGGCGGGTATTCTCGATCGCGCAACCGCGCGCTCCGACGGCTCGTCGTCGTTGATCGGCCGCTGTTGCCGGACCTCGGTGCGAATGACTTCATGTCTCGAAGAGCAATCGCAAAGGATTGCACTCATGCCGACCACGATAAGAGCTGGGCCGAATCGAATCATCGCGATCCTCTCGGCACACAATACGATGGAGGTGCCATGATGACGCCGGATGACTCAATCATCCTCATGTTTTATGCATGGGTCACCCGAGCACACGAACGAGTGCTTCTCCAGCGCGCGGCAGCGCATGCACAGCACCGCGATCGGCCGCTGCCGGCCCTCTCGCCTGTGGCGCCTTCTCGATAGGAGCCCTCCGCAGAGGGCGTGGGTGAAAGGAAGAGAACGTGGTAGCGGGGAGTGGATTTGAACCACCGACCTCCGGATTATGATTCCGCTGCTCTAACCAACTGAGCTACCCCGCCGCCGAGGGGTCCTGGACCCCGTGCGTCGGCCACTTCGTAGGCCACGATGCTCATATATAAGAGCATCCGGCGCCCGACGCGAGCACCGCACTCAAGACTTCAGCCTAACAGCCTTGGCCTGATAGATAATGACCCGCACGCGGTCAAGTCGCCTCCGGCCCAGGCGGTTTACGGACCCGAATCCGGCCCATCCGGCATGGCCCCGGGCCGCCCCGCCAGCAGTTTAAGACCCCGTCATCGCCGCTTCCCGTGGCATCGAAGCCCGCGCCGGCAGCTTCTCGAACCGGATCAGCGAGAAATGGCCGAGCGGGGGCATCGGGCGGCGCTCGATCAGGCGCACGCCGCCGTGCCGCGCGGCCCAGCGCTCCAGGCGCTCCCAGGCAAATTCCGGCCGCCAGCCGAGCCGCCGCGCGATCGGGGTAAATCCCCGCTCGAACAGGCGGCGGAAGCCTGCCTCCGCGCCCAGGTGATTGACCAGGATGATCTCGCCGCCCGGGCGGACAACGCGCGCGAACTCATCGAGCGATTGCTCCGGGTCCGGCACCGCCGTGATGACGTATTGCGCAACGACGACGTCGAAGTATCCGTCAGCAAAGCCGAGCCGCTGCGCATCCATCACCGCCAGCGCCGCGACGTGGTTGAGCTTGTGCTCGCGCACGCGCTCATATGCCTTGCGCAGCATCGCTTCCGAGTAGTCCACGCCGACGATGCGATTGCTGCGCGCGTAGTCAGTGAGCGAGATGCCGGTGCCGATGCCGACATCGAGAATGCGCCCGCCGATGCGCTCCGCTGCGGCGATCGACGCCTTGCGGCCCCGCTCGAACACCTTGCCGAACACAATGTCGTAGACCGGCGCCCAGCGCGCATAGGCCTTTGCAACCGTCGAGCTGTCGATTTCGTCCGCCATCCTGCTGCCCGAACGCCCGGCCGGGCTGTTCGGTCCCCTGCCTTGATGTGAGCTTTTTTAGACCCGGCTCGCACTCGCCTCGTAGGCCGGCGCAGGCTCGGACACCGACGCCGCCTTCTGGATGATTCCACCGCCGAGCACACGCGCCTGCCCGTCCGGCGCATCATAGAACACGCAGGCCTGCCCCGGCGACACGCCATCCTCGCCGGCGATGAGCTCGACCTCGATCCCATGCGCACCGCGGCTGAGCCAGGCCGGCCGCGGCGGGCGGGTCGAGCGAACCCTGACGAACACCTCGTGCCAGCCGGCGCAGAGCGCCTGTTCGATGGTGCCCTCGCCGATCCAGTTCACATCCCGCAGCCGCATGCGGCTGGTGCGCAGCGCCTCGCGCGGACCGACGACGACGCGCCGCGTCGCCGCGTCAAGCCGCACCACATAAAGCGGATGGCCAGCGGAAACGCCAAGCCCACGCCGCTGGCCAACCGTGAATCGAATGATGCCGTCGTGCCGGCCAAGCACCTTGCCGTTGAGATCGACAATCTCGCCGGGCTCGGCTGCGCCCGGCCGCAGGCGCTCGATCACTTCGGTGTAGCGGCCGGTCGGCACGAAGCAGATATCCTGACTGTCGTGCTTGTCAGCTACCGAGAGGCCAAACTGGCGCGCAAGCTCGCGGGTCTCGGCCTTGGTGCGCTCACCGAGCGGGAAACGCAGCACGTCGAGCTGGTCGCGCGTGGTCGCGAACAGGAAATAGCTCTGGTCGCGCTCGGGATCGCGGGCGCGATAGAGCGCGCGCCCGCCGCCCGGCAGCGCGCGTGAAGCCACGTAGTGTCCGGTGGCCAGCACCTTGGCGCCGAGTTCCTGCGCGGTCGTGAGCAGGTCGCGAAACTTGATCGACTGATTGCACTCCACGCACGGCACCGGCGTTTCGCCGGCGAGATAGCTGTCCGCGAAGCGGTCGATCACGGCCTCCTTGAAGCGATGCTCGTAGTCCAGCACGTAGTGCGGAATGCCGATCCGCTCGGCGACCGCCCGGGCGTCATGGATATCCTGGCCGGCGCAGCAGGCCCCCTTGCGATGGGTGGCAGCGCCGTGATCGTAAAGCTGCAGCGTGACGCCGATGACGTCATAGCCCTCGCCCTTGAGCAGCGCCGCGGTGACGGACGAATCGACTCCGCCCGACATGGCGACCACCACGCGGGTCGCTTGCGCAGGTCCCTCAAGATCAAGTGAGTTGAGCATCGCGCCCGCGGCAGCGCCGCGCTCCTTCTCCACGCCGGATCGTCCCTACCTTTCTATTATAGGGACTTGCCGGCTCAACCGCATCGTCTGGACATTCCTGATGCGTCTCATTGTCAGCGGCAGTTTTTGCCGCCGGGCAACACGTTGTGCCGGGCGCCGGCACCGGAAGCCTCGCCGTCTGCCGTCAATCCATTGAAATCGTACACTTATTCTGCACGCCGGGTGATGGCCTGCCAATTGCAAAGAGGGTGATGGATCAGCTGAGAGGTGCCCCGTGCCGCGCGTCGCGTCTGAAACAAATGTCCTGCCCCCTGTCCACAATTCCGGCGTGCGCCACCGCACGGGGGGAACCGACTCCAGTGATGGAGCGTCGCCATTCGCTCTCCTGGTCGATTCCGCGGACGCGCCACCAGCGAAAGAGCCTCGCGCTCCGGCAAGCCGGGCGTCCTCGACCGAGACGACGGACCCGAGCCCGACGACACCCGAGACCCCGCCCAACGAGCGCCCAGCCGACGCCGCGCCGGAGCCTTCGCAAACAAGCATTCGATCGCAGGCGACCGATGGGACCGAGGCCGACACTCCCGATGCGGAAGGCGTCGAGGACGCGACCACAACCGACGCGCTTGCCCTGACAGACGCCGCCGCCAATGCAGCCGTTCCGCCTTCGGTGCCCACGCCGCCGGCTGCGATCGTCAGCGTCGAGGTCGTGCTGGTGGCCCAGGGCGCTCCCGAAGGCTCCAAGGATGTGACCGGCAGCACGGCTGCGCCTGGAGATCCGCTCGCCAAGCCGCCAGGACCGGACGCACTCGTGCGCGACCAGACCAGCGACGAGAGCCAGCCGGCGGCACCGGAGCAAGCCGCGCCAGCCACGGCCACGGCCGCCAACGGCGCGGTCCCGGCCGTCGATGACGCGGTCCCGGCCGTCGATGGCCAAGTTGCCGCCGAGGCTGACCAGCCAACCGCAGGAACCCAGGCGCAGACGCAGGAGAATTCGACACCGAAGGACACCGGCAAGCCGGTCACCGAACAGACCGCCGCCAAATCCTTCGTCCCAGCCGAATCGCAGCCAACCGGCGCGAAGCCGAACGCCCCCCTCGCCGAGTCCGGCAAGCGCGCGACGCCAACGGCCGCGTTCCAGGATGACTCCCCCAAGACTGATGGCGAGGACGACGGGGCCAAGCCAACCGACACCGCCGAGCCGGCGGCCGCCGCCCGTCCCACCGCAGCACCCCATCGCGCGCACGCCGATGCGTCGACGATCGAAGACAAGGAGCTTCCGCCGCTCGGGGCCGAAACTCACGGCGGCACCCACAGCGCCAAGCTCCCGACCGAGCCGGTGCAGGCCGTGCTGCTGGCCCATGATCAAGCTGCCGCCGCGGTCGCACAGCCCGCTTCTGCGAAGGAAACCTGGGCACCCGCGATCCCGATCGCAGGGCTGGCGGTCGAAATCGCCGCCCGCGCCCAGGCGGGACAAAGCCGCTTCGAAATCCGCCTTGACCCGCCCGAGCTCGGCCGTATCGACGTGCGGCTCGACATCGACCGCAACGGCCAAGTCACCTCGCGCCTCGTGGTCGAGCGAGCCGAAACGCTCGAACACCTGCAGCGCGACGCGGCCAGCCTCGAACGCGCGTTGCAGGACGCCGGGCTGAAGACCGCCCAGAACGGCCTCCAGTTCTCGCTGCGCGACCAAGGCTCGTCCGGACGCGACTACAACAGCCCGTCGCCCGATGCGGCGCGGCTGCTGGTGCCGGATCCGGATCTCGCTCCGGTCGAAGTGCCCGCCAACGCCTACGGCCGCATGATGCGGACCGGTGGCATCGACATTCGCGTGTGAGGATTGGCCATGGCCGCAACCAGCGTCATACCCGGGACCACGTCGGCGATCACCGCAGCGGCGGTGAATAACAACACGTCGACCAGCTCCACCAGCAATTCCACCGGCATCGACCGCAACACGCTGGCAGGAAACTTCCAGACCTTCCTGACGCTGCTGACCACGCAGTTGAAAAACCAGAACCCGCTCGATCCGCTCGACACCAACCAGTTCACCCAGCAGCTCGTCCAGTTCGCGCAGGTCGAGCAACAGCTCAAGCAGAACGAGCAGCTCGCGACTCTCGTCTCGATCGAGAAGACCGCGCAAGCCACGACCGCCCTCGCCTTTGTCGGTCAGAACGTCGCCGTCGATGGCCAGACCGCAGCGCTGAAGAACGGCTCCGCGACCTGGAGCTTCCAGGTCCCGAAACCAATCACCGCGGCCGTCACCATCAAGAGCTCGACCGGGCAGACGGTCTATTCCGGCAGCTTCACGATGAGCGCCGGGCTGCAGACCTTCAACTGGGATGGCCGCGACAACGCCGGCACGCTCTGGCCGGACGGCAAATATACGATCTCGATCACCGGCAAGGACGCGAGCGGCCAAACCGTCGCGGTCCCAACCGAGGTCGAAGGCATCGTCGATTCGGTCGACCTCAATAAGACGCCGCCCGTCCTTTCGGTGGGAGGGCAGGACTTCACACTCGATAAAATCAAACGCGTCGTGCGCCCGAGCACCTGAGCAACGGTGTCCGGCGTGGCACATCAATTCCATTCCTGAAGGAGAGCGCCAGCAGAGGAGCAAGTCCCCCGACCAAAGTCAGAGGCATCCCGTTACCAAAAAATGAACGGGACGCCGCACGAAAGGTATTGATGTGATGGTTTGTCGCACGGCTCCTTCGCCTTTGTTGGCGGGGCGAGCGGCAGACGCGATTGCATGCAGAATTTCCCATTTGATAAGATGTGCTTAGGTAAATTTTAAGTCGCGCCGAGTAGTTTGGGGCGAAAGTTGGTCAGTCGAGTGCGTGAGTAGTATTCATGAATGAGCCCCTTCGTCCGAGGGCCAAGTATGTGATCGGGCCTGACGGCAGCCCGCTGACGATCGCGGATCTGCCGGCGCCAGGAACGAAGCGCTGGGTCATTCGGCGCAAGGCCGAAGTCGTCGCTGCGGTTCGTGGCGGGCTCCTCTCTCTCGAGGAAGCCTGCGCACGCTACACGCTCACAGTCGAAGAGTTCCTGTCGTGGCAATACTCGATCGACCAGCACGGCCTGGCCGGTTTGCGTACCACGCGCATTCAACAGTATCGCCAATAGGCGCTGCCAGTTGTCGCGATCAACCGCGCCGGCTCTTGTAGCCGGCAGCGTTCTATTGATTGGCATTGACGCCGCAAGGCCATTGGCCGTGCGCTCTATTTCCCCTCACATCTCGGCGGCCTGAGCGGCAGCACGCGACCGGCGACACGGGGCGCGGAGCGGCTCGTATTGGCGGGGCGCAATCCGGCCGTGGGTCGGCTCGCGCCAAGTCTCGTGCCCGCCTGTCTCCCGTGCCCCAGCATCGCCAGCCGTAGCAAATAAGCAACACTTGCGCCCGAGGATACCCCGGAGCGCCGGCTCGCTGTCACCCGCAAGCGCGATCTTAACCAGACAGTAACCATAGACCAGGCAATTCTTGCCCAGCGGAACGAACGGGTCACAGCGACGTGCAGGACTTGGTCCAGTTCATCAGATCACTCGGTGCGGCGCGAATTGCGGCCATGGTCGCGGTCACGGTCGCGCTCGTGGGGTTTTTCGCATTCATCATGATGCGCGTGACGGCGCCTCAGATGACCCCGCTGTTCACCGATCTTTCGTTCGAGGACTCCTCAGCAATCGTCAAGGACCTGGAGCGCCAGGGCATCCCCTACGAGCTCAAGGCCGACAACGCGATCGTGCTGGTGCCGAAGGACAAGGTCACCCGCCTGCGCATGAAGCTCGCGGAAGCCGGCCTGCCCAAGGGCGGCGGCATCGGGTACGAGATCTTCGACAAGTCGGATGCGCTGGGCGCCACGAGTTTCGTCCAGAATATCAATCACCTGCGCGCCCTGGAAGGCGAGCTTGCGCGCACCATCCGGGCGATCGATCGGGTGCAGGCGGCCCGCGTGCACCTGGTGCTGCCGGAACGCGCGCTGTTCTCCCGCGAAAAGGCCGAGGCGTCCGCCTCGATCGTGCTCAAGGTGCGCGGAGCGCTCGAAGCCCAGCAGGTGCGCGCGATCCGTCATCTGGTGGCCTCCGCGGTCAACGGCCTCAAGCCCGAGCGCGTGTCGATCGTGGACGAGGCCGGCCGCCTGCTGGCCGACGGAGCGCGCACGGACGCCGCACTCGGCCTGAGCGCCGACGAACGGCAGGTCGCATTCGAGCGGCGCCTGCGCGAGCAGGTCGAAACTATCGTGACGTCGGTGGTCGGGCCGGGCCGCGCCCGGGTGCAGCTCACCGCCGACTTTGACTTCAACCGCGTCACCCAGACCTCCGAGAAATTCGATCCGGAAGGCCGGGTGATGCGCTCGAGCCAGACTCGCGAGGAAACCGCCGCCAGCAACGACGGAAAGGACGGCCAGGTCACCGTCGGCAACGAGCTGCCGGGCGCGGCGCGACCGCCGGCCGACGGCAACACGACGCGCGAACAGAGCAAGAAATCCGAAGAAATCCTCAACTACGAGATCTCCCGCTCCACCAAGACCGAGGTGACCGAGGGTGGCCGTGTCAACCGTATCTCGGTCGCCGTGCTGGTCGATGGCGCCTACGTCAAGAACGACCGGGGCGAGACCAGCTACCAGCCGCGCGAGAAGGAGGAGATTGACCGCATCGCAGCGCTGGTGCGCACGGCCATCGGCTTCGACCAGAAGCGCGGCGATCAGGTCGAGGTCGTCAACCTGCGCTTTGCCGAAGTGCCGACCAATGTCATTCCAGAGCCGGCCGGCTGGCTGTCGTTCCTGACTTTCACCAAGGACGACGTCATGCACTGGATCGAGCTCGGCGTGATGCTGCTGCTTGCCCTGGTCGTCCTGCTGCTCGTCGTTCGTCCGCTGGTCCGGCGCATTCTCGAATCCGAAACTCCGGCGGCTGCCCCGGGAGCCAACATCGCGGCGGCCATCGCCGGCGGTGATGTGCAGGGCGCGATTGCGGCGGGCGCGACCGCGCAGGACATCAAGGCCGCCGTGGCCAGCCCGACCTCCAAGATGATCGACATGGCCCAGGTCCAGGGCCAGGTCCACGCCCAATCGGTCCAGAAGGTCGGCGAGCTCGCCGACAACAACCCGAACGAGACGATCTCCATCATTCGCAGCTGGCTGCATGAGAATGCGGCCTGATCGAAAGCCATCGCACCCGAACGCCGCCAGGAAACGGATCAGCCGGTGAGCTCATCAGCCGACATCGCCAGCGTGGTCGCGACGCTTGCCAGCCGACAGGGCGAGCACGGCAGCGGCCGCAAGCTGAGCGGTCCCGAGCGCGCGGCGGTGCTGATGCTCGCGCTGGGCGAGCAGCATGGTTCCAAGATCTGGACCCTGCTCGACGACGACGAGCTGCGCCAGCTCTCCATCATCATGTCCACGCTCGGGACGGTGGAAGCGTCGGCGGTCGAGAACCTTCTGCTCGAATTTGTCTCGCGCATGTCGGCGTCCGGCGCGCTGATGGGCAACTACGACGCGACCGAGCGGCTGTTGCAGCAATACCTGCCGCCCGAACGGGTCGGCGGCATCATGGAAGAGATTCGCGGGCCGGCCGGCCGCAACATGTGGGAGAAGCTCTCCCACGTCCAGGAGGACGTGCTCGCCAACTACCTGAAGAACGAGTACCCGCAGACCGTCGCGGTGGTGCTCTCCAAGCTCAGGCCGGAGCACGCCGCTCGCGTTCTGGCCATCCTGCCCGGAGAGTTCTCGCTCGACGTCGTCAATCGCATGCTGCGGATGGAGGCCGTCCAGAAGGAGGTCATCGAGCGGGTCGAGCAGACACTGCGCACCGAGTTCATGTCGAGCCTGTCCCAGACCAGGCGGCGCGACGCCCACGAGCAGATGGCGGAGATCTTCAACAGCTTCGATCGCCAGACCGAGACCCGTTTCATGACGGCGCTCGAGGAGGAAAACCGCGAGGCCGCCGAGCGCATCAAGAACCTGATGTTCACCTTCGACGACCTCGTGAAGCTCGATGCCGGATCGGCGCAGACGCTGATGCGCAACGTCGACAAGGACAAGCTCGCCATCGCTCTCAAGGGGGCGACCGAGCCGGTGCGGCAGTTCTTCCTGGGCAACATGTCGTCGCGCGCTTCCAAGATGCTGTCCGACGACATGGCCGCGATGGGGCCGGTGCGGCTGCGCGATGTCGACGATGCGCAGTCCTCGCTTGTCAACCTGGCCAAGGACCTCGCTGCCAAGGGCGAAATCATGATCTCGAAGAGTCGCGGCGACGAAGAGCTGGTCTATTGAGGCGACAGTGATGGCAACGGCACCGGCAAAATTCCTGTTCGACAATGACTTCGCCGCGGGTGGCCGCAGCAGCAAGCCGACGATCTCACTCGGCGAGCACGCCGAGAAGATCGCGCAAGCGGAAGCCGCTGCGCACGCCCGCGGCTTTGCCGAAGCCCAGACGCAGGCCGAGCATAAGGCCACGGTCGCGCTCGAGCGCATCGCCGGCTTGCTTCAAGGGCTCGAGCGCAGTCTCGCCGCGGTGCATGCCCGCCTGGAGACGGAGGCCGTGGGAGTGGCCATGGCGGTCGCCAGGAAGCTGATCCCGGCCCTGATCGCCCGCGAGCCGCTTGCTGAAGTCTCGGCGCTGGCCGCCGACTGCTTTCGGCACCTGGTCGCCAGCCCGCACGTGGTGGTGCGAGTGAGCGATACGCTCCACGCTTCGGCACGCGAACGGCTCGACGAGATCATTCGCCGCCTCGGCCTGGAGAGTCGCCTGGTGGTTCTGGGCGAGCCCGAGATCGCGCCGGGCGACTGCCGCATTGAATGGGCGGACGGCGGCATCTGCCGCGACAGCGCCGTGGTCAGCGCCGCAATCGATCAGGCCGTCTCGCGCTACGTCAGCGCACAGCTCGAGGCCGCGCCGAAATCGGATATTCCCTGGAGAAATAAGCAATGAGCGACGACGACAGCAAGCTCGCGCTGCCCGACCTGGAGAACGGCGATCCGAACCTGCCGATGGACGCGGGCACGCTCGCCGCCGATCCGGATGCGCAGAATCGGACGGCCGCGGATCTTGAGGCGGTCTTCGATGTCCCGGTCAAGGTCTCGGCCGTGCTTGGGCGCGCCCAAATGGATGTCGGCGACCTCCTCAAGCTCGGTCCGGGGGCGGTCCTCGAGCTCGACCGCAAGGTTGGCGAAGCCATCGACATCTACGTCAACAACCGGTTGGTGGCGCGCGGCGAAGTGGTTCTGGTGGAAGATAAGCTCGGCGTCACAATGACGGAAATCATCAAGGCGGAACGGAATTGAACAAGAGGCGAATTGCGAATAGCGAGTAGCGAATGGTGAGTAGCGAGTCGTGAGTAGTTCGAACGGCGGATCTTCCCTATTCGCCATTCGCCATTCGCTAGTCGCCATCGCTTCCGCCTGGCAACAAGAAAGGACCTAGACATGCGCCTCCTCATCGTCGGAAGCCTGAACGGCCAGCTCACAACCGCGACCAAGCTCGCGATGGACAAGGGCGCCAGCGTCACCCATGCGGTGGACATCGATCAGGCGCTCAATGTGCTGCGCTCCGGGCGAGGCGCCGATCTCCTGATGGTGGACGTGGCGCTCGACATTCGCGATCTGGTGCTGCGGCTCGAGGCCGAACGGATCGCGGTGCCGATCGTCGCCTGCGGCGTCAGCAGCGACGCACGCGCGGCAGTGGCCGCCATCCACGCGGGTGCCAAGGAATACATCCCGCTGCCGCCCGATCCCGAGCTGATCGCCGCCGTGCTGGCCGCCGTCTCCGACGATACGCGCGAGCTGATCTACCGCGATGAGACCATGGCGCATGTGGTCAAGCTCGCCCAGCAGATCGCGCCGAGCGACGCATCCGTGCTGATCACCGGGGAATCGGGAACCGGCAAGGAGGTGCTGGCCCGTTTCGTGCACACCCGATCCAACCGCGCGCGCGCCCCCTTCATCTCGGTCAACTGCGCGGCCATCCCGGAGAATCTTCTGGAGTCGGAGCTGTTCGGCCACGAGAAGGGCGCTTTCACGGGCGCGATCGCGCGCCGCGTCGGCAAGTTCGAGGAGGCCACGGGCGGCACGCTCCTGCTCGACGAGATTTCCGAGATGGACGCGCGCCTGCAGGCGAAGCTCCTGCGCGCGATCCAGGAGCGCGTCATCGACCGCGTCGGCGGCACCCGGCCGGTGCCGGTCGACATCCGCATCATCGCCACGTCCAACCGCAATCTGGTCGACGCGGTGCGCGAAGGCATCTTCCGCGAGGACCTGCTGTTCCGCCTCAATGTGGTGAACCTGAAGATTCCGCCGCTGCGGGAGCGCCCCGCCGACGTGATCGAGCTCGCCCAGTACTTCATCAAGAAATACTCCGAGGCCAACGGCGTCATGGCGCGACCGCTCTCGGCGGAGGCACGCCGCACGCTGGTGCTCAACCGCTGGCGCGGCAACGTGCGGGAGCTGGAAAACACCATCCACCGCGCGGTGCTGCTCGCGACCGGCGACGAGATCGGAGCCGACGGCATCCTCACCCCCGACGGCGCCCGGCTCGACCAGGCCAAGAATCCCCCGGCGGTCGCGCATGCCGCCATGGCGGCCGAGGCCGTGACGCGCGCGCTGGTGGGCCGCACGGTCGCCGACGTGGAGCGTGACCTCATCCTCGAAACGCTCAAGCACTGCCTCGGCAACCGGACCCACGCCGCCAACATTCTCGGCATTTCGATCCGCACGCTGCGCAACAAGCTCAACGAATATGCCGACGATGGCGTGCCGATTCCACCACCCGGGAACGGCGAGGTCAGAGGGGCGGCGTGAGACTCAGCCCGGCGCGGGCAGCACCTCAGCGCACCTTCACAACGTAGGTGACCCTGCGCACCTGGCCAATCTTGTAGTCGACGTCGACCACGATCCTGTCGTCGCCGACGAACCCCTCATTCGCCTTGTAGAAGACGCCGACCATTTCGACTTCCTTGCCATTGCAACGCCAGTAGGCGGAGGCTCTGGTGACACCAATGACGACCGGGGTCGTATCCAGGCGCAACTCACCCTTGGCCGGTTTCCTCGCCACCTTGACGTCGGGAAGATCTTCCGACTGGCATCTGGAATTGACGTTTGCAAGAATTCCAATTCTCGATTCACTGCCGCTGAAAACGCTCGCCCTGACGTGAGCGCCGTTCTCGAATTTATTGATGTCCTGCGCCGTCGCCGTCGCAAGCCCAAGGCAGGCCGCCACCCCTGCGACGAGGATACGTGGACCAAGTTGCCGGATCTTCATGATGCCTCTCAACGAACGTTGACGACATAGCTGAAGCGCCGGACCGTCCCGCGCTTGTAGTCGACGTCGACCACGAACCTGTCCTCGCCCACAAACCCCTCTTTCGATTTGTAGAATCCGCCCATCCCATTGACGTCCATACCGTTGCAATGGGCGCGGTGATCGCTCTTGTCGCGCGCAAGCGGAATCGTCACAGGCTCAAAACGAATGTCGCCACTGGTGGGCTTGCGGACCAGCCGCACGTCGGGGATCGGCCCTGAAGAACAATTGGACTCGACATAGTTGTAAGTCGCGAAGCGGGTCTCAACGCCGCTGAAATTGCTGAGCTTCCGGTACTGCCCGCCACTCTCGAACTTGTAGGTCTCCTGGGCGAGCAGCGCGCTGGTGCCGCCTCCAAGCAGAGCCACGGCAAAGAGCATTGAGCGCATGGCGTTCCCTGGTCGATCACATCAGCAAGTCGATCACATCGGCAACAAGAGCCAACGTTGTTGTCGCGCATCCGTGCTCGCAATATAAAAACGTCGCAACCTAAGGTGTCAAGCGACCAATCCATGTCGCCCACCAAAGACACCGCCCTCGCCTTCGGTCAGTCACATTCGAAACCACCACAACGCCGCGCTGAGCAGGAAGCTCAAAGCGACGCCGGTTGCGATCGGGACAAAAAGCGTCCCCCGCTTGCGCTGAATCAAGCCATGGTCGGAGACGCGTCCGCGGCGCAGCCTGATCAACATCGGCCACAGCAGGCTGACCACGACGGTGGCTAGCACCAGAATGATGACGAAGCGCGCCACGTCGATTCCTTTCCGCTCGGCATGCTAACCTAGTGCCGCCGATTTGAAGTTCCTACACCACCTGCAGCAGGCTCGATTAGGAACTTCAAATCGAAAAGCGGCACTAAAATCACAGAGTTGCTAGTGCCCCTTTGTTTCCGAAGTTCGTGTCAGAGTGTGCTGCGACGTATCACGAACTTCGGAAACAAAGGGGCACTATAGCGTGTCTCGCTCGAAATGAATCGAGAGGACAGACTGGGGCCGTCTATCCGCCTCGTCCTGAGGAGGGCGCAAGCACCTACGCTGTCGGCAGACGAAATCATCGTGTGGCG
>Ga0209797_10000680_pt1 | contig 17117 bp, 15 predicted proteins | sample DOMMetBare3Fresh_2_FD_187472 | JGI IMG/M metagenome (GOLD analysis project Ga0209797, IMG submission 187472) | Wetland sediment microbial communities from St. Louis River estuary, USA, under dissolved organic matter induced mercury methylation -... | ecosystem: Environmental > Aquatic >... | reverse complement strand
TCATAGTCTTCGAAACCTGCTCAGTTCCCTGTTTTCCGTCCGTTCTGTACAGACTCGTGTAGGATGCCGATACCTGTACGTGGACCGTACTATCAGTCGCCTTAAGATCGCGTGCTCTGATATTCAACAGGACAGACACTTTGTCCGAGCCCCAATCCTTTCGAACGGGAGGTATTCCGGGCAATGTCTCCACCAGTTTCCACTTTCCGTTCGGGGACACGGTCGCTCTTAAGCTGTCTTTGTCCCAGTCTCCCATGTGATATTTTACGAATGTAACGCCGATCGTGAAGATGCTCGATTCGCTGTCCACGCCTCCTTGCTCCACGTCGAGATTATACCTCGCCGGGTTTTCAGAATAATCCAACGGATCCACGCTGCCGTGAGCGACTATCTTGGTGTTTTCGTTTACACCCTCATAGAGAACCACGTCGGCAACCTTGATTTCGTGTTTGTCCAGACTACCTTCGGCGTCAGGATTGTAAGAGGAATTCATTTCGTGGCCGATACTCGGATTGGCGCCAATAATCTCCCGGGCACCATCTATGTCACCCTGCTCCATCGCATCATTGAATGCCTTTAGAGCTATTGCTTGTTTCACACCGGCTTCGTATCTTCCCTCCGCCTCGGCGGTAATACTTCTCCCTGTTTCAAAAGGATCGCCCGGGGGCTCGTCCTTAGCGTCCGCTGTATCTGGATCAGGCTGACCTTCTTTGGTCATTAGCCCACTTGGATCAGTCATATCCACGGGATCGTTGCCGACGTAACTGTAGCGATTGAAGCTCTGCGGATCCGCAACGCTCGCACTACTGGCGTCTGGATCTGGAGTAATCCAACGACCTGAGGAACTCTGGTACTTGCGCCACCAACTGTGGTCCATTCCGGTGGTTTCATTGCGTTCCAGTCTGCCATACTTTTGTCGATTATCATCGATTGCGCTGTAGCCCTGAGCGCCCGTGCGCAGTCCGGTGCCGGAACCGATTTCTTCGCCAAATGGCAAGTAATCGTGCCTGGCAACAATGATACTTGAAGTTCCACCGTTGCTTAGTGTAAGACGTGTAGACCCTTGAAGGTCTTGCACGACATACTTCACCCCCGTGCCGCTGAAATTACCGGAGATCACGACGTTGCTCAGAGTGTTACCTCCTGAATAAAGCGAGGTATCCACCAGGAGCGGATAGGTAGGAGAAGCCGTACTTGCGTAAAGCAACGTGGGCGGCAGTGGAAGGCGGTAACATTACCAGCAGCAGGGCTGTCGTTAACGAGACTGCAGTGAATCGGCGAATTGAGTCATGATTGGAACGGGGAAGCAATTGTCGCGACATGTGAGTGCTCCTTGAGGCTGAGCAACAGGACAGAAAGCCCGAGCACCAATCCCTGGTGGAAAGAGCTTTGGCGGTGGAAATTCAGCCGCCACCGGTTATGAGGTCAAGCGAGAATCAGTTAACCTAAGACTCGCGAGGCGAGAGCCACAGGTGAACGAGAGAAGACCCGATTCACCGCGGACTATACTCCTAGCCGAAATGACCGTCAACCAAAAATTAACTCCACAAATATCATCCCTCCGGGAACGAATAGGACAGGGTTTGATAGAGGGCGGGAAACGTTTGAGGCACAAGGGGTCAAGGCTACTTGCAAACAAAGCCATGTTGGAATGGTTTAAGAAACCAGTATGACTTGACCACGGCAGTGGACTAACTAAATTCCTGTAGTGAATAACCTAATTGCCCCAGAGCAAAACTTGATTTTCCAGAAACACAGGTGCTGGTGACTAGAACAACTGGAATTTAATGGTCAAATATTTCTTCGGGTTCTGGCGAAAGTCGTAAAGCAGCTTGACGCTCTCTGAAGAGAGTTGGTTGACGTTTGAATAGAGCGTTTCGTCCGTCAGCAGTTTGCCGACGGTCCCTTCGCCGCGTTGTGCCGAGGCCACGACATTGTCTATTCGCTCAGCCGCGGTATTGAATTTGGCGATGGCCGCCCGCGCGTCGTTATAGAGTTGCTCGTCTTTAAGCAATTTGCCCGCCGTGCCTCGTCCCGAATTGATGTCGGCCACTATGTCGTTAATCATATCTACCGATTTATCGACTCGATCCGCAATACGATTTACTCGATTATAAAGCTCATCATCGTTGAGGAACTTACCCGCCGTGCCTTTTCCGCTGCGCAGACCTTCCGAGAGCGTTTTCAAATTCTTCGCAATCTCGTTCGCATTGTTATAAAGCGCCGGATCATTGACGAACTTGCCGGCTGAACCCTGACCCGACCGGATTTGCACCATCAGATCTTCGGTGTCGCGGATGGTCGCATTCAGATTGTTATAAAGGGACTCGTCGTTGAAAAGACGACCGACCGTCCCTTTACCGTCCTTGACATTACGCACGATGACACTGATTTCGTCGGAAAGCTTACTCAGTCGCTGGGCCAGATCGGTGCCCGAGGTTGCAAAGTCGTTGACCGTATTTGACGAAGAAGAGGGAAGAATAGTGCCCTCCCGAACGGGCTGGCCCAGGGCCGTGCCCGGTGTAATGTTGAGCAACATCTCGTTACCCAACAGGCTGGGAGAGCCCTGCTGTGCCGTCGAGTCAGTGCGAATTCGTTCCGTGGCCGGCCGTCCGTCAATCGTGTTGCTGATTACCATGGACGCCTCGACGCGTGGAGCATTGGGCACATCCGAAGGAGGCAGGAGGGTGATCTTATCTACCTTGCCCACACGGACGCCTGCGAGTCGCACCTCTGAACCTTCTCGCAAGCCGTTCGCATCGTTAAAGCGTGCCTTCAGATGAAGTTTTTTGGCAAAGGGATTGATGTCGCCCGAGGCGTTGAGAATAAGCAGAACTAGGATCACGATGGAGACCAAGACGAGCAGTCCCACTCGCAGTTCGCTAAGGCTTACAGATTTTCTTGTTTTTGGCATAGCGCTCAATAAAAGATGAAACTAAGGATGAAGCCCGCGCAACAGATTCTTATGCTCGTCTATCACGGTTCATCCCTTTTCCTCCATCCTCCATCCTTTCTTCTCAGTGTCCCCGTAGAAACTTTTGAATGTACTGGTCCTTATCCCGGCGTAAACTCTCGTCCGTACCGCTGAAGATGATGTTGCCTGAGCGCATCATCATTACCTTGCTGTTAATCAGACAGAGGCGTTCGCCTTCTTTTTCGAAAACCACCTCTCCCTTTTCATTGACCACCGCGTATTCGGAGCAGAGATAATCGAGGTTGTTCATTTCGTGCGTGACGAAGATTGATGAAACGTCTTCCAGATCTCGCAACTTCATCGCCAGTTCGCAGATAGTTCGCGCGGTCGGCGGATCGAGGCCGGCGGTGGGTTCGTCAAAAAGCACGATCTTCGGATCGCCAATCAACGCCCGCGCTATACCCACGCGCCGTCTCATCCCGCCCGAGAGTTCCGCCGGCATCTTGTCGATGGCGTCTTCCAGGTTGACGAATCGGAGCATGCGTCTCACTTCCTTTTCGACTTCGTCTTCCGGAACATTCTGCTCGTGCAGGCGGTAGGCCACGTTGTCATAAACCGAAAGCGAGTCAAAGAGCGCGCCTTCCTGAAAGACCATGCCAATCTTCTTACGCACCTTCATCATCTCGAGTTCGTTATAGTGCGTAACATCCTCCCCATCGACCAGTACCTGGCCGGCGTCAGGTTTCAAAAGGCCCAATACAAGCTTGATGATGGTAGATTTTCCGCCGCCTGATCCTCCCAGGATTATCTTTGTTTCACCCTTCATGACCTTGAAACTGAGGCCATTCAGAATCGTGCGTTCGTCAAAGGCGAGGTGGACATCACGGAATTCAATGGCTGGGATTGCCCGGTCGCGATCATCGATCTCATGAAATGTAGAGTCGGCGGCGGCTGGACTGACCTGACCATGCTGATGCTCTCTGGAAGTTAAACGAGAAGACATAAAGGTCACCTAAGGCCGAAGTTTTTACGTGGTACCTAGAATAACCTGAAGCGCTTTAGCGAGGAAGTAATCGGCAATGATCACGATGATTGAAGCGGTAACTACCGCTCGCGTGGTTGAACGTCCGACACCGACAGTACCACCCTCTGTGCCCAGCCCCTGGCGACAGGCCACGGTTCCTATGATAAAGGCAAAGACCAGCGGTTTTACCATGCCACCTATGAGGTCGTCCGAAGTGATGCCATCGCGGACGGAGTTGATAAAAACGCTGGAAGGAATACCGTAGAGCGCTGTTGCTGTCACCCAACCGCCGCCGATGCCCAGCATATCGGCGATCACTGTCAGCAGTGGCAGGGAAATAATCAAGGCAAATAATCGGGGTGCGACCAGCTTGCGTATTGGATCTGTCCCGAGTGCCCGCATCGCATCGATCTGTTGCGAAACGACCATCGAACCCAGTTCCGCCGAGATGGCCGAGCCGACCCGCCCGGTTACCATCAAAGCGCACAGGACGGGACCCAGCTCGCGCACCAGGGAAATCGCGACCAGGTAACCAGTTTGATCCTGAGCTCCATAGGTCTTCAGGGTGGGAAATGTTTGCACCGTCAGGACGCCACCCGTAAAAAATCCGGTGAGTACGATGATTGTCAGAGAGCCGACGCCAATCGCATCCATCTGCGCGATCAATTCCGGAATGTAGCGGGGACGCTTGAAAACACCAGCTATGGCGCGTGCCGCCAAGATGGTCGTCTCCTGCAGTTCCAATACACCGCGCGCAACGATGTTCATGCTTGAGTTAGGCGAGACTTGCCGTCAGCCAGCTACCGGTTTAGTCGCACTAATTAGTGTTCTTGATCCGTAACTTGCTTGCTGAAGCGTCTTTATCTGGCTGCGTTTGAAAGAGCGGCTTATCATGCGCAAAACGAGCTTGTTGCGTCAAGCGCAATTTGCATGAGGACGCGGAGGCGGAAGACTGGCCGCTGCGAAATTTCGCCCTGTCGTTAGTTGTTTGTATCTGGTTTTCGTACCGGGCGACTGGCGCGCCTGGTTCTTTTGTAACGTGATCGCCTGGCGCTCTGAAACCAGAAATCCCCTGAAAAGGCTTACAAGCTACAAGGTCAGCTAAACTGGAGCTACCCACCAGGAACCATTAATTTCATCACGGCCTGGGGCGGCGCAACAAGTTCCCTCGCCGGATGCCGGGCGCCATACTGTTGCGCTGATTGGGTGGTAGGCGGCCATTTACGGCGCGGCTGCGAAAGATTTCGGCGCGGTTCTCGAGCCGTTGTTCTCGTCTCCATAGCTCGGCCTGAACTCGCAGCTGGCGCAAGGTCTTGACCTGTTCTGCTGTCAGAACGCGGCGAATCCTGGTTTCCGTCAAGGCCCGCAGCCGAATCGAGGCAGCCTGGGCTTCACCTGCTTCTCGGGCGCGTTGTTCGATTATTGCCTCACTGGGGTTCTCGGAATCCAGCGCCTGATCCAATCCGGACTGGGTCTCGCGGAGCCGGCGGGTAATCAACGCTCGCTCTTCTTTACTCTGTTCGCGAATCGCTCGTATTTGCTGGCGCTGCTCGGGGCTGAGATTGAGTTGGGCAATCGGATCCTGGGGGGCAGCGGCCGTTGGCGCAGCCGTTTCCTGCGGCTGCTGAGCAAACGCGCTGGCGAAGGCCTGTGTCGATCCCGAAAAGGCCGGGACCAGGCCAAACGCAAGCAACAGCAGCGGCCACATGTTTCTGTTCTTAATGTGCTTCATAATTACCTCAACTCTCGAGGCGGGTCAGTCAGCAAACGAATGACTGATGCCTTCTTAAGGTTCCCGAGTAATCCTATCAGTGGCCAGATCCAAATCGTCGTCATCGGACGAACCCAATAGACCCAGATCCGCCGCCAACTCCTGACGTTCCAGTCGCGTCAAGGGTTTTCGCAGTCTTGTTTCTACGGCTGCATAATTTGTTTGCCGCTGCCGGCTGCGAGTGCTTGGGGGCTGCTGGGCCGCGTTTTGGACTGAATCATTTCCGGATCCTCTAGCTGTCGCCAGGTCTCGAGCCTGCTGGCCTTTGAGTTCTTCGGTCTTAACCAATACTGCCTTCGCTATTTCAGCATCGAGTTGCTCCTGCGAATAAACTTTGCCGGCAAGTGATTGGCCCACCGGCGAAATACGCTGATTCAGGTAGGCGACGGCCAGTACCGCACAGAGACAGAACAACAGCGACGCTAAGGCGGTCGCTCCCTTCAGCCACACTGGCGAGAGTGTGAAGAATTCACGAATGGCGACCAGGGCTGAAGGCCGCCTGACAGCAACCGTTGCCGGGCCATACTCCAACAATCGATTGCCGGTGCCCGCCGCCCAGTCGGTTCCCAAAGAGGCATCGCGCCAGGATATGATCGACTCTCGGATGTGACCAAAGTCTGCGACCTCAGCAGCGCACCGAACGCACGCGTGCATGTGTCGCTGGAAATCGCGAACACCTTGCTCGTCCAGTTCCTGATAGACAAACGCAACCAAGTCGTCGTTGCGACCACAGGGGTTCTCTCTTATCTCTTCCATCTTGACTCCATCTGCCTCTGTCAGGCAGCACTGTTGCCGAACTTCTGCAACCTCAGCTGCAGTTGGCGCAGGCCGGTGTACAAGCGGCTCTTGACTGTGCTCAGTGGCAATCCGAGTACATCGGCTATCTCCCTAAAAGTCAGCTCTTCAAATTCCTTCATCACGATCACCTGGCGTAACTCAGGTGGCAGGCTGTTAACCGCGAGTCGCACTGCCAAACGCCTTTGCCTGCTTTCAACCACGTGGGCCGGCGAAACTTCAATGGGAGTGGCAAAGCTGCCGGCGTCTTTTTCCGTTTCGTCTTCGAGCGGTGCTTCGCTTCGCACCTTGGCCCGTCGCTGGCGCGTGATGCATTGGTTTATCGCGATTCGATGCAACCACGAAGAAACCTTTGCGTCCCCACGAAAGGCACGCAGGTTGCGAAACGCGGACATAAATGTCTCCTGCGTCGCATCGCGCGCTTCCTCCTCGCGGCCCAGCATTCCGAAAGCAAGCGCAAAGATGCGCCGCTCCCAACGACGAACAATTTCGCCGAAAGCGTCCGCATCTCCGGTCAGTGCCAGCTCTACGATTTGCTCGTCACTCGTAGCCGTTTCCATCCTCGCTACGCTAGTCCTGTTTTCCTTCCGTTCATCCCTGAAAGCAGGCGCTTTTACTACTGCCGCCGCTAACTTAGACGCACTGTTCGCGTCATAAGTCTACTAAATCCAAGAGCCGAACGATCGGTTAAAGGCGGGTCCAAACCTCCTTCACGCTTGCCCTGCCCCTCAAATATACCGTGAATTCCACCCTCTGGGCCCGGCCCACCATGTTCAAAGAAGGCAAAACACGTTGACAGGGTACTTTGGCGCCGATAATATGGCTTTGCGGTATCGGAGCCTCGGATCCTCCCTGGCGACGACCTGCCCCCAGCGCACCTGCCGGCTGCACCTTGGAACGAATCTATCACCTTAATGTCTGAGCAATCGAGGCGAATACGCCTTCTCTACATCGTTTTGGGAGTCCTGCTCCTGGTCGGCCTCCTCCCGCTGGCTTTGGCGGGGATGCTCTTGTCCAGTCGCAGTGGGGACCAATTGCGTTCAGTCGAAGGGCGGTATCAAGCGCAACTCGTGCAGGACAAAGCCAGGCAAATCGAACTGTACGGGCAGCGCTATCGGGACGTCGTTTCGGGACTCGCGCGCGCCTTTGAAATAGCGGGCGGCATCAAGACGCTGAATGAGCAGGGTTATGAGTTGAGATTGCAAAGGGTTCTTCAAGATGACCCAAACCTGATCGCCCTTGCAATCTGGCCGGTGGACGGCGAGCTGCGCCGTGCCTTCCAGCCCGACATCATCAAGCGTGAAGAAGTAGACGAGCGGGTCGCAGATGTCCTGGCCAGAATGAGCGGGCGGGGACTGGTTGTCAGCCGGCCCCAGATCATTCGTTCGGGACAGGAGATGGGTCTAACGGTCGCCGCTCCGATTATGGGCGGCCCATACAATAACGATGTGGTTGGAGCCGTGGTAGCCATTGTTTCCTTCCAGGAGGTTTTCAAAGCAGTCCATCAGGTCACGCCCAAGAGCGAGCGTCAGATGTTGGAGGCAGGACTGCCGGTGGTTTTTGTTGTCGATCAAAATGGCCGTGCTGTGGCCCATCCTGATCCAGCCATCGCTTTTTCGGAAAAGCCTATGACCGACCTTAAGGTGGTCCAGGATTGGCAGGAAACCGGAGCCCAGGTACAGTCTGCACTGGCACCATTCGTTGCCGTGCGCGATGGCCATAAAGTGGAAATGCTGGGCTCATATGCTACGGCCGAACTGGATAAGAATTCACGCCTCGGCGTCATCGCCATTCAGGACGAGTCAGCGGCGCTGGCTTCCGTGACCGACATGCGGCGCCAGACTTTCTGGATAAGCCTGGTTGTCTCTGTCTTGACAATCGTGCTGGGCTTCTTTTTTGCCAGGAAGTTAACGCAGCCAGTGCAGCAGCTGGCGGCGGGCGCTCATCGCATCGCCTCTGGCGATTTCTCTCAGCGCATCGACGTGCGCAGCCACACAGAGTTGGGAGACCTGGGTCAATCATTCAACTTGATGACCGATAGGATCGAAAGTTACATCAAGGAACTGCAGGCTTCGGTGACGGAAAACCGCGCGCTGTTCCTTGGCACAGTCAAGAGCCTCGCGGCGGCGATCGACGGCAAGGATCCGTATACGCGCGGCCATTCCGAGCGGGTCGCGCGTTTCTCGATGGCGATCGCCCAACGCCTCGGCTTGTCTGATGATGAAGTTGAAAAAATCAGAATCTCCGCTGTTTTGCACGATGTCGGAAAGATTGGGATCGACGATGGCATCCTCAAGAAGCCGTCCGCCCTGACCGATGACGAATTTGAAATCATGAAGCAGCATCCGCAAAAGGGTTACAAGATAATGTCGCAGATTCCGGCGATGAGGGAATTTCTGCCCGGCATGTATATGCACCATGAAATGATCAATGGCGAGGGGTACCCGCAGGGACTAAAGGGGGAGGAGATTCCGCTCATGGCGCGGATTGTGTCGGTAGCCGACACCTTCGACGCGATGACTACAGATCGTCCCTATCAGCAGGCGCTTAAGTTCGAGGCCGCTGTCGAACGCATTAAGAGCTTCGTCGGCACACGTTATGACGCCCGTGTGGTCGCCGCCTTTGCTGCAGCCTGCGAAGAAGGCCAGATACGTCCTGGTTCAGTGCGTTTGAAACGACCGGCCAAGCCAACCGCGGATGCTGTGTCATCACCTGCGCCGTCGCCAGTTTCGGCTCCCACGGAGAAAGTTTTGGTGTCGTAACAGACTGACAGCCCAACTCCAGTCCAGATGGCACGCCGGAACAGGCGCGTCATTTTCCGGTAGCTTCAGGATCCCAGCCAGGTTTCCGTTTGAGACATTACGACCGCGCCCCTTTTTGTGGGGACGCGGTTGTTCTGCTTATAATCAACGCTTTCAATCGGAGCTGAGTCAACAACCGTAGGGCCTGATGAACCATATATGGGACTTTTCTGGAAACGAAAGAGCAAGGATCAATTTGTCTCACTCGGCTTAAACGAGCCACGGACCGCAGCGGCGCCCCCTGAGGCCGAGAAAGAGGCGCCAATCATCGAGATTCCATCGCCCCCGCCTCCGGCCGATCAGGCCCCCGTTCCTACGGCAGCACCGGCTTCTACAGTTGTTGTGAAAGCTCCGGTTGCCGAACGGGCGTTTAGACCTGAACCGCCGGCACCTAAAGGTGCCCCAGTCCGGTCGCCCTTCCAGACCTCGGTCCTGGGACTAAATCTTTCTATGGCGGAACTCCAGGCGCAGGAGGCGGCGCTGGAGCAGGAATTCTCAGCCCGCTTTCGGCGCGCCGTGGCCGCGACGCGAGAATCGCTATCTGAAAAACTGGACGCGGTGTTTCAGGGAAGAAAGCAGATCGATGAGGAACTGCTTAATGAATTAGAAGAAGCCTTGATCGCGACCGACATTGGTGTTACCACCACACTGGAAATTCTCGACAACGTACGCCGCGGCATTGCGCGCAAATCGATCAACGATCTGGCGGCCCTCAAGCAGGCGATTAAGGATGAACTGCTCAAGATCCTGCGCGCTTCGGAAGCACAGGGAATTGCCTCTGAAACCAGCGTTCCAGACAACGTTACGCCTTATGTAATGATGATTGTGGGCGTCAACGGCGTGGGCAAGACGACTACTATCGGCAAACTGGCGCAGCGCATCAAGGCCGAAGGCAACGACGTCCTGATTTGCGCGGCAGACACCTTTCGCGCCGCCGCATCTGACCAACTCGCAATTTGGGCCGAGCGCACCGGGGTGCCGCTCATTCAACAGAAGCAGGGAACCGACCCGGCAGCGGTCCTGTTTGATTCGCTTAAGGCAGCGAAGGCGCGTGGCTCGGATGTTCTGATAGTCGACACAGCAGGGCGCCTGCACACAAAGTCCAACCTGATGTCGGAATTGGAAAAGATGAAGCGCGTGGCAGCTCGCGAAGTAGAGAGTGCGCCTCACGAAACGCTGCTTGTCGTGGACGCAGTGACCGGTCAGAACGGACTGGAACAAGCGCGACAGTTCTTGAAAGTCGCAGGTGTAACGGGCATCGTGCTGACGAAGCTCGACGGCACGGCCAAGGGAGGCATCGCGGTTGCGATTGCCCGCGAATTGAATCTTCCGATTCGCTACGTGGGCATCGGCGAGCAGGTTGATGACCTGGTGGTTTTCGATCCTGAGCAATATGTAAACGGACTGTTCGGGTAAAGTCAGGCTAAACCGGTAGCAAACGGGCAAATCGGCTCCGAATCTTCAATGCCAGAGACAGCAACCACCTCTATCGATGAGGCCGCTGAAAACAGCGCCACGGACCTTCAAATGATGAAGCGCGCGCTCGAGTTGGCCGCTGAGGGCGTGGGGATGGTCAGCCCAGGGCCTCTCGTGGGATGCGTCATCGCCGACCATGAACAAAAGACTGTCGGCGAAGGGTTTTATATTTTTGATCGCATTCGCCATGCGGAAACTCTGGCGCTCGAGCAGGCTGGAGAACTGGCGAGAGGCGCAACAGCCTATGTCTCGCTGGAGCCACACGCGCACCATGGCCGCACCCCGCCTTGCACCAACGCACTGATAGCTGCGGGAATAAGAAGGGTCGTGGCGCCAATTGACGATCCCAATCCGGAAGTTTCCGGCAAGGGCTTGGCCCATCTGCGTGCGGCTGGCATTGAAGTCACCGTTGGTCTCATGGCGGCTGAAGCCCTCCGCCTCAACGAAAAGTATCTACATTTCATGCGCACCGGCCGCCCATTTGTTCATCTGAAACTGGCTGTTTCCTTAGATGGAAAGATCGCCACCAGAACCGGTGACTCCCGTTGGATTGCTGGTGAGCAGTCGCGCGCACGGGCGCACCAATTTCGGCATGAGAGCGATGCAATTATGGTTGGTGCCGGAACGGTATTCGTTGACGATCCCTTGCTGAGCGATCGTTCGGGCGCGACGCGGCGACGTCCGCTCGTTCGCATCGTCCTCGATGAGCACCTGCAAACAAGCTCTGATTCACAATTGGCCCGCACAACGCAAGAATCACCAGTGCTGTTGTTCGCCGGATCAGGTGCAAATCAATCTCGTATCGCTTCGCTCGAGGCGCAGGGGCTTGAGGTTGTACGCGACCAAAGCGGCGGGCGAGATCTCCGGGCAGTACTTGAGGAACTGGGCCGGCGCTCCATACAGAGCGTGTTGGTTGAGGGCGGGGCCGGTATTGCCGGAGCTTTTATCGATGCGGGTATGGTTAACAAGGTGACGTTCTTTGTTGCGCCGCTCATCATTGGTGGACACGAAGCACCCGCGGCTGTGGGAGGTGTTGGCGCGGGGAGAATGGCTGAGGCGCTGCGCCTTAAGGACGTCGAGATCATACAACGCGGTTCCGACTTTGAGATCACTGGGTATCCGAAGAGCAAGGATGAAGGATGAAGGATGAAGGGAAACCACCGACGCGTAAACGGGGCGACACGGAGAGCTTGAGAGAAAGAGGGCCAACGTCGGCACGCTGGAAGCGTGCGGTCCCAGGGCCAAAACATACGCCAGGTGTCCCCGCGTCTCCCAGTCCCCGTGTCCCCGCTTCTCCCAGTCCGCCGATTCATCCTTCATCCTTCATCCTTCATCCTTCCAAACGCCTGGGGCAGAATTTTCTCGTAAGCGGCGGGGTAGTTGATCGAATTATCAATGCGCTCAGTCCCCATCGGGACGAGACAATCGTGGAAATCGGACCGGGAAAAGGAGCGCTGACAACGCGCCTGGTCAATGAGGCCGGGAGCGTGGTTGCGATTGAATTTGATCGACTTCTCGGGCCGGCTCTGGTCGAGAAGTATAGTTCGTTCGCTAATTTTACCCTGGTTCAGGGCGATGCGCTGGTCACGGATTTCTGCGACATAATACGACCGGCGACCCAGGCTCGAGTAGTGGCCAACCTTCCTTACAATATTTCCACAGCCATCCTGCAACGGCTGATCGAGCAGCGCTCCTGCATTACGGAAATGGTTTTGATGCTGCAGCGCGAAGTGGTTGAGCGCATCACAGCCGCCGCCGGTTCACCCGAGCGCGGCTACCTGAGCGTACTTGTTGAGGCGTATTGTGAAACAGAAAAACTTTTCGACGTCGCCCCTGGAGCTTTTCGCCCGGCGCCGAAGGTTTGGAGCAGCGTAATTCGTTTGCGGGTCCGGCCGGCGGTCCGACTTGAGACAGTTAATGAAGCACTTTTCCGCGGCATTGTCAGCGCCGGCTTCGCTCAGAAACGAAAGACGATTTTGAATAACCTCCGAAACGCTCCAGAGGCATTGCAGGAATTAATCAAAAGGCACGGAGGGGCGAGCATTGTTCTGTGCGAAGCCGGGATCGACCTGCAACGCCGGGCGGAAACCCTCACGCTATCAGAATGGTCTTGCTTTTCGCGCCTGCTTCAGTAGCGCTTTTTTGCCTCATCCCGCAAGTAACACCCAGGAATCCGGCAGCTTGCCAGCGCTTGACTGCGCCAGGTGAAGGGATGTCAAGAGCGCGACCTGGTGATCCCGCCCGCTAAGGTCTGGGCCCAGGGAAATAGGAGCCAGTCAGATTAAAAGAAAGGCTGGCAATCGGTGCCAGCCCTTTCTCTATAAATGGAACCCAGAAACTACTTGGGCCACGAAGCCCAAACCGCACACATTCCCGCAGCGTCGGTTGCCAGGGGAGCTTGCCGAATCCCGGCATAGATTGGATTCATCACCGCATTGGGAGGTGGGCCAAAGTGTCCGAGACCCAGCGAGTGCCCATTCTCGTGCAAGCCCACTGTCTCAACATCAATTCCAGGTAGCCCAATATTTATCCCCCAGGGATTTCCCAGCCGGGGACCCGGGCTGCCGAAGTTGTCGTTGTAGTAGACCTCGTTCAAAGCAGTGTCGAGGTAGTTATCACCATTGATGTCAGTTGGATTTCCGCTGCCATCGACAAAGATAAAACTAACCGAGAACGCAAGAATGCCATTACCGCCACCCGGTCCGCCGACCGCGTCAAAATACGCTTTGGGCAGCCAGCCGGCTTCCACTACGTCTGCCAAAAACGGGTTTCCAAGACCGCCAAACCCGAAAAAGAAGTCGAAGATGTCAGGGTCGGCACCGGAATCAGCACGCTTAACGATATCAACTTTTTTGAGACACTTATCCGTGTCCCACGTAGCCAAAGCTGAATCAAGCGCAGCTTCCGTTTGCGCAGAACTCAGGCCACTGGTGGTCGCACCGTCACTTTGATCCACCAGGTAGGTTATGTTCTCCCCATCCGCGAGGCGGCGGGGATCGTTTGCAACCCAGCGCAGCCCGGATTGATGGATGCGATTGCTCGGTCTGCCCTGTCCGATGGTGATGAAATGGATTTCCTCAACCGCAACATTTAGTCCCATCGATCGCAACGAGTCATTTATTTGCTGCATCCGTGCCAGTACCGCCGGATCGCCCTCGCCCTGTTGAGCGGTGGCCTTCGGCAGGGGAAGTACTATGCAACTGACCAGTAGCGCCAGAACGGGCAGAACTTTCAAGGACAACTTTGACATGGGGTTTTCTACCTCCTAAAAGAAATTCAAAAGGGTCAGGAATGGGTCCATTGGTCCGTGCAGCGGAGTCAGTCATAACTGGGCATCTCGAGTATGACCGGGACGACACGTCACGAGACGGTTGGATGCGAGCTCAAGATTCAATTACTTGGCTGGCAAGATATACCTGGCATCCTGGATAGTCAATGAGTTCCGGGGCTTTGGAGTCAGCGTTTCTGCAAACTGACCCTAATTCCATCCTTCGGACGCAAAGACATCGCGGCCAGGATCTCAACCTTGAGATCGGTCGTTAGCTTCAGGCGAAATTTCTGCCCGATGGTGGCGAGCACAAGAACGATTTCCATCATCGCAAACGTGTTGCCGATGCAGGCGCGCGGACCACCGCCAAAAGGGAAGTAGGCGTATTTTGGAAGTTTGGCAAGCAACTCCTCAGTCCAGCGATCCGGATCAAACTCGTCGGGCTCTTCAAAGTAGCGAGGATCCCGCTGCGTCACCCATTGAAAGGCAAACACCTGGGCTTTTGCGGGAATGCGAAAGCCGCCAATCCCGCAATCGTTGATTGCTTCGCGGCCAACTCCGAAGGCAGGCGGATACAAACGCATCGATTCCTTGACGATTTTTTCCGTATATTTCAGGTTGGACAAATCTGCGAAAGTCGGCTTGCGGCCCGCCAGCACCTGATCGAGTTCCGCATGGAATTTTTGTTCCGTTTTCGGATTGAGGCCAAGCAAATACCACGACCAGGAAAGGGCGAGTGCGGTCGTCTCATGCCCAGCCAGAAACAAGGTCATCACTTCATCTCGCAGTTGCGAGTCGGTCATTTGGCTGCCGTCTTCGTCCTGGGCCTGCAACAACATTGAGAGCAGGTCGCCCTCGTCACGTCCGCTCGCCCGTCGCTCGGCGATTATGCGGTAGACAATCTCGTCAATTTGTTTGACTGAGCGATGAAAACGAAGATGGGCGGGGGTGGGCAGCCGATTGTCGAGAATCCACTTCAAAGTTGCTTGTGAGGCAAAAGGCTTAACGATCTCCGTCAGTATCCTGCCGACGCGGTCGGCGTCGCCCGACACGTCGGCGTTAAATAGAGTTCTGGCGACGATCTCGAGCGTCAGCCGCATCATGTCACGGTGGATGTCTCGCGTTTCCTCTTCCAACCAGGACGCCATCAGTCGCTCGGTGTAGGCCACCATGACCTCGCCGTAGGCGCTGATGCGTTGTCGATGAAAAGCTGGTTGGGCCAGGCGGCGTTGCCGCCGCCAGAATTCACCTTCGCTGGTTACCAGGCCATTGCCGAGCAAACGACTGAAGAAGTTTGAACGCAAACTCATCGCTTTGATGAAGTTCTTCGCGTTCGACGACAGGATGTATTCGATGTCGTCCGGGTCGTAGAGGAAGTAGGCATCGACGTAAAAGAAGCGCGCCCGCACTACGTCGCCATATTCCTTGAGTCGCTCGATGAATCCGAGGATATCGCTATTGAACTCCGGCATCACTCCGAGTATGAGGTGGCCTTTGGGGCCCGGGGGGACCCGGGCTGAGACGGGCCTGGCATTCTGAATGGGTAGGTCTTCCGCTTTGTTCATGGCGTTTGCCGAGCGATGGGTCGTCGCTGCGCGGTGTCGGGGTTCCTCGCATTGGCGAGACCGAAGCTTGTCGGACAATTACTTCAGCAGATCGGTGTAAATTCCTGGAGTACTATCGGCAATCATGACCGCTCCAACCGTTTTCTGGTAAAACTCTACCGGCCCGACGCCACCGATAATGCCATAGACATAACCCATTTCGCGCAGTCCCCACAGGCAGGCCAGCAGAAGCGCTCGACCGATGCCGCGCCCCTGCATTTTTGGCAAAACTCCCATGGGACCAAAGAAGTCTCGCCGTGTACATTCGTAGGCGGCAAAGCCCACCACTTCCTTTTCCAGAATCGCGATGAAGACAGTAACTGGTTTCGCAGCCAGGCCCACGCTTATCTCATCGGCCCAGGCGAGGTTGAAGTTTCGTTCAATGAAGGACCGAATGCGAGTGATCTCAAAGGGCTGCGCCCGGCGCACGGTGATCTCTCCACGCCCAATCTCGTCGAGCACGGGATCGAGTGGTGGGAGCTTCAGCAGATTTACCAGCAAGTCAGGCATTTCTCGTTCTTCTGTCCGCGCCTGAGTGTATGACAGACCAGCGCTGCGAGTACAACCGTCCGCGAGCCTGTTACTGCCTCTTGGGGATTTGGGTGCCGCAGGATGCTTTGCCGGTCAGCTTCAGTGAGTTTCAGTCGGGCGCTGTGATGTTCGAGTTCGAGGAGCGAGCGCCTTGGGTGAATGCGGTTGAACTCCTGAGATATTCGTTTTGTTTTTCCAGGTATTCAGTTTCGTTTGGAGGAATGTCCTTTCCATCTTCGCTGATCCATTTGATCAATTTCTGCTTGTTAAAGTAGAGGCGATGTTCCCGCGTGCGCAGGACTTTTCCGGACAGAGGTTTGTCGTAGGCGAATTCTCTGCGTAAGACAAAAATCAACTGGCCGTCCCAGTAATAATACTCTTCCCGCGCCTTTCCGGATTCGCCGTAATAGGTGGCGACGATTTTCATGATCGAGCGGCCAGCGAAATAGGCCGTCAACTCGCCACCCTCAGTGGAAAAACCCGACAGCTCTTTTTTAACACGCTGGTACTTCGCCTGGTTCCTGTTGATAATCGCGTATTGCCGGCGGATGAATAGAATCGAATTCCCGGGTTGCGGACTATTTGCCGGCCGGGCGGGCACGCTGCCGGCGCAGACAACACAAAGGACAAGCGAAACAAGCCAGACCAATGCTGTTCGGTGAGTCATTGAGCTTAGTCCTGGCGCCGGCCGCCAGCGCGTTGCCGTTGGTCAACAACCTCCGGCGGCCGAAACGAGTAGCGTTCTTAAGGAATCAGCAAACGAAGGTTGTAAACACCCGCCAGCTTGTTGAGGTCAGATCGCACCATGGCCCACTCGCGCTTGACCACTCCGCCGCGGCGCCACCTTCCTCGTCGCACGATGGCGTTCACCTCGTCGGCTTCGTTCATGACACGCTGAACCTGCTCGCGTGTCTCTTCCCAGGTGTTGGCGCG
>Ga0209797_10000677_pt1 | contig 17162 bp, 14 predicted proteins | sample DOMMetBare3Fresh_2_FD_187472 | JGI IMG/M metagenome (GOLD analysis project Ga0209797, IMG submission 187472) | Wetland sediment microbial communities from St. Louis River estuary, USA, under dissolved organic matter induced mercury methylation -... | ecosystem: Environmental > Aquatic >... | reverse complement strand
CAGGGACGATCTTCAGGCGCTCGACGACCAGCCTCCGCAGCTGGTTTCGAGCCGTGCACATCGTTTGCTCACGGCACGGGGCCGTCACCGCCGAAGACCTTCAGGACGAGCTCGGGATCGCGCGAAAGACCGCCTTGCGGATGCTCGAGCGCATCGTGCCTCTTGTGCAGGCCGGCCCGGAGCTGGTGTTAACCGCCCCGGCTGAGAAGCAGCCCGGCCGGCCCATCGTGACCCGTGCGGAGTCACCGGCCGCCGCGACACACGGGCTGCCGGCAGCCGAGCTCGTGCGCGCAGAGCTGCTCGCAAGCCTCGCAGGCCTGCGGGAGGACCTCCGTGCGGCCGAGCTGAGAGCCGGCGACGCGCGCAAGGAGGTCAACGCGCTGCGCGACGCCGTTGCAGCCATCGAACGGTTCTCCGCCGGGGGCACGAAGTCCCCGCTGCTTTGACGAAACGTCGGGAACGAGCCGGGTCGACCGTTCAAGGCGAGCCGCTCCGATTCCGATGACCGTCTGCAGACAACTCGAGAGCGGCAATCGAGACCTCCTTTGGATCCCCCGCGCCCTTCCCCCCGAACCGAGCACGACAAGGCGAGTGCGCAAGCGACGCTGGCGCACAGCCTGCGGCCTGTCCGGATCGTGCTCTCGGTCGCATTCCTCGTCGTCATCCTCGCCACCCCGGCACAGAACGGGGTGTCGCTCGGGCGCGGCGCGGCGCTCGTCCTGGCCGGACTCGCTTGCCTGAACGCTCTCCTCAATGCCGCCAGGATGCTCGGGCTGATCCGGGAGGGGACCCGCCGCCCCGCCGTGACACTCCAGCTGGCAGCGGACGCTGTGATCGCCCTCGCCGGGATGCTCCTGCTGGACGCTTCTGCCACGCCGCTCGCGTGGATCGCGCTCCTGCTGCCCGTGTTCGACGCGGGCGTCGCTTTCGGGGCCCTGGCAGCCGGTTGCACGTGGGCCGCACTCAGCCTCGTCTACGTCATCTCCAGGCTTCAGATCGATCCACTGGGGGAGTCCAGCGCGAACGTGCTCGGACTCGCGGTGCAGCAGCTTGCCGCAGTCGCGATCGTCGCTCTCCCGACCGCATACGTCGCGGCGCGTCTACGCGACGACCTGGCACATTCCCACCGCGCCCGGGTCGATGCGAATCGTCGCGCGGAGGAGCTGCTCCTGGTGGCAGCGGCTGCGCGGCGACTCGCCACGGCGACCGCCTCGGTCACGGTGCTGGACATCGCGCTCGACTGCGCTGTCTCCCTCGGCTTCGACCGGGCCGACGTGTGCGAGAAGCAGGGTGACCGTCCCTGGCGGCTCCTCCGTGTCGCAGGTTCCCGCCGCGGTCCCGATCCTGCTCTCGACGATCGCCTGGACGAGGTCGTCCTCCGCGACAGCGCCGTGACGATCGGGGTGGGCGAGACTCACGTCGACGTCGAGGAGCTCCGGCTGCTCGGCTACCGCTCGGGCGTCATGCTTCCAGTCGCCCTGGGTGAGGCGTACGCGATCGTCATGCGCGCCTGGTCGCCCGAGGAGCTCACGGCCGAATCGAGCGCACTCGAGTCGGTCGAGCTGCTCGCAGCGCTCACCTCCGGCGCTTGGCAGAGCGTGACGACGCTCTCCAACCTCGAGTCGTGGTCGAGCGAGCTGGCCCGCCAGGCCACCCACGATGAGCTCACGGGACTTGCAAACAGACCCCACCTCTTCGCATGCGTCGAAGCCGCACTCGAGACGATGAGGGGCACCGGTCGACAGTTCGCCGTCTTGTTCCTGGATCTCGACGGCTTCAAGGAGGTGAACGACGAGCTCGGCCACGAAGCGGGCGACGCAGTCCTCCAGGGCATCGCGGAGCGACTGGGCCACCAGGTACGAGGACATGACGTGCTCGCCCGGCTCGGCGGGGACGAGTTCGTCGTCGTTCTCAACGATCTCTCCGACCCCGGCCACGCCCTGAACGTCGCAGACCGCATCTGCGAGGCCGCCGCAGCGCCGTTCTCGATCGGCAGCTCGATCGTGAGGCTCGGAGCGAGTATCGGCATCGCGTACGCGCAGCCAGACGACTCCGCCGATCGCCTTCTCGGCAGCGCAGATCGCGTCATGTACGAAGCGAAGAGAATGGGTGGCAACCGCTTCGTGGTGAGCCGCTCCGACGCGGCGTAAGCCCGATCGGCAGCGGGGTCGGCCGCTCAAGCCTTCGCGGCGGCTCGCCGATCAGGGGTGTGTGGACGTACACATCGACCGCGCAGGCGTCCAGCGGCTTCGCCCGTGGGCGGGCCGCGGACGCGCCCTCGCCCTTGCGGCAATCCTGAGCCTCGTGCTCGTTCTCCTGGCCAGCGCCGTCTTCTCGATCGCCGGACGATCGCGGGAGGTCGCGCGCCGCTCGGTCGAGCTGCACTCGCTGAACGAGAGCATCCGTGCGGCCACCGTCGTCCGTGCCCAGGTCACGTTCGCGGCCTACCTCGCCACGAACGACGCCAGCAGCGGAACAGACTCGCACCTGGAGATCGGAGTGGCTACGCGCGAGGCGCGCCGGAATCTCACCGACCTCGAGACAACGTTCGACACGATTCCGTCGGATGAGACGCTCAACCAGGAGACCCGAGCAGCGTTGGCACGCTTCACGCATGCCGCAGACCGGACGCTCGAGGTGACTGCGAGCCGCCGCCCAGCCGGCGCCCGCCACCTCGTCCGCGACAGCCTCGTCCCGTCGTTCGCCGCCCTGCGCGACCGGCTGGTATCAAGGCGAGACAGAGCTCTCGCAGACGTGAAGCACGCCGGGAGTCTGCTCGGCCGCCTCGGCGGGCTCGCGAGCTTCGTGATCGCCTTCGTGCTCCCTACCGTTGCTGTGCTCGTCTACCGTCAGATCACGCGCCGATCGCGTGAGTCGATCGAGCTCGCCACGGCCCTGGCCAGAGAGCGCGGTCGCGGCAAGCGGCGTCAACGGCAGCTCGCACAGACGCTCGCGCAGCTCCACGGGGAGCTCGCCGGCGTCGAGGCCGTCGCAGCGGAGGCCCGTCTTGCCGTCGTACGCAGAATCGGCTGGCACCTCGAGGCGCTCCTCACCGTGACGGCAGGCACGCGTCAGCTCGCGTTTGCCGAGGTGAGCCTGGCCGATGAGCTCGCAGCGCTCGGAGGCGCACTTCTCGAAACGGGCGTCGACGTCCATGTCACGACGGCAAATGGCGCCCTCTGGACCGATCCGGCCGTCCTCGGGGCGGCAGTCCGGAATCTCGTGCTCGAAGCACAGGACGCAGGCGCACAACGCATCGATCTCGCCGCCTCGGTGAGCGGCGACCACGTCGCGATCAAGGTCGCCCACGACGGCGCCGAACTGGCGCCGATCATGGCAACGCTCGTCTTCGACCGAACGCACGACGCCGAGCGCGCGGCCGTCGAGGACGGCGCCGCACCTATCCGCCTCCTGGCCGCGCAGGAGCTGATCGAGTCGCTGGGAGGCTCGCTCATTCCCGTTTCAGGGTCCGGCCGCCCGGCCTACGTCATCCGCCTGCCGGGTGCGGCGGAACACCATCAGCGTCCCCCCGCCGTCGAGGCCGTGGCCTCTGCCCACACCTGAGAGACGGGCGGCCACCTGCGGCGCAGGTGACCGCCCTGTTCCCTTCGACAGCCCTACGTCAGGACGAAAGTGACCGTGACGGTCGCGGTCGTCTCCTGCGGGCCGGCCACGACCGGCGTGCCCGCGTCGGAAGCGGCCGACTTCTCCGCGAACGGGACGGGCGCAAACCCACCGTTCTCCGCCACCGTCGTCACCTTCCCGAGCGAGCGGCCGGAGGCCGCGGCAAGGGTCTGGGCCTTCTCGCGGGCGTCGGCGACAGCGCCCTTCAATGCCTGCACGTAGAGGCTCGACTGGTCGCTGCTCGAGAGCGAAGGCCCCCACACCTGGTTCGCGCCCGCCTCGACGGCGGCGTCGATCACCGCCCCGGCCCGGCCGACGTCGACGGTCGCCGTGACCACGTTGGACGCGGAATACCCCGTGACGGTGCTGTTCTCGCCGAACACGGCCGACAGCGAGACCGACTGGGTGGAGACGTCGCGGCCACCGGCCGCGCGCACGGCATCGATCACGCGGCGCATCTCCCTGGCGTTCGCGGCGAGCGCGGCGCGAGCGGAGCCGGCCCGGCTGTCGACGCCGAGCGAGAGCACGGCGCGGTTGGGCACCGAGGTGGCCGAAGCCGACCCGGTGACGGTGACCGAGTCGCCGTTCACCGTCCCCTCTACGGCCCGGGCGCCTTCCGGTCGTGCCACCCCGGCGAGCGCCGCGGCGGCAAGGAGCAGCACGGCTGCAATGGCGAGACGTTTCATGAGAGCTTCCCTCCGGAGGTCGGATGTCACCCCCTGTACGCCGCCGGAGGCGCCTGCGTCACACCGGCGGGAAGCTCGGAATCAGGTCAGAGCGACACGCCGAAGCGCCGGCGAGCATCCGCGATCGCCTCGGCCACGCCGCCGGGCCCCGGGCTCTCCCGAGCCGCGACACTCTCTGCAGCCGTGCCCTGCGGCCGATACGAGCCGTCCCGCACCGAGGCGGCGACCCGCTCGTGCGCCTCGCGGAAGGGCACGCCGCCGCGCACCAGGTCCTCGGCGACGTCGGTGGCGAGCAGGAGCGGATCGGCGACCGCGGCCGCGAGCCGCTCGCGATCGACGACGAGGCCGCTGACGAGCACGGTCAGGGCCGCCACCCCGAGGCGAACGTCCCGACGGGTGGCGAAGACCGGCGCCTTGTCCTCCTGCAGGTCGCGGTCGTACGCGAGCGGCAGGCCCTTGACGGTGGCGAGCAGGCCGGTGAGGCGGCCGATCGCCGTACCCGCCTTGCCACGCGCGAGCTCCGCCACGTCCGGGTTGAGCTTCTGCGGCATCATCGACGAGCCGGTCGCGGCGCTCTCCGGGAGCCTCGCAAAGCCGAACTCGGACGACGCCCAGAGCACGATCTCCTCGCCGATCCGCGAAAGGTGCGAGTACAGGACGGCCGCCGCATAGAGGTAGTCGAGCGCGAAGTCCCGGTCGGCGACGGCGTCGATCGAGTTGCGCATCTGGCCGCTCGGAGGGTCGAGGCCCAGCGTCGAGCCGGCCAGCGCGCCTGCCCCGAGCGGGCTCGTGGCGGCTGCCTCGGCGGCCGCAGCGAAGCGGGTGCGGTCACGGTCGAGCATCTCCGCCCAGGCGAGCAGGTGGTGCCCCAGCGTGACCGGCTGACCCCGCTGCAGGTGGGTGTAGCCCGGCATCAGCGTGTCGGCCTCCGCCTCGGCGAACGAGAGCGTGACGAGCGCGAGCGCGTCGATCTCCTCGCGCGCCTCGGCGCAGGCGTCGAGCACGTAGAGCCGGAGGGCGGCTGCCACCTGATCGTTGCGCGAGCGGCCGGCGTGGATCTTGCGGCCGACCTCGCCGAGGCAGCGCTCGATCGCACTGTGGACGTCCTCGTCGCTCGCGAGGTAGCCGTCCGGATCCTGCGCGATCTCCGCCAGCCGCCGCTCGACCTCCGAGAGCTCGGCGTCGGTGAGCAGTCCGGCGCCGTGGAGGCGCTGTGCATGCTCGGCCGTCGCCTCGCAGTCGTACGGGAGCAGCTCGGCGTCGTCGGCGCGCAGGAAGTCCCACACGGCAGGGTCGAGCGCCCCTTCCACCCTGCCCGACCAGAGGCTCACGATCGCTCGCTCCGCATGGTCACCATTCTGACCGGTCGGCCGCGGCTACGCCGAGCCGTCGGCGAGATGGCCGGCGAGCTCGGCGCAGAGCTCCTGCGCGCTCGTTCCCTCCCTGGCGGCGATGAAGATCGTGTTGTCGCCGGCGAGGGTGCCTGCGATGGACGGATGGCCGCCCTCGTCGATCGCCTGTGCGAGGGCGCTTGCGTACCCGGATGGCGTCGTCACCACCACGAGGCCGCCGCTCGCGGGCTCGACGCCGACGGCGTACCGGCGCAGGGCGGAGCCGATCGCGCGCAACCGGTCGGCATCACCGGCACCCGGAGCCGCGTACACGAGCCGGCCGCTCGGCGCGCGCACCTTGACGAGCCCGAGCTCGCCGATGTCACGGGAGACGGTCGTCTGCACGACGTCGTGCCCTTCGTCCCTGAGTGCCTGCGCCAGCTCGCTCTGGGTCGAGACGGCCCGGTCCTGGACGATCCGAAGGATGACCGCCTGCCGCTCTCTGCGATTCATAGTATGCGTGAAGCTAGCAGAATATGCGCAACATTATGCGGACAGGGCGCCTGCCAGGACGGCCAGGGCCTCGTCGACCTCGGCGGCGCCGACGACGAGCGGTGGTGTGAGCCGCAACACGTCGGGCCCGGCCGACAGCACGATCAGGCCGCGCTCGCGGCAGGAGTCGACGACCGGAGCGACCGGCCGGTCGAGCACGGCGCCGAGCAGGAGCCCGCGGCCGCGCACCTCGAGCACGCCCGGCAGTCCGGAAAGCCCGGCGGCGAGCTGCCGGCCCCGCTCGCGCACGCTTGTCAGGAGCTCGTCGTCCAGCGCCGCGACGACGGCGCAGGCGGCCGCAGCGGCGACGGGGTTTCCTCCGAAGGTGGAGCCGTGGTCACCGGGCACGAAGCCGGCCGCGGCGTGCTCCGCCGCCAGCAGGGCCCCGATGGGGAGACCGTTGGCGAGGCCTTTGGCGAGCGTCACGAGGTCGGGCTCGATGCCGAGTTGCTCGAACGCGAAGAAGGTGCCGGTGCGGCCGCAGCCTGCCTGTACCTCGTCGATGCAGAGCAACGCACCGACCTCACGTGCGAGCTCCTGCGCCGCCTGCGCGAACGCCGGCTCGAGCGGGATGACGCCGCCCTCGCCCAGGACCGGCTCGAGCAGGAGCAAGGCAGTGTCGGCGGCGGGAGCGAGCGCCGCCTCGAGCGACTCGACGTCGTTCGGCCGCGCGAAAGCCATCCCGGGTACGAGCGGGCCGAACCCCTCCCATTTTCCCGGCTGCCCCGTGGCCGAGAGCGCCCCGAGCGTGCGGCCGTGAAAGCCGCCCTCGAGCGCGACGACGCGCGTGCGTCCCGTCGCCTTGCGCGCATACTTCAGCGCCGCCTCGTTCGCCTCGGCGCCCGAGTTGCAGAAGAACGCGCTCCCGCCCCCGAGCCGCTCGCTGAGCAGCCCGGCGAGGCGGAGCATTGGCTCGGTCCAGTAGAGGTTCGACGCGTGCCAGAGGAGGTCGAGCTGGGCGTGTGCGGCGGCCGCCGGCCCGGGCGCGCAGTGCCCGAGCGTAACGACTGCGATACCCGCGCCGAAGTCGAGGTACGACCGTCCCCCGTCGTCCCACACGCGGCATCCCTCGCCACGCACGATCGTCAACGGCGCCCGTGCGTACGTCGGCAGCACGGTCTCGTGCAGCGCGGTCAACGCTTGTGACACTGTGTCACTTGCGGGTTTCACGCGGTCACCTCCGTTGCGCCGATGGCGGCGTGCACGCCGCCCCGCACAGCGCGAATCGCCGCCTCGAGCTTGGGCACGATGCCACCCTGGAAGGAGCCGTCCGCGAGCATCCGGCCGGCCAGGTCGACGCCGATCTCACGCATAACCGCGTCGTCCACGAGCACGCCCGGAACGTCCGAGACGAAGCGGATCCGGGTGGCGCCGAGCCCGACCGCGAGCGCCGCCGCCGCCTCGTCGGCGTTGACGTTGAGGGGGCCTGCGGCGAGCGGCGCGATCACGGGAATGCGGCCCTGCGCCAGGGCCGCGAGCACCTCCCGCGGCGCCGACGGCACGGGGTCGCCAACGAGCCCGAGCTCTGAGACCTGGTGGGCCGGGAGGCCGATCGCGTCTCCGGCGAGGCCGATCGCCACGGGGCCGATCGCCGCGCACACCGCCTCGTTGACCGCGAGCAGCGACTCGCGCACCACCTCGAGCACCTCGGGCGTCGTCACGCGCCGTCCGTCGACGAACGACGGCGCGATCCCACGACGCTCCATCTCCGCCGTGATCTGCGGGCCCGCGCCGTGCACGACGACGACGTCGTACCCGCTCGCGCGCAACGCGTGCGCCTCGACAGCGGCCTCCCCGGCGACACGCCCCCCGAGCTTCAGCACGACCAGGGCCATCAGGTCGTGTACTCCGCGTTGATGCGAACGTAGTCGTACGTCAGGTCGGACGCCAGGTACGAGGCGGCGCCGTCCCCGAGACCAAGGTCGAGCTCGATCCGACAGGAGGGCCCTGCCAGCTCCGGTACGCGCCCGGTGGGCGCGCCGGTCGCGAACACGACGACCCCCTCGAACGTGACGGTGAGCCGGCCCGGATCGAGCATCGCGAAGCCGGCGCCGTGCGGCGCCGAACCGGCGGCGGCGAGCACCCGGCCCCAGTTGGGATCGTGCCCGAAGACCGCCGTCTTGACGAGCGACGAGGTCGCGACGCGTCGCGCGATCGCCACTGCCTCTCCCTGCGAGGAAGCACCCGTGACATGGATCTCCAGGACCACCGTGGCTCCCTCGCCGTCGGCCACGATCTGACGGGCCAGGCTCCCACAGACATCGCCGAGAGCCGCCGCGAATGCCTCGTCGGTGCCGGCATCGCGGGCGATCCCGCTCGCACCGTTGGCAAGGAGCACGACCGCGTCGTTCGTGGAGCAGTCACCGTCGACGGAGATGCGGTTGAAGCTCCTCTCCACGGCGGGTCGCAGGAACGTACCCGTCTCGCCGGCCGCGAGCGGGTAGTCGGTGGTGACGACGGCGAGCATCGTGGCGAGATAGGGGTGGATCATGCCCGCTCCCTTCGCCATGCCGCCGACGGTGAAGCCCGTGCCCTGGGCGACGGCGAGCTTGGGGCCCGAGTCGGTGGTCAGGATCGCGTCCGCCGCCGCACCGCCCCCGGACGGCGAGAGCGCGAGCGACGCCGCGCGAAGACCGAGGAGCACCCGGTCGAGCGGGATGCGCACCCCGATCACCCCCGTGGAGAGGACGAGCACCTCCTCGGGGGAGAGCGCGAGCTCCTTCGCCGCGCCCTCGGCCATCGCCTCGGCATCGGCCTCTCCCTCCGCACCCGTGGCAGCGTTCGCCGAGCCGGCGTTGATCACGATCGCCTGTGGCTCGGCCAGCTCCAGGTGCCGCCTGGAGACGACGACCGGCGCGGCCTGCACCTGGTTCGCCGTCCACATGGCCGCACCGACCGAGCGGGAGATCGAGCGGACGAGTGCCAGGTCGGGCTTGCCGGACGGCTTCAGCCCAGCCGCCACCCCGGTCGCGGAGAACCCCTGGGCGGCGGTGACCGACACGGCTAGTGGTCGCTCACTAGACCAGCACCCCGGGCAGACGCAGGCCCGTCGTGTCGCCGAAGCCGAACGCGCGATTGACGTTCTGGATCGCCTGGCCGGCGGCGCCCTTGCCGAGATTGTCCTCGGCGCAGATCACGATCGTGCGATCGGTGAAGCGATCGGTGAAGACGCCGATCTCGGCCGTGTCGGTGTGCTGGACACGGGACAGCTCGGGCGCCACTCCCTCGGGCAGCACCGTGACGACCTCGCTCGCCGCATATGCCCGCTCGAGCAGCGCCCGCAGGTCGGGGCCTGTCGAGCGCACGTTGCACGTGGCGATCAGGCCGCGCCGAACGGGGAGCAGGTGCGGTGTGAACGAGACGGGGAAGCCGAGCAGCTGGGCGATCTCGGGCACGTGCTGATGCTCGCCGACCTTGTACGGCGAGACGTTCTCGAGCACGAAGCCGGCATGCGTGGAGGGCTTCAGCGTGCGGCCCGCCCCGGTCATGCCCGACTTCGCGTCGACGACGACGGAGCCCGGCTCGATCGCCCCCTTCAGCGGCGCGAGCGCGAGCAGCGTCGCGGTCGCGTAGCAACCGGGGTTGGCAATCAGGCGGCCCGTGCCCTCGACGAGCTCGGGCAGGCCGTACACCCACTGCGCGAGGTCGCCGGGCCGGGGGTGGGTGAAGCCGTACCAGCGCTCGTACTGAGAGGGGTCGTGGAGGCGATGTGCGCCCGAGAGGTCGACGACGACGCCCTCGGCGGGCGGCTCCAGCGCGGCGGCCTCCTCGTGCGAGAGGCAGAGAAACGTGACGTCGGCGCCCGCGGCGAGCGCCGCGTCGTTCGCGACGAAGACGGGGACCTGCGACGTCCCGTTCCGGTTCAGGCGTGGGTCGAGTGCCGTCGCCGGCCGGCCGGCAAGCGAGCTCGAGCCCACGGCGACGAGCTCGAGCTGCGGGTGCGCGAGCACCCGGTCCAGCGTCTCCTGACCGGTGTAGCCGGCCGCTCCGACGATGCTGACAGAGGGCATGGAATGCATAGTATGCACTTGCTCCGAGATGTATGCAGATGGCCCGCCTGTGCTGGTCGCTCGCTAGCCGGCGCGGCGGGGGAACGGGCCGCCGGCTAGCCGCTCGGCGGCAGCGTCACGAAGGCGGACGGCGCCGGGAGCACACCCGTCGCGGGCCGTGTCACAAAGCTGCCCTCCGCCCTCTGCATCGTGCCACGAGGATAGTCACAGCACGCGCCCGGGACAAGGGCCGGCACGGGAACGACGGGGCGACCGCTGCTTGCCACTAATCGATTGTTCAGGCACACTCAGATCTCCGATGCTCTGCCTCGCCGTATCCCCAGAGGTATGCGATCCGCGCCGCGCGGTATCGCGCGGCGCCGGCATCGAGCTGACTCTCATTCTCCCCGTCTAGGGGGAGATGTCGCTCACGCGCCCGCCACACCGGCGCACACGCCGACCGAGACGACGCCAGAGGTACGCCCACCGGGCGAACGAAGAAGGAGATCGAGCACCGTGACACCCAAGACAAGAGATACAGGGCCGAGCCGTACGTCGACCGTCCAGCTGGCGGAAGCGCGGCCGATCCGGCTGTGCCGGGGGGTGGGACGATGAAGATGAACGGTGCGGACGCGATCCTCCGCTCGCTCGAGGCGGAGGGCGTGGAGGTGATGTTCGGGATCCCCGGAGGCGCGATCATGCCGACGTACGACGCAATGGCCCGCGGCACGACCGTGCGCCACGTGCTCGCACGGCACGAGCAGGGGGCGGGCCACATGGCGCAGGGCTACGCGCGCGCCTCCGGCCGGGTGGGCGTCGCCATCGCGACCTCAGGCCCGGGCGCCACGAACCTCGTCACGCCCATCGCCGACGCGTGGATGGATTCGACCCCGCTCGTGTGCATCACCGGGCAGGTGCGCTCCAGCCTGATCGGCACCGATGCCTTCCAGGAATGCGACATCACGGGCATCACGATGCCCGTCGTCAAGCACTCGTGGCTCGTCCAGGACGTGCGCGAGATCCCCGAGATCATGAAGGCGGCGTTCCACGTCGCTCGCACGGGCCGCTGCGGGCCGGTCCTGGTCGACGTCCCGCGCGACATCCAGGAGGCCGAGCTCGACTTCTCCTACCCGGACAAGGTCGACCTGCCCGGCTGGCGTCCCCCGTCGAAGGTCCACCCGCTGCAGATCCGGGAGGCGGCGGAACGGATCGCCTACGCCGAGAAGCCCGTCCTGTACGCGGGCGGCGGCACACTCAACGGCGAGGCGTGCGACGAGCTGCGGCGGCTGGCCGAGGTGGGCCGGCTGCCGGTGATCACGACCCTGATGGGCAAGGGTGCGTTCCCAGAGACGCACAAGCTCCATTTCGGCTGGCCCGGCATGCACGGCACGAAGTGGTCGAACATCGCCATGAACACCTGCGACGTGCTCGTGGCGATCGGCGCGCGCTTCGACGACCGCGTCACCGGCAAGCTGTCCGCGTTCGCCCCGGGCGCCACCGTCGTCCACCTCGACATCGACCCGGCGGAGATCTCCAAGCTGCGCGACGCCGACATCCCGGTCGTGGGACCGCTGAAGAAGGCGCTCGCCGAGCTCACGAAGGCAGTGGCCGCGCACCGTGAGGCCGGCGTCCCGGCCCCCGAGGCCTGGGTGCAGAAGATCGAGGCGTGGCGCGACGAGTTCCCGCTCCGGTACGGCACGAGCACGGAGTGGCTGAAGCCGCAGAAGCTGATGGAGACCCTGCAGGAGCTCACGGCCGGCGACGACGTGATCTTCACGACCGGCGTGGGTCAGCACCAGATGTGGGCGATGCAGTACCTCCTGACGGAGCGGCCGAGGAACTTCATCAGTTCCGGCGGCCTCGGGACGATGGGGTTCGGGATCCCGGCCGCGATCGGCGCGAAAGCCGCGCGCCCCGAGGCGAAGGTCGTCTGCGTCGACGGCGACGGCTGCTTCCAGATGACCGCCCAGGAGCTGACGACCGCCGTGCTCGACGACCTGCCGGTCGTGGTGGTGCTGGTCAACAACGGCTACCTCGGCATGGTCACGCAGTGGCAGGACATGTTCTTCGAGGGCCGCCGCTCGCACGTGCACCTGACCGCACAGGTCCCGGACTACGCCAAGCTCGCCGAGGCCTACGGCGGCGTGGGCATGGTCGTCGAGTCCGAGGCGGAGTTGCGGCCGGCGCTCGAGGAGGCGCTCTCGCTGAACCGCACCGTGGTGGTCGACTGCCGTGTCGACCCGTCCGAGCAGTGCTTCCCGATGATTCCCGCAGGCGCGGCCGCGCTGGACATGGTGGAGTACGAGGATCCCGTGAAGGCCGCCTCGTGAAACACAAACACACGATCTCGGTGTTGGTGGAAGACAAGCCTGGTGCGCTCGCCCGCATCGCGACGATGTTCGCGCGCCGGGGCTTCAACATCGACTCGCTCGCGGTCGGGCCGACCGAGCGCCAGGGCGTGTCGTGCATCACCCTGCGCGTGGACTGCGAGCACCACACGCTCGAGCAGATCGAGAAGCAGATCCACAAGCTCGTGAACGTCCTGCGTGTCACCGAGCTCACTCCCGGCGAAGCGGTCGAGCGCGAGCTGCTGCTGCTCAAGGTAAGTGCCGCGCCCGACCGGCGCGCAGAGCTCGTCTCCACGGCGGAGGCGTTCAAGGGCCGGGTCGTCGACCTCGGCCCTGACGCGATCGTGTTCGAGCTGACCGGTACGCCGGAGGAGCTCGACTCGTTCCAGGAGCTGGCACGCCCGCACGGGATCCAGGAGCTCGTCCGCACCGGTCGCGTCGGCATGTCACGCGCCTCGACGAGAGGACGGACCCGACGCCTGTCGGCGATCAACTGACGAACGAAGGCGAGGGCGAGGCGCGCTTCGCCCCGACGAAGACAACCTGACGAAAGGGAACGAAGAATGGCGACGATCCTCCGCGACGGCGACCTCGGCCTGCTCTCCGGCAAGGTGGCCGTGATCGGCTACGGCAGCCAGGGCCATGCGCATGCGCTGAACCTCCGCGACTCCGGCGTCCAGGTCGAGGTGGGCCTGCGCGAGGGATCGCCGTCATGGGGCGAGGCAGAGGCGGCGGGGCTCGCCGTCGGCACCGTCGCCGACGCGGTGGGGGGCGCCCAGCTCGTCTCGATCCTGTTGCCCGACCAGGTGCAGCCGCAGGTGTACGACGACCACGTCGCCGGGAACCTCGAGCCGGGCGCCGCGGTGCTGTTCGCCCACGGCTTCAACGTTCTCTACGAGCGCGTTGCGCCCGACGCCTCCCACGACGTGATCATGGTCGCTCCCAAGGGCCCGGGCCACGTCGTCAGGCGTCTCTTCACCGAGGGCTACGGCACCCCGGCGCTGATCGCCGTGCAGCAGGACGCCTCCGGCCAGGCCCGCGAGCTCGCTCTCGCCTACGCCGTCGGCATCGGCGCCGGCCGGGCAGGCATCCTCGAGACGACGTTCAAGGAGGAGACCGAGACGGATCTCTTCGGCGAGCAGGCGGTGCTCTGCGGCGGCACGGCGGAGCTCGTCCGCGCCGGGTTCGAGACGCTCGTCGAGGCCGGGTACGCGCCGGAGATCGCGTACTACGAGTGCCTGCACGAGCTGAAGCTGATCGTCGACCTGATGTGGGAGGGCGGCCTCGCCGGCATGCGCTACTCGATCTCCGACACGGCCGAGTTCGGCGACTACACGAGGGGCAAGCGCGTGATCGACGCACACGTGCGCGAGCAGATGAAGGGCATCCTGGCGGACATCCAGTCGGGCGAGTTCGCGCGCGAGTGGGTGGAGGACATGTCGCACGGCGAGGCACGCCTCAAGGCGATGCGCGCCGAGGCCGCCTCCTCGACGCTCGAGACGGTCGGCAAGGAGCTCCGCTCCCTGATGCACCGGGCCGGGGACCGCTGAGGTGGCATCCGTCGACGTCCCCGTAGCGCTCCTCGGCTACGGCACGGTGGGGGCGGCGGTGCACCGGCTGCTCGAGGAGAGTGCCGACGAGATCGAGCGATCGACCGGGCACCGGCTGCGCGTCGCCCGGGCGCTCGTCCGCGACACGGCGAAGCAACGCGGCTTCTCACCGGATCCGGGCGTGCTCACGGACGACTTCGCGGCGATCCGGGACGACCCCTCGATCCAGGTCGTGGCCGAGGTGATGGGCGGGGTCGAGCCGGCCGGCGGCTACGTGCTGGAGCTGCTGCGCTCCGGCAGGCCCGTCGTGACCGCCAACAAGCAGCTCGTCGCGCGCCGCGGCGTCGACCTGTTCGAGGCCGCCACCGCGGGCGGCGTGCAGTTGCGCTTCGAGGCGTCGGTGTGCGCCGCGATCCCCGTGATCAAGGTGCTACGGGAGTCGCTCGTGGTCACGAATGTGCACCGCGTGCTCGGGATCGTGAACGGCACCACCAACTTCATCCTCTCCGCCATGGAGGGCGGGCGCTCCTACGCGGACGCCCTCGCGGAGGCCCAGCGGCTCGGCTTCGCGGAGGCCGACCCGACGGAGGACGTCGGCGGCCTCGACGCAGCTGCGAAGACTGCGATCCTCGCGACAGTCGCGTTCGGCTCGCGGGTGCCGCTCGACTGGGTCGACGTCGAGGGGATCGAGGGCGTCACCCTCGACCACGTCGCCGCCGCGCGCGCCCTCGAGATGCACGTGAAGCTGATCGGGCGTGCCACCCTCGTGGGCGACCGCGTCGACGTGCGCGTGGGGCCGGCCTTCGTCGACCGCCACCATCCGCTGGCGGCGGTCGAGGGCGCGTTCAACGCGGTGATGCTGCAGGGCGACGCGATCCGGGAGATCACGCTCGAGGGGCCAGGCGCCGGCGGCATCGAGACAGCGTCGGCGGTGGTGGCGGACATGGTGTCGATCGTCGGCACGACCGGTACAGGGTTCCTCCAGAACGACCCGGTGTGGCGCGAGCTCGAGCGGCTGCCGGCGGGTGAGCTCCCCTCCCCCTACTACCTGCGCCTCGAGGTGGAGGATCGCGCAGGCGTGCTGGCCCGCATCGCGCAGGAGCTCGCTGCGCAGGGGGTGTCGGTGGCGCAGCTCGTGCAGCAGCCGGGGGACGGCCACGCCGTCCTCCACGTCGTCACGCACGAAGCGCCGGCCGGAAGCGTGGATGCGGCCCTCGCCGCGATCCGGGCGCTGCCGGAGTCGCGCGGCGATGCGAGCGCGCTGCCGGTCGTCTCCGACCGCGGCGTCGAGCAGCTGGGCTGGAGCTAGGCGGGTGACGATCCCCCTGATCGAGCGCTTCCGCGACCGGCTGCCGGTTGGTGAGGCGACGCCGGTCGTCTCACTGGGGGAGGGCTCGACGCCGCTCTTGCGCGCGCCGAGGCTGTCGGAGCGTCTCGGGGTCGAGCTCTGGCTGAAATGGGAGGCGTCAAACCCAACCGGGTCGTACAAGGATCGGGGCATGACGGTGGCGGTGTCGAAGGCGGTCGAGGAGGGCGCTGAGGCGGTCATCTGCGCCTCCACGGGCAACACGGCCGCATCGGCCGCCGCCTATGCCGCCCGCGCGGGCATCCCGGCCCTCGTGCTGACCCCGCAGGGTGCCGTCGCCGGCGCGAAGGTGGCGCAGACGCGCATGCTCGGCGCCCGGGTGCTCGAGGTGCGCGGCGACTTCGACGAGGCCCTGGCCGCAGCGCAGGAGCTGGCACGCCGGGGCACTCACGTGCTCGTCAACTCGGTCAACCCGTACCGGCGAGAAGGGCAGAAGACGGCGGTGTTCGAGATCGTGGAGGAGCTCGGCGCGGAGCCGGACGCGTTTGTGATCCCCTACGGCGGCGGCGGCAACACGTCCGCCTACGCGAAAGGCCTCAGCGAGCTCGGCTCCACGACGCCCATCTACTCGGTCGAGGCCGAGCACCGGCCGACGACGCTCGCCTCCGCCATCCGGATCGGCGTGCCGGTGCACGCCGAGAGCGTGGCCGCGGCGCGCGCGCACGTCGTCACCGTCTCCGACGAGGAGATCGTGGAGGCGTGGCGGGAGCTCGCGCGGCTGGAAGGCCTGTTCTGCGAGCCGTCGTCGGCAGCCGGCCTCGCCGCGGTCCGTCGCGGAGCAGTTGCCGGAGAGCGGCTCGCCCTCACGATCACAGGGCACGGGCTCAAGGACACCGAAAACGCCGACCGCTACGGGCCGCAGCCGGTGCTCGTCGACCCTGACCCGGACGCGATCGCGGCCGCTGCCCACGGATGATCGTCCGCGCGCCCGCGACGTCGGCCAACATCGGCCCCGGCTTCGACTGCGCCGCCGTCGCGCTCGACCTCTGGAACGAGGTCGAGGTGACGGACGGCGACGGCGTCGCCGTCGCCGGAGAGGGGTCGGGCGAGCTCGCGGAGGACGCCTCCAACCTGGCGATCCGCGCCTACGCGCTCCTCGCAGATCCTGCGGGCAAGCGATTCTCCTTCACGAACCGGATCCCGCTCGAGCGCGGCCTCGGCTCGTCGGCCGCTGCGATCGCGCTCGGCCTCGCCGCCGCTGCGCCGGCCGCCCCGCTCGAGGACCTGCTGGCCGCCGGCCTCACGCTCGAGAGCCACTCCGACAATCTCGCGGCAGCGCTGCTCGGCGGGCTCACGCTGGCCTGGGACGGCCGCGCCGTACGCATCGCAGAGCGGCTGCCGCTCGCCGCCGTCGCAGTCGTGCCGAAGGTGCGCACGTCGACCGCCGCATCGCGGTCGACCCTCCCGGACGCGGTGACGCACGCGGATGCCGCCGCCACCGCGGGTCGGGCGGCCCTGCTCGGCGCGGCGGCGGTCGCCGGCGACGCCGGGCTGTTCGCCGCCGCCCTCTGGGACCGCCTGCACGAGCCCTACCGGGCCTCCCCGGAGCTCGCGGCTATCCGCGCCGACCTGCCGCCCGGCTGCGCCGGAGCGACGCTCTCCGGCTCCGGGCCGACGGTGATCGCCTGGGCCTCCGAGGCAGGCCCCTGCGCTGCAGCGCTGCACGCGCGCTTCCCCGAGCACGACGTACTGGAGCTGCCGGTGTCGCCCAGGGGG
>Ga0209797_10000674_pt1 | contig 17199 bp, 16 predicted proteins | sample DOMMetBare3Fresh_2_FD_187472 | JGI IMG/M metagenome (GOLD analysis project Ga0209797, IMG submission 187472) | Wetland sediment microbial communities from St. Louis River estuary, USA, under dissolved organic matter induced mercury methylation -... | ecosystem: Environmental > Aquatic >... | reverse complement strand
CGGGCGCTGGAGATCGGCATGCCGCCCACCGCAGGCGAGGGCATCGGCATCGACCGCGTGGCCATGCTCCTCACCGATTCGCCCTCCATCCGCGACGTGATCCTGTTCCCGCTGCTCAAGACCCGCGACTAGCTCCCCTGACCGCCACGCCCACCACCTCCGCCAGCCGCGCCGCCACGCCGGCCCCCATCGGCCCCGCGGCCGGCGAACCCCCCGCGGCGCCGCGTCGGCCGCCGGCGGTGTTCTCGGGGCCCGCCTTCGCACTCGCGGCGCTCGGCGTGGTGCTCGCCCCGGCCGTCGCCTCCGCCGTCCACCTCCTCCTCTCCGATCGGGTCGGGCTGCCGTCCCCGGCGGCGGCGGGCCTGGCGGTGCTCGCCGCCGCGGCATGGGCGGCGGCCGGCGGCGCGGTCGCCTCGGCGCTGGGGCGCCGCCTCGCCTTCCACGAGATCGCGGCGGCGACGATCCTGCTCGTCGTCCTGGAGCTCGGCCCGCTCGTGGCGGCGCTGCCCCGCCTGAGAGGGATGGGCCTCGTGGTCCAGTCCTGGCAGGCCCAGGGCAACCTGGTGCTGGTGCTGGGCCTGGTGTCGACCGCGCTCCTCTCCGGCACGGTCGCCTTCATCGGGGCCACGCTCGCCTACCTCGTGCTCGGCTCCGGACGCCTCGACGCCTCCCTCGGCTACGAGCTCTTCATGGCGAGGAGCCACCTCAGGCTCTCGCCGCGGACCCTCCTGGGCCTCTTCCTCATGGTCGTGACCGGCGTCGTGCCCGGGCTCCTCGTCGCCATGGCCTGGTCGCTCTCGAGGGACGCCGCCGAGCGACGCGCGGTACGGCGCGGCGACCTCTTCCAGCGGCCGCGCATGCCGGCCACGCTCCTCATGACCCTCATCTCCATCGGCGGGGTCGCCATCGGGGTGTGGGCCCTCACCGTGGTCCTGTCGGTGATGAGCGGCTTCGAGGCCGATCTCAAGGCAAAGATCCTCGGCGCCCACGCGCACGGCGTCGTCCTCAAGTACGGCCAGAACGACTTCACCGAGTGGCGCGACGCGCGGAAGAAGGTGCTGGCGGTCCCCGGCGTCGGCGCCGCCACTCCCTTCCTCTACAACGAGGTGATGCTCGCGGCCGGGCAGAACCTCACCGGCGCCGTGGTGAAGGGCATCGACGTAGCCACCGCCGGTACGGTCACCGACCTGTCCCGCAACGTCGAGGAAGGCAAGCTGGAGTGGCTGGACCGGGCCGGGGACATCCCCACCTCGCGCTTCCCGCGCGAGAAGGATCTCGAGAAGCTCCTCGGCGAAGGCGGGCTCGGGCCCTCCCAGGGGCTGAAGGAGAGGGCGGCCCCTGGCTCCGGCCCTCTCCCGGCCGGAGAGGGCGCCGAGACGCTCGGTGCACGGAAGGCGCCGCAACCGGTGCTCCCGGGCATCGTCGTCGGCCGGGAGCTGTCGCGCACGCTCCGGACCTTCGTGGGCGACACCGTGAACGTGGTCTCGCCGTTCGGCGACCTCGGGCCCGCGGGTCCCCAGCCGAAGAGCCGCGCCTTCCGGGTGGCCGCGGTCTTCTACAGCGGGATGTACGAGTACGACTCCAAGTTCGCCTACGTCTCGCTTCCAGAGGCCCAGCGCTTCTTCGGCACCGGCGACTCCGTCACCGGCCTGGAGCTCAAGGTGAAGGACGTGGACGCGGCCCGGCCGGTGATGCGCCGCGTGCTGACCACGCTCGAGGGCTACCCGTACCGCGTCAAGGACTGGGGCGAGATGAACCGCAACCTCTTCTCCGCGCTGATGATGGAGAAGGTGGTGATGGCGGTCATCCTGGGCTTCATCGTGCTCGTGGCGAGCTTCATCATCATCGCCACCCTCATCATGCTGGTGCTGGAGAAGACGCGGGAGATCGCCGTCCTCAAGTCCATGGGGGCGGGCCTCCCCAGCATCATGAAGATCTTCGTCGCCGAGGGGCTCATCATCGGCGCCGTCGGCACCGTCTTCGGGCTCCTGCTCGGCTGGGGCACCTGCCTGCTCGTGGACAAGGTCGGCATCCCGCTCGACCCGGAGGTCTATTACATCTCCAACCTGCCGGTGCGGATGGAGCCCGCGCAGTTCACGCTGGTGGCGCTCGCCGCCATGGCCCTCAGCTACCTCGCCACCATCTACCCGGCGACCAAGGCCGCCCGGCTCCGGCCGGTCGACGGCCTGCGGAGCGAGTGATGCCCGGGCCGCTCGTCCGCATCGAAGGGCTCCGCAAGACCTACCTCCTCGGCGAGCGGAGGCTCGAGGTGCTGCGCGGCATCGACCTCGAGATCCGGGCCGGGGAGCTCCTCGCGCTCACCGGCCCGTCGGGCGCGGGGAAGAGCACCTTCCTCCACGTGGTCGGCACGCTCGACGCCCCCACCTCGGGGCGGGTGCTGTTCGAGGGGCGGGACGTCTTCGAGCGCGACGAGGACGAGCTGGCCCTCTTCCGCAACGAGACGGTGGGGTTCGTGTTCCAGAGCCACCACCTCCTGCCGGAGTTCACGGCGCTCGAGAACGCCATGATGCCGGCGCTCATCCGCCGCGTCGGCCGGGCGGAGGCGCGCCGGCGCGGTGCGGAGATCCTCGACCTCGTGGGCCTCGGCGACCGGATGGAGCACAGGCCGGGGGAGCTGTCCGGCGGCGAGCAGCAGCGTGTGGCCCTGGCCCGGGCACTGTGCCTCCAGCCCCGGCTGCTCCTCGCCGACGAGCCCACCGGCAACCTCGATCCGCAGACCGCCGAGGGCATCCACGCGCTGCTCGCCGACCTGAACGGCAGGCTGGGCATCACCGCCGTCGTCGTCACGCACAACGAGAGGCTGGCGCAGTCCCTGCCGCGCCGGGTCCGGCTCGCGGCGGGGTTGCTCGTCCAGTCCTAGCGGGCTTTTGCTTTGAGCTTTTCGCCCTCATGCAATAGATTCCGCGGCTCCGTGAAGCGCCTCCCCCTCACCGCGATCGCCCTCGCCCTGCTCCTGTGCCCGCCGCCCGTCCGCGCCGAGGAGGCGGGCGAGCCCGTCGTCACGGCCATCCAGGTGGAGGGGAACCGGCGCGTCGAGGTCGACGCCGTCAAGGCGGCCGTCGGCACCAAGGTGGGCCAGGCGCTCGACCCGAAGAAGATCCAGGCCGACGTCCGGGCCGTGATGAAGCTGGGCTTCTTCTCCGACGTGGTGGTGGAGGAGCGCGGCGAGAAGGACGGCGTCACCGTGGTGTTCAAGGTGACCGAGCGCCCGTCGGTGCAGTCCACCCGCATCGAGGGAAACGACGAGCTCTCGGGCGACGACCTCAAGGACACCGTCGAGATCAAGGCCTTCTCGGTCCTCGACGTCACGGCGGTGAAGAAGTCGGTGAGGAAGATCCAGGAGAAGTACGTGGACAAGGGCTTCTACCTCGCCGACGTCTCCTACCGGCTCGAGGACAAGCCGGACAACCAGGTGGTGGTCGTCTTCGTGGTGAACGAGAACGCCAAGGTGCAGGTGAAGCAGATCCGCTTCCTCGGGAACGCCCGCCTCGCCAAGGACGACCTCGCCCCGTACATGCAGACGCAGGAGGGCAGCTACCTCGCCTTCCTCACCTCGGGCGGCACCTACAAGGAGGAGGCGTTCCAGCGCGACCTCCAGGCCATCCAGGCGGTGTACCTGGAGCACGGCTACGTCAACGCCAAGGTGAACAAGCCCTCGATCCAGCTCAGCCCGGACAAGAAGTACCTGTACGTCACCATCCAGGTCGAGGAGGGCGAGCAGTTCGCCATCGGCAAGGTGGACTTCTCCGGGGAGCTGCTCGACCAGAAGCCGCTGCTGCAGGGCATCCTGCAGAGCCGCCAGGGCGACGTCTTCCAGCGCTCCCGGGTCGGACACGACCTGTTCGCCGTCGGCGACGTCTACCGCGACCTCGGATACGCCTACGTCAACGTCAGCCCGGTCACCAACCTGGACCCGAAGGCGCGGACCCTCGACCTCACCTTCGACGTGCAGCCCGGCCAGAAGGTGACCTTCGAGCGCATCGAGATCGCGGGCAACACCAAGACGCGCGACAAGGTGATCCGGCGCGAGCTGCGCATCTACGAGGGCGCGCTCTACGGCGCGACGCTCATCAAGGTCTCCAAGCAACGCGTCACCGCCCTCGGCTACTTCGAGACCGTCGAGATCACGACCAAGAAGGGGAGCGCCGACGACAAGATCGTCGCCACCGTCGAGGTGAAGGAGAAGTCCACCGGCACGTTCCAGATCGGCGCCGGCTTCTCCTCCTACGAGAGCTTCATCCTCACCGGGCAGATCAGCCAGAACAACTTCTTCGGCTGGGGCCAGACCGTCTCGCTCCAGGTCCAGTGGTCGGCCGTCCGGCAGCTCGGGCAGATCCAGTTCGTCGAGCCCTACTTCTTCGACACCAGGTGGACCTTCGCCTTCGACCTGTACGCCACCGACTCCTACTACTCCAACTTCTCGCGCAAGGCGCGCGGCGGCTCGATGACCTGGGGCTACGAGCTCTCCGGCCTCGCCTGGCTGTGGCCGTGGGCGGAGCACCTCGAGGACATCCGCCTCTTCGGCACCTACACGAACGAGTTCGTGCGGGTCAGCTCGGCGGAGCAGGAGCTGCTGCTCTACAATCGCTTCCGTTCCGGGACCACCAGCTCCGTCCGGCTCTCCCTGCAGTGGGACAAGCGGGACAACCGGCTGTTCCCCACCGCCGGCCACTTCGTCTCGCTGAGCGGCGAGTACGCGCCGCCGTTCCTCGCGCCCACCTCGGTGTTCGGCGAGAACGTGAACCTCTTCAGCCGGTACACCCTGGATCTGCGCTGGTACAAGCCCATCGTCGGAGGGCTCGTCTTCCGCTCCAGGCTGAACGCCGGCGCCATCTTCGGCTGGGACGAGACACACCCCGTCCCCATCTCCGAGCTGTATTATCTCGGAGGCATCAACACCGTGCGAGGCTACCGGCTCTTCGACCTGGCGCCCCAGACCATCGTCGGCAGCTCGCCGGTGCCCGACTCGTCGGCGCGCACCATCGCCATCGGCGGCAACAAGCAGCTGATCCTCAACTTCGAGCTCGAATACCCGCTCCTCGAGAAGCTCGGGATCCGCGGCGTGCTCTTCTTCGACATGGGTAACGCCTTCGCTGCGGGCCACTGGACCGACCCCGACGTGCCGCTGTCGCTGTACAAGTCCTGGGGCTTCGGCTTCCGCTGGTTCAGCCCCATCGGGCCGCTGCGCTTCGAGTGGGGAATCCCGCTCAACCGGCGCCGCGACAAGGCCAGCGGCGCCTGGCGCGACCAGGCTCTCGACTTCCAGTTCACGATCGGCAACTTCTTCTAGCCACCCCAAGCCAAGGACAAGCCATGCGCATCCTCACGTTCCTCGCCGCCCTCGCGATCGCCGTGCCGCTCGCGCCGGCCGCCTCCGCCGCGGATCTGAAAATCGGCTACGTCGACCTGCAGCTCGCCCTCAACGAGGTGGACGAGGGCAAGGCCGCCAAGGCCCAGCTCAAGAAGGACTTCGACGAGAAGCAGAAGCGGCTCGACCGGGAGCAGACCGACCTGAAGCGCATGAAGGAGGACCTGGACAAGCAGGCCGTGGTCATGGCCGACGACGCCAGGCGCGAGAAGCAGGGGGAGCTGGACCGGAAGTTCATGGAGGTCCAGGGCCTGTTCGTGCAGCTCCAGAAGGAGCTGTCGGAGCGGGAACGCGAGGTGACGCGCGGCATCTTCGAGAAGATGAGGCAGATCATCCGCGAGATCGCCGAGGCGGACGGCTACACGCTGGTCTTCGAGCTCACCGATGCCGGCCTCGTCTACGCCCCGAAGTCGCTCGACCTCACGAGCGACCTCATCCGCAAGTACAACGCCCGATTCAAGGGTGCTGGCGATGCCGGCAAGAAGAAGGCCGAGCCCGCGAAGAAGTAGGGGGATCCCGTGACGTACACGCTGGCGGAGCTGGCCGCGCGGGTCGGCGGAGAGGTGGAGGGGGACGGCGCAGTGCGCCTCGAGCGCGTCCGCCCCCTCGAGGACGCCGGGCCGGGCGACGTCGCGTTCTACTCCAACCGGAAGTACCGGCACGCCTTCGAGGTCACGAAGGCGAGCGCGGTCATCGTCGGGCGGGACGAGAAGGCGTCCCCGGGCCGGAATCTGCTCCGCGCCGGGGACGCGTACCTGGCCTTCGCCAAGGTCTCGACGCTGTTCCACCCCCCGCTCCAGGCGATGCCGGAGATCGCGCCCGAGGCGGCGGTCCACCCGACCGCCAAGGTGCACCCGAGCGCCCAGGTGATGGCGCTCGCCTGCGTCGGACCGGGCGTCGAGGTGGGGGCGCGCACCATCCTCCACCCCGGCGTGGTGCTGGAGGCCGGGTCGCGCGTCGGCGACGACTGCGTCCTCTACCCCAACACCGTCGTTCGGGAAGGCTGCCTGGTGGGGAACCGCTGCATCCTCCAGCCCGGCTGCGTCGTGGGCTCGGACGGCTTCGGCTTCGCCTTCGACATGGCGGGCGAGGAGGGGTCGGGCCCGCGGCATTACAAGGTCCCACAGTCGGGCATCGCCGTCGTCGAGGACGACGTCGAGCTCGGCGCCAACACCTGCGTGGACCGGGCCACCCTGGGGCGCACGGTCGTGGGCCGGGGCGCCAAGGTCGACAACCTCGTGCAGATCGCCCACAACGTGCAGGTGGGCCCGCTCTGCCTGCTGGCAGGGCAGACCGGGATCGCCGGGAGCACCCGGCTCGGCATGGGCGTGGTCTGCGGCGGGCAGGTGGGCATCATCGGGCACCTGGACATCGGGGACGGCGCCAAGTTCGCCGCGCAGTCGGGGGTGCTGGGCGACGTCCCGCCCGGCGAGGTCTACGCAGGCTACCCCGCCGAGCCGGTGGCCGAGTGGCGCCGCAACTCGGTCCACGCGCGCCGCCTCCACGAGCTGGTGAAGCGGGTGCGGCAGCTGGAGAGGGACCTCGAGAAGCTCAAGGAGGGCAAATGAGCGAGCGCACGCCGCCGCTGATGGACGTCTCGGCCATCGAGGCCATCCTGCCGCATCGCTACCCGTTCCTGCTCGTGGACCGGGTGATCTCTCTCGAGCCCATGAAGAAGCTCGTGGCCTTGAAGTCGGTGACCGTGAACGAGCCGTTCTTCGCCGGCCATTTCCCCGGCCACCCGGTGATGCCGGGCGTGCTGGTCCTCGAGGCGCTGGCCCAGGCGTGCGCCCTGCTGGCGATGCAGTCGATGAAGGAGGGGTGGCAGGAGAAGGTCACGTACCTCATGGGCATCGACAACGCCCGCTTCCGGAAGCCCGTGGTCCCCGGCGACCGCCTCGAGCTGGTGGTCGAGGTGGTGAAGCAGAAGGGGCCGGTCTGGAAGGAGAGGGGAAGGGCGCTGGTGGACGGGGAGGTCGCCGCCGAGGCCGAGTTCCTGGCCATGCTGGTGGACCGCAAGGAATAGGGAGGGACGCGCGCATGGCCATACATCCGACCGCCATCGTCAGCCCGGGAGCGCAGGTCGACCCCTCCTGCGAGATCGGCCCCTACGCCGTCATCGGCCCGAACGTGAAGATGGGGCCGCGCAACACGGTGGGGGCGCACGCCACCGTGGAAGGGGACACGACCCTCGGCGCGGACAACCGCATCTTCCCCCACGCCGCGGTGGGCGGCATCCCCCAGGACCTCAAGTACGCCGGGCAGCCGACGAGGCTCGTCATCGGGGACAAGAACCGCTTCCGCGAGTTCTGCACGGTCCACATCGGAACCGTCGAGGGTGGCGGGGTCACCCGCATCGGCTCGGGATGCCTGCTCATGGCGAACAGCCACGTGGCCCACGACGTCCAGCTCGGCGACGGCTGCATCCTCGCCAACAGCGTCGCGCTGGGCGGTCACGTCGTGGTCGAGGACCACGTCATCTTCGGCGGGCTCTCCGCCGCCCACCAGTTCACCCGCGTCGGGCGCCTGGCCTTCATCTCCGGCATGACCGGCGTGGGGATGGACGTGGCCCCGTACTGCACGGTGTCCGGCAACCGCGGCGAGCTGGCGGGCCTCAACACCATCGGGATGCAGCGCTCTGGGATGGGCGAGGAGCAGATCGGCCGCGCCAAGGAGGCCTACCGCATCGTCTTCCGCTCCAAGCTGGAGCTGAAGCCCGCCCTGGCGCAGCTCAAGGCGGAGCTGGGCTCCCACCCCGAGGTCGCCCACTTCGTGAAGTTCCTGGAGGGGTCGGAGCGCGGCATCCTCCGCTAGGACCCGGCGAGCGTGGAGACCATCGGCCTCATCGCCGGCGGGGGGCGATTCCCCATCCTCTTCGCCGAGAGCGCGCGCGCCGCCGGCCACCGCGTGGTGGCGGTGGCGCACAAGGGGGAGACCGAACACGCCCTCGCCGGCCACGTGGACGCCATCCACTGGGTGAAGCTGGGCCAGGTCGGGCACCTGGTGGAGGCGCTCAGGCAGGGCGGCGCCACCCGGTGCGTGATGCTCGGCGCCATCACCAAGAAGCGCTTCTTCCTCGACGCCTGGCTCGACGCCGAGGGTCTGAAGCTCCTCGCCAAGGTGGCGGTACGCAGCGACGACAACCTCCTGCGCACGGCGGCGCGCTACTTCGAGGAGCAGGGGATCCCCATCATCGATCCCACGCCGTTCCTCGCCGACCGGCTCGCCCCGGAGGGCGTCCTGGGGCGGCACCGTCCCACCGAGGAGGAGGAGGCCGACGCGCGCTACGGCCTCGAGCTGGCGCGCGGCATCGGCCGCCTCGACCTCGGCCAGACCGTGGTGGTGAAGGGCCGGGTGGGGCTGGCGGTGGAGGCGCTCGAGGGCACGGACGCCTGCATCCGGCGCGGCGCCGAGCTGGGCCGGGAGGGCGTGGTGGTGGTGAAGGCGGTGAAGCCCGGCCAGGACCGTCGCTTCGACCTGCCCGCCGTCGGCCCAGACACGCTCGACGTGCTGCGCGAGGTGAAGGCCAGGGTCCTGGCCGTCGAGGCCGGCGCCACGCTGGTGATGGACCAGGAGCGCATGGTCGAGCGGGCCGACAGGTCGAGGATCGTCCTCATCGGGGTGCGCTGATGCCGGCATGGCTCCGCGAGGAGCCGGGCGGCCTCGTGCTCGAGCTGCTGGTCCAGCCGCGCGCCTCGCGCACGCGCGTCGCCGGCGAGCACGGCGGGCGCCTCAAGATCCAGCTCGCGGCCCCGCCGGTGGACGGCGAGGCCAACGCGGCGCTGGTGGAGTTCCTCGCCGGCGCGCTCGGGGTCCGCAGGGCGGAGGTGGCCATCCTGCGCGGCGAGGCCGGCCGGCGGAAGACGGTGCGGGTGGCCGGGGCGAGCGCCGCCGCGGCCGAGGCGGCCCTGCTCGGGAGCCCGGCGCGCGCGTGACCCGGCGCCGCGCGCCGTGCTATGAAGCGCCCCCATGGCCGAACCGACCCATCGCTTCCTGCGGGCCTGCCGGCGCCTGCCGGTGGACCGCGTGCCCGTGTGGATGATGCGGCAGGCGGGGCGCTACCAGCCCAGCTACCGCGCCGTCCGGCAGAAGGTGGGCTTCCTGGAGCTGTGCCGCTCCCCCGAGCTCATCGCCCAGGTGACGGCGTCGCCCATCGACGAGTTCGGCTTCGACGCCGCCATCCTGTTCTCCGACATCCTCATCCACCTTCCGGCTATGGGGCTCGACCTCTCCTTCGAGAAGGGCGAGAAGGGGAAGGGCGACGGCGGGCCGAGGATCGGTAACCCCGTCCGGACCCGCGCCGACGTGGACGCCCTCCGCGTCCCCGATCCGGAGAAGGACCTGGGCTACGTCCTCGACGGCATCCGCGCCATCCGCGCCGCGCTGCGGGACCGGGTGCCGCTCATCGGCTTCGTGGGCGGCCCGTTCACGGTGGCGAGCTACGCGGTCGAGGGCGGCAGCCAGGGCTTCACCCGCCTCAAGACCCTGCTCTACGCGGACCCCCGGGCGGCCCACGCCCTCTTCGAGACGCTCACCCGCGCGGCCATCGTGCAGCTCGAGGCCCAGGTCGCGGCCGGGGCCCAGGCGGCGCAGGTCTTCGAGAGCTGGCTCGGCGAGCTCTCGCGCGAGGACCTGGAGGAGTTCAGCTTCCCGTACCTGGCCCGCATCGCCGGGGCGGTGCGCACGGCCGGCGTGCCCGCCATCCTCTTCTCGACCGGGACGAGCACCCACCTCGAGGTCATGGGCCGGCTCGGCTACGACGTCCTCTCCGTCGACTGGCGCATCCCCATGGCCGAGGCCCGCGCCCGCGTCCCCGCGGCGGCCTTCCAGGGCAACCTCGACTCGACGCTGCTCCTCGGCCCGAGGGAGCCCCTGCTGCGCCGCGCGCAGGCGCTCCTCGAGGCGGCCGGGCACGCGCCCGGTTACATCTTCAACCTCGGCCACGGCATCCAGCCGCCGACCCCGCCCGAGAACGTGAGGGCCGTGGTCGAGGCGGTGCACGCCTTCCGGCCGTAGGAGCCGCCCGTGATCGCCATTCCGCCGATGGATCTCATCCAGAAGTACGACCGGCCCGGGCCGCGCTACACGAGCTACCCGACCGCGCCGGAGTGGACGGAGGCCTTCGGGCCGGAGCGCTACGCCGAGCACCTGGCGCGCGCCGACGGCGACGGCGGGCCCCTGTCGGTCTACGTGCACCTCCCGTTCTGCCGCGAGATGTGCCGGTTCTGCGGCTGCAACGTCATCGCCACCCACGACCGGACGCGCGCCGACGCCTACCTGGACGTCCTCGCCAAGGAGGTGGCCCTGGTGGCGGCGCGGCTGCCCCGCCGCCGCGCCGTGAGCCAGCTCCACTGGGGCGGCGGCACACCCACCTTCCTCGACGAGCGGCAGCTCGAGCGCTGCCACGCCATCGTCGCCGAGCACTTCCGGTTCACGCCCGACGCCGAGAAGGCCGTCGAGATCGACCCGGCCATCACCACGAAATCGCAGGTGACGGCGCTCGCCCGCCTCGGGTTCAACCGCATCTCCATGGGGGTGCAGGACTTCGACGCCCGGGTGCAGGAGGTGGTGGGGCGCATCCAGGGCGAGAAGGAGACGAGCGACCTCGTCCAGCACGCGCGCGACCTCGGCTTCAAGGGCGTGAACCTCGACCTCATCTACGGCCTGCCGTACCAGACGCCCGACACCTGGAAGCGGACCCTGGACCGGATCGCCGCCATCCACCCGGATCGGCTGGCCGTGTTCGGCTTCGCCTACGTCCCCTGGGCGAAGCCGCACCAGCGGCTCCTGCCGCAGGAGGCGCTCCCCAGGACCGAGCAGCGCGTGGAGCTCTTCCTGCTGGCGGTGGAGGCCTTCACCCGCGCCGGCTACCGCCTCATCGGGCTCGACCACTTCGCGCTCGAGACCGACGAGATGGCCCGCGCGCAGGACGGCGGCACCCTGACCCGCAACTTCCAGGGGTACACGGTGCGCCCGGCCGCGGACACGGTCGCCTTCGGCATGACCTCCATCTCCGACCTCGGCGGCGCCTACGCCCAGAACGCCCACAAGCTCAAGGACTGGGGCGACAAGGTGGAGTCGGGCGTCCTCCCGGTGGAGCGCGGGGCCAGCGTGACGGAGGACGACGTGCTGCGGCGCTTCGTCATCAACCGGGTGATGTGCCTGCTCCGGCTCGACCTGCGCGAGGTCGGGCGGACGTTCGGCCCGAAGGCGCGCCGCGACATCGAGGCGTCGCTGGCGACCGGCGTCGAGGAGCTGAAGGGCGACGGCCTCGTCACCTTCGACGGCGACGTCCTCCGGGTCACTCCACTCGGCCAGCTCCTCGTCCGGAACGTGGCGATGCTCTTCGACGCCTACCTGCCCAGGCACGCGAAGGACGAGTCGCCGACCTTCTCCCGCACCGTGTAGCCGGCGCCCCCGCCCGCATGAAGACCGCCGTCTTCCTCATGAACCTCGGCGGGCCGAGGACCCTCGACGAGGTGGAGCCGTACCTCTACGAGCTCTTCTCCGACCCGCTCGTCGTCACCGCGCCGTTCGGCCCGTTCCGCAGGCTCTTCGCGAGGCTCGTCAGCCACTTCCGAGCCTCGTCCTCGGCGGAGAAGTACGCGCTCATCGGCGGCGGCTCGCCGCTGGTGGCGGGGACGGAGGCGCAGGGGCGGGCGCTGGCAGCCGTCCTCGGCGGCGAGTTCACCGTGCACCTCGCCATGCGCTGCGGCCACCCGAACACCGCGGAGGGCGTCCGCGACGCGCTCGCCGCGGGCGCCGATCGGGCGGTGTCGCTGCCGCTCTACCCGCAGTTCGCGAACGCCACCACCAAGAGCTCGCTCGGGGAGATGCGGCGCCTGTGGCCGAGGGACCGGCCGCTCTTCGAGGTGGGCAGCTACCACGATCACCCCGGCTACCTCGACTCGGTGGCGGCGACGCTGCGCGATGCGCTCGCGAGGGTCGAGCCCGGGAACCGGGACCGGGCGCTGGTGGTCTTCAGCGCCCACGGCATCCCCATGAGCCAGGTGAAGAAGGGCGACCTCTATCCCGGCGAGATCGAGGCCAGCGCCCGCGGCGTCGCCGAGCGCTGCGGCCTCGCGTCGTGGCAGGTGACCTACCAGAGCAAGCTGGGGCCGGCGAAGTGGCTCGGGCCCGACACCGTCGCGTTCCTCGAGGCCCACTCGAAGGGGAGGGCGGTGGTGACCGTTCCCATCGCCTTCGTCTCCGAGCACCTCGAGACGCTCTACGACCTCGACATCCTGGCCGCCGAGGCCGCCAAGGCGGGCGGCGCGCTCGAGTACCATCGCGCCGCCGCGGTCGGCGACCGCGCGGACTTCGCCGCCGCCCTCGCCGACGTGGTGCGGCGCACGCTCGCGGCCGGCGTGCCCGCGCCCCGGTGACGCTGCTCTATCTCCGCACCCGGTTCACGCGCTGCAGCGCGCGCTTGGCCACCTCGTTCCCGGGCGCGACCTTCAAGGCGGCGAGCAACCGCTTGCGAGCCTCGGAGACGTGACCGCCGGCTGCCTCGGCGAGGGCGAGCGACACGATGGCCCGCACGCAGCCCGGGTCGAGCGAGAGGGCGCGCCGCGCGATGCGCGCCACGGCGCGCGGCCGCTCCTCCGGCGCCAGCGCCGGGTCCTCGAGCGTGGCGAACGCCTCCATTGCGAGGTACTCCGGCTCGCGCGGGTTCCGCTTGGCGGCAGCGCGGAAGGCGGCCAGCGCCGCGCCGAACCGGCGCTGGCGCAGCGCGCGCTCGCCGCGCTTCAGCGCGATCTCCGCCTCGGGCACGACGTCCGGCTTGCGGCGGCCGGTCTCGGCCGCGTGCCGCGAGAGGAGGTAGGCGAGGTAGGCGCGGCGCTTCTCCTCGTTGGCGAGGACGCGGTAGGCGGCGTTCACCTTGTCCTGGATCTGGGCGAGCAGGTCCTCCAGCCCGCCCATGTCGTGCTCGGCGAAGGCGTCGGGGTGGAAGCGGCTCGCGACCTCGTGGTAGGCGCGCTCCACCTCCTCGATGCCGGCGGCGATGTCCACTCCGAGCGCCTTGAAGTAGGAGCCGGGGAGAATCTGCAGGGCCGCCTGGCGCAGCGCCTCGGCCGTCTCGTCCGGGAGCGGCTTCTTGCGCCGGGCCGGGCGTGGCGCGTCGCCGTAGAGTACGGCATCGGAGGTCTCGGCGGGGGAGGGGTGGAAGGCCACCGCGCCGGTGAGCGACAGGAACCAGAGTAGGGCGTAGGCCTCCTTGAGCCCGTCCTGCCGCGCCTCGAGCCAGGCGCGGGCCGTGGAGCGTCCGTCGATGGAGAGCGCGAGCCGGACGTCTGCCGAGGAGAGCGCCATGGCCGGGAGCAGGCGCTGGAACCCGGTGCTGCGGGCCGGGAAGGCCTTGAGCGTGGGCCGGAGCGCCTCGGCGAAGTGGCGCACCGGGAGGCCGGCCCGCGCTCCCTCCAGGATCGGCGCGAGCGGCGGGATCTCGAGCGCCTGGACCTCCGCGGTGAACTCCGCCCCGGAGTGGAAGCGCCAGTGCCCCTCTCGGAGCGCGGCGAGCCGCGCCACCATGGCGCGCAGGTGCGCGCGGAGTGTCGCGTAGAGCGGATCGCCCGGCTCGACGGCCCCGGCGGCCACCAGGGCCGCGCCCGCCGACAGCTCCCCCGAGACCATGGCCTCGAGGGAGGCCAGGTACTGCTCCTCCCGGATGCCCCCGGTCTCGACCAGCCAGCGGCCGAGGGACTCCGCACGAGCGTCGGAGTCGAGCTCCACGGGCGAGCCGCGGAGGAGGAAGACGCGCCGGGTCACCTCCCGCTGCTGCACCACGAGCACGCCGTCGGCGGAGGCGCGCCACAGGTGGTGCAGGACGCGGGGCAGGACGCCGGGCCGGACGTCGCCGTGGTCCGCCGCCGGACGCGCCAGCACCGCGTCGACGCCGCTCTGGGCGGCCGCCGGGGCGGCGCGGGCGGCCTCGGCCTGGGAGAGCAGGCGCTCGAGGCGCTCGAGCAGCTCCCGGCCGGTGGGGTCGGCCACGTAGGCGTTGGGGTGGAGGTCGAGGACGCTCTGCACGCCCTGGGCGCGCCCCAGGTGGCCCTTGTCGGTCACGAGCAGCACGAGCCTCGCGTCCACTTCCCGGAGGCGCTGCCCCAGGTGCCGCCCCTCGTGAGAGGGCAGGTCCGCGCCCACCACCGCGGCGGCCGGCCGGGTGGCGGCGAAGATCTCGAAGGCGCTCCCGGCCGACTCGGCGAGGAGGACCTCGTAGCCCGCGTCGGCCAGGCGGCGGCCCACCAGGTCGCGGGTGGGCCCGTGTGCCTCGGCCAGGAGGATGCGTTTCAATGCCCGAGATTGTACGTTCTCCGGCGATGAAGGACATTTTGTCGCCCCGGCACCGCCCGGTCCTCGACCGGCTGGCCCGCTCGCCGTGCCTCTTGGCCTTCGACTACGACGGGGTGCTGGCGCCGCTCGTGCGCGAGCCCTCCGGCGCCGGGATGCGCCCGGAGACGCGCCGACTCCTCGCCCGCGCTGCGAAGGCGTACCCGTGCGCGGTGGTCTCGGGCCGGGCCTGGCGCGACACCCGCGGGCTCGTCGGGGACCTCGTGCCCATGGTCGTCGGCAACCACGGCATCGAGATGGGCGCCGAGGTGCCGGTGCCGGCGGAGGTGCTGGAGCGGGTGCGGGGCTGGCGCGCCGACCTGGGGGCCCGGCTCGCCGGCATTCCCGGCGTCTTCTTCGAGGACAAGCGGTGCACGCTGGCCGTCCACTACGGGCTCTCGCGCAGCTGGCGCAAGGCGGGCGAGGCGCTGCACGCCGCCGCCGAGCAGCTCCACGGCGCGCGCCTGGTGCAGGGCAAGAAGGTCCTGAACGTGCTCCCCAGCCACTTCCCGACGAAGGGCGACGCGGTGCGCGCGCTGCTGGCGCGCGGCGGCCTGGAGACGGCGCTCTACGCGGGCGACGACGTCACCGACGAGGACGTCTTCGAGATCGGCCCCCCGGCCGTGCTCGGGATCCACGTGGGCCCGGGCCGCTCGCTCGCCCCCTGGCGGCTGCGCTCGCAGGCCGACACGGACACCCTGCTCGGAGTGCTGGTCGCGCTGCGCGGCGGAGCCGCCAGGCGATAGGCCGGCAGTGTGCGCGATCGGCGCACAGTTCGGGAGGCCGCATTCTTGACAAGGGGCGATGCCGACTGTGGAATTCGGCTGAGATCGAGCGCTCGAGCGCCCGAGGAGGCGATCCTTGCAGTCGACGACATCGCGCCGTTCCGTCCTGGCCTTCGCCGCCGCCGCATCGCTGGCCTGCGCATCGGCTCCCAAGCCGGCGCCGGCGCCAGCCCCCGCGGCCGCGCCGGCGCCCGTCGCGGCTCCCGCTCCGCGCGCGCCCGCAGCGGCGGTGACCGGCCTCGTCTTCGCAGTCGAGCCGCGCGAGGCGCAGGTCTCGGTGGACGGGCAGCCCTACGGGACGGTGGCCGACCTGGCCGCCCGGGAGGGCCTGCTCCCGCTCGCACCCGGCATCTACCAGGTGAGCCTCAAGGCGCCCGGCTACACCACCTGGCGCGCCGAGGTGGCGATCCGCTCCGGGACCGAGCGCATCCGCGTCACGCTCGTGAAGAAGCCCTAGCAGGCCGAAGGTCATGCCCGATCCGGCCGCGCCTCCCATCGTCCGCCTCAAGATCCCCTGCTCGGACGAGCGCGAGTTCCGGGAGCGCTTCGCGCCGAAGTACGTGACGAGCGGCATCTTCGTCCCGACCGAACGGCCGCGCCCGATCGGCACGCGCCTCCATCTCAAGATCGAATTGCGCGACGGCAGGATCGGCGTCTCCGGCGACGCGATGGTCACCGGCCAGACCACCTCCGGCCCCGCCAAGCGGCCGGGCATGACGCTGCGGCTCACCGGCCTGCACGCGGGCAGCATCCAGTTCGAGCTGTCCCCCGTGGGCGGGGCGGGCCCGTCGCCGGCGTCGGTCGCGCGCCCGTCCGGGGCGGCCGGCGACCCGGCGGACGAGCCCGCGCCACTCCACGAGGAGCTCTTCGGACCCGAGGACGAGCCTCTCGACCCCGGCACCGCCGCCAAGCCGCTCGAGGTGGGTACGCGAGAGGTGAAGTTCAAGCTCAAGGAGACGCCGAGGGCCTCCGCTCCCGCCGTGACCCCGGCGCCGGCCGTGCCCGCGAGGGCTGCGGAGCCGGAGCGGGCCGAACCGACCCGCGAGGAGCCGGAGCCCACGCCGGCCCCCTTGTCGGTGAAGACCCCGTGGCGCGCCCGGGGCGGCAGGCGCCCGGTGGTCATCGCTGCGATCGCCATGGCCGTCGCGGTCGCCGCCGCGGTGGCGGCCGCCGGGTCCTTCGCCGCGCGCGGGGCCAGGGCGCGCGAAGCCAGGGTGGCCGAGGACGTCCGGCTCGCCGACGCGCGCATCCTCGAGGGCCGCCTGGCCGGGTCCGGCGGCGACAGCGCGCTCGACCACCTCCTCGCCGCCAAGGACCTGGCCGCGGGGGACGCGCGCGTGACGAGCCGCCTCCGGCTCCTCGCCGACAAGTTCGAGCAGTTCGGGGCGCGCGCCATGGCCCGCGGCGACCTTCGCGAGGCCGCCGTGCACTACCAGGCGGCGGTCCGCGCCGACCCCGGGCGCGAGGGCGCCCGGCAGAGGCTCCGGGACATCGAGCGGCGCCCGGCTCCGGGTGCCCAGGGCAAGTGAGACGTGAACGGGGGACAGGGGCGATGCCCGGGCAGCTGCTAGGCTCGAGAGGTGGAGACACGCCCGGAAAGCTCATGACCGCCGCCCGTGCCGCCCGCGCCCTCGCGGCCCTGCTCCTCGCCGTCCCCGGCGCTGCGCGGGGCGCGTCCATCTCCATCGAGGG
>Ga0209797_10000673_pt1 | contig 17204 bp, 14 predicted proteins | sample DOMMetBare3Fresh_2_FD_187472 | JGI IMG/M metagenome (GOLD analysis project Ga0209797, IMG submission 187472) | Wetland sediment microbial communities from St. Louis River estuary, USA, under dissolved organic matter induced mercury methylation -... | ecosystem: Environmental > Aquatic >... | reverse complement strand
ATTGTCTGCAAACTCTTCGAGGATAAGTCTTGCATTAAAATGCCGCGACAACAAATGAGATAAAGTGGTTTTGCCGGCGCCAATATTTCCTTCTATGGTGATGAAATGATAATTCATAATCTTTTTTTGGCCACAGAGAACCGCAGAGGTCAAGAGGGCCACTGAGTTAATTGCGTGATATTAATCTTTTAATTCCATCTGTTAATTTCAAGACATTAAAATTTAAGATCAGACCAACTTTTGCGCCAGATAATTTCAGATAGGTTAATACCTGCGCTGTATGAACGTCTGTTAAAGCTTCAACTGATTTTATTTCAACAACAACTGTATCTTCAATTAATAAATCCAACCTGTATCCTTCTTCAAGTCTGATTTCTTTATAAATTAATGGCAATCCAAGTTGGCGTAACACTTTCAATCCGGCTATTTCCAATTCATAATGCAAGCAAGCTTCATAAGTTGATTCAAGCAAACCGGGTCCGAGCTGTCTGTGGACTTCAATTGCACGGCCAATAATGGTTTCTGTGATCTTATTTAACTCCATATTCTGTGGTTCTCAATTTCTCTGCGGCTCTCTGTGGGCTATTTAGCAAAGAAATGAGAATTGTAGAAATCAGGAATTATATTTTTTCACATTCAGTAAATCCGGGCATTCTTCCAGTAATTCTTTGATCGTTTTTTTAAATACCGGGTGCTGAAACTCCGGATTGATCTCAGCAAGAGGCACCAGCACAAAACGCCGGTTTTGCATTTCAGGGTGGGGTATCTTCAAAAAACGCAGATCATGAATTTCGTTTTCAAAAAACAAAATATCAATATCGATGATACGTGGCCCCAATTTCTCTTTTCTTACACGGCCCATTGCTTTTTCTATCTTCAAAATTTTTCTTAGCAATTGACGGGCATTTAACGGAGTCGTAATTTCCAGTGCCTGGTTCAAAAAAGAGGGCTGATCGGTTTTTCCCCATGCTTCGGTTTCATAGATAGATGAAGATCTTGTTAAAGTGCCGCATTCCTTATTGATCAATGCAATAGCTTCATGAAGGTTTTCTTTGCGGTTTCCTAAATTGCCACCTATCAGTAAATACGCTGTGATCATAATACCCAAAATTGAGGGAGGCGCAAATATCTTTATTTTTACCGTCTAAATATTTCAAATTATGGGTGGGTTCTTTAAAATGTTTTTTGCATCATTATTGGCGCTGATCATTTTTTGTGTAATTGGATTTTTTCTTTTCCTCGCATTAATAGCAGGTCTTACTACAAGTGACAAGCCTGTTGTTAACAAGAACTCCGTGCTTGTCGTCAATCTTGGGCAAGCTTATCTTGAGCAGGAAATTGATAATCCGTTGGCCGCTTTCAGCAGCAATGATGAATTGAGTGTACCGGGTGTATATGATGTTGTTCGTCTTATCCAAAAAGCAGGTCGGGATGAAAAGATAAAAGGCATTTACCTCGTTAGTGGAATAAATCCAAACGGTTTTGCTACATCAGAAGAAATAAGAAATGCATTGCTCGGGTTTAAAAAATCCGGCAAGTTCATTATTGCGTACAGCGAAATGATGAATCAAAAATCATATCACGTAGCAAATGTGGCAGATAAAGTTTATGTAACCCCAAAAGGTTTTTTTGACTGGACTGGATTCAGCTCTGAGTTATTATTTTTAAAAGGGACGTTGGAGAAACTTGATATCAAACCACAGATATTTTATGCCGGTAAATTTAAAAGCGCCACTGAACCTTTCCGCACAGATAAGATGACTGCCGAGAACAAACTGCAAACATCAGTATGGCTCAATGATCTGTATTCTCATTTCTTAATAAAAGCAGCTGAAGCAAGAAAGTCTGATACAGCCACACTGCATCAACTTGCAAACGAAGGAGCAATTAAAAATCCGGGAGATGCTGTTGCCAAAAATTTAATTGATGGAGTGAAATATGACGATGAAGTGAAGGATGAAATAAAAGAGAAATTGAAACTGGGTAAATATGATAAAATAGATTTTATTTCCATTAACAGTTATTTTAAAGCCGGCGGGTATAAAAAATTATCAGGCGAAAAGATTGCTCTTATTTATGCACAGGGGGCAATCATTGATGGCAGCGGTGCTGACGGACAAATTGCAAGTGCAGATTATATAAAACTGATCCGCAAGGCAAGGCTTGATAAAACGATCAAAGCAATTGTATTCAGAGTAAACAGCGGCGGCGGCAGTGCATTGGCAAGTGAAACCATTTGGCGTGAACTTACATTGGCTAAAAAAGAGAAACCTGTTGTGGTGAGTTTTGGTGATGTGGCTGCATCCGGTGGTTATTATATCTCTTGTGCAGCCGATAGCATTTTTGCAAGTCCTACAACTATCACTGGTTCTATCGGTGTGTTTGGGATCATTCCAAACATGGAAGGATTTTTTAAAAATAAATTGGGTGTTACGTTTGATGGAGTGAAGACAGGTCCTTATGCTGATCTTGGCGCTATCTACAGGCCAATGAATGAGAATGAAAAGAAATTTGTTCAGCAAAGCATTGATGAAATTTATATAAGCTTTAAGCAAAGAGTTGCTGATGGCAGAAAAAGATCTGTTGAGTTTGTTGACAGTATTGCGCAGGGCAGGGTATGGAGTGGTAACAGGGCAATCGATAATGGGTTGATCGATAAATTCGGTGGATTGCAGGATGCGATCGATTGTGCAGTAAGAATGGCAAAGATTAAAGATTATCGTTTGCGTGAATACCCGGAAGTTCAAAATGTATTTGATCGTTTATTTGGCAGCTCAAAAGATAATACCTTAAAAACAGAAATGATAAAAAAGGAATTGGGAGAAGATCAATATAAAATTTACAATGAGATGCTGCGTGTAAAGCAAATGACTAATACACCTCAGGCGAGGTTGCCTTTTGAGTTTTTTATTAATTAGTGAGAGAACGAACAAGGAGTGCCGAAGACGGTTAACTAAGAAAAGGATTCATAATAAACGAAAAAACTTTTAGCAGGCCTATGCTGGGCGATGAAATCACTTCAATACAAGTGTTTTCCACATTAGATCAATCAATTTTTGACCCGGGCTATTTTTATCGTCATCCATTTTCATTGTCATTATCAAAACTCCTTCATCTTTTTTGCCAATCGATGCTACTTCATAAATATTGATTTCATCCTTGTACTTTAAGACTGCCTTGTTAACATTAATTTTTTGGCCTGTTTTAAATGTTTTCTGATAATCTTCTCTCTTTAAGGCATATCCATAGTTTATACTTTCTTTTGTTACTTCACTTAACATCATTTCATTAAGCTTTGAGGGATCTAATGTCGAATATTTTTGAACTATAATTCCACTGCCTTCAGCACTTATTATCATTATCTGTTCAATTCCTTCATCGAGTTTTGCTTTTGAGACATTAAAACCCTTAGGATACCGAAAACTTATAAGATTATCGTCATAAGCTAAGGTGTCGTTGGAACTTACCAGAAAAACCAATTTCTTACCATTGACAGTCAATTCATATCTTTTATCCAACGAAATTTTTAAAGATGTGTCGTTTATACTAATTGTATAATCTTCTTGCCCTATTGCATCAGAAAAAGAAAAAAATAAAATAAATAATATCCTGTATTTCATTGGTTAAGTTTTATAAAGTTGCTTTCATTATTTCATACAACCTCTAATTTATGGTATAAATATCCAATTGTAAAATGCAATTCACATTATATAACCCATTGGCCAGAAAATGACCCAAGAAACTTACATTTGCCACTCAAGTAAATTTAATGTCAAAACCATACAGCCAGCTACGGGCCATGATGGCTATTACAAAAGCCAGTCTCACTGCCGTTTTCAGAAGCCCTTCAGCAATAGTATTCAGTTTTGTTTTTCCACTCATTTTTATTTTGGTATTTGGTTTTATTGGCAATAGCGGCCGGGTATCGGTACGGATAGCTTTCGATCCGAAAAGCGATACTACGAATGCTGTTTATAATGATCTGAAAGATATTTCTGTTTTGAATGTTGTTAAGAAAGACTCTGTTGAATTGAAGAAGGATCTTGAAAAAGGAAGACTTGCTGCAATTATTACCATAAAAAAAGACTCAGATACGACAAAGCCAATCCATATTCATTTAAAAACATCAGAAGCGGTTAATCCGCAAAACATAGAAGTGCTTCGATCGATCATTGAAGGAAAAATAAAAGGAATGAATTATGGAAAGTTTGGCGCTACACCAACCGTTGCACTTATAAGTGATGAAGTAATAAGGATCGAAGGAAGAACTTACAGAACGATAGATTTTATTTTACCAGGCCAACTTGGATTTTCATTATTAAGCGCAGGAGTATTTGGTGTTGCATTTATATTTTTCAATCTTCGCCAAACTCTTGTTTTAAAAAGATTTTTTGCAACACCGATCAAGCGTCAATATATTGTTATGGGCGAAACGATCAGCCGTGTTTTGTTTGGATTGATCACTGCTGTTGTTATTTTATGCATTGGCCACTATGCATTCAATTTTACATGGGTAAATGGATGGGTTACTTTTTTTGAATTGATGGTGCTTAGTTTACTGGGATTAATTGTATTCATGGGCTTTGGTTTTATTGTTAGCGGTCTTGCAAAAAATGAAAACGCCATTCCTCCATTTGCAAATCTTATTACGTTGCCACAGTTTTTAATCGGCGGAACATTTTTTTCTACTGATGCATTTCCCGGATGGTTAAAAGCAATAGCAGACGTTTTGCCTCTTACACATTTAAATGATGCCATGCGGAATGTTGCTTTTGAAGGAGCACATCTTGATGATTGTCTGAAACAGATCGGTATTTTAGGTTTATGGGGTGTTGTACTTTATGTGGCTGCTGTAAAAGTTTTCAGGTGGGAATAGAAGACAACTGTGAGCCATTAGCTATGAGCTTTGAGCAAAAAAACATTTAAATACGGAATACTCTTATGAGAGTTATCAAATTAGCAATACTGAGTTTTGTTGTTTTATTTCTGCTGATCACGATCATTTCACTTTTTATACCGGGAAGGATCACCATTTCAAAAGCAACGAACATTGCTGCAGATGATAAAGCTGTTTACACTTTCATTGAAAAATTGCCTGAATGGAAAAAGTGGCATCCCGCATTAAAAGATATTCCACAAAAGGAAATTCAGGTATTAACAGATAACTGCGTAAAAGTGAGAGGCACAACGATCAATGTAATTGAAAGAAAAAAAGAGGAGATCGTGACAGAAATGCTGACAGATAATGGAAGGCCCATCATCAGCGGTCTGAAAATTATCCGGCATCAGTTAGGCGATTCTTCTATCTTGCAGTGGCATATGGAGTTTAAATTAAGATGGTATCCCTGGGAAAAATTCAAATCTCTTTTTTTTGAAAATATTTATGGCGTGCAAATGGAGCAGGGGCTTGGTAACCTGAAAGAATTAAGCGAGGGACGCCGTTCGTCAATTAACTAAGGTTTATTTTATACTTATCTGTATTTTTAATAACAAACTTTAATATGAAACATATGAAACAATTATTTTTTTCAGCGGTGTTATTTATTTCTTTCGTTACGATTGGCCAGGCTCAACCTGCCAGCCCTCCGGCAAAGACTTCAGAAACGACTGATAATGGCGTTGCAATTACTATCAGTTACAGTCAGCCTTCTGTAAAAGGAAGAACAATTGGTAAAGACCTTGAGCCAATGGAAGGAAAAGTATGGCGTACAGGCGCAAACAAAGCAACTGTGTTTGAAATAAGCAAAGATGTGAAGGTGGAAGGACAATCATTAGCTGCCGGCAAGTATGGACTATTTACAGTAGTGAATGGCGAAGAATGGACTATTATCTTTAATAAAACATGGGATCAGTGGGGCGCATTCAACTATAAGGAAGCTGATGATGCATTAAGAGTAAAAGTAAAAGGCAGTAAGGCCAAAGCCTTTTCAGAAAAAATGACATTTGCTATCGATAAAAAAGGCAAAGTTTCTTTAATGTGGGGTGACAAGCAAGCTGATTTTACAGTTAAATAATTAATCAGGGAAACTGATCTTTCCCATTGTAACCGAAGGAATTTTATTTCTTCCTTTACCTACATTAATTTTTTCTCCGCAAATACATTCATTAGCAAGCAGTGCAAACAGCACTGCTTCTTTTGCATCTGGGAGAATGTGTAAATCATCAGTTGTATAAAATTTCATTTCTGAAAGTTGAGATTTTATATTTTCCATCAGCAAGGGATTGTGCATACCACCACCGCTGACGTATATTGAATAATCTTCGCCTGGTGCAGCACATCTTTTAATAGCATCAGCAATTGTATCAGCAGAAAAACGATTCAGTGTTGCCATTATATCTTCGGGAGTTAACGAACCAGTTGCTGATTTTTCAATCGCAATTTGTAAGTAAGAAAGATTAAATAGTTCCGGGCCAATCGTTTTTGGAAAATCAGCAATGAAGAATGTATTATCCTTTAATAGAGCCAGCAAATCGTTGTTCACTTTCCCTTTTTTAGCAATTGCCGATCCTTCATCAAAATATTTTCCGGGAAAATGTTTTTGAATAAACGCATCCATCATTGTATTGCCAGGTCCCACATCAGTGCTGAAAATTTTTGAACCATCAAGGTCGCCGGGCAGGAATGTAAAATTCGCGATGCCGCCAATGTTCAGCATGATCCTGTTTTCTCCTTTCTTTGAAAAAAGAAGATGATCGCCATACACTGCCAGCGGCGCACCCTCACCACCGGCAGCAATATGTTTTTGCCGGAAATCACTGATGGTTATAATGCCGGTATTTACTGCAATATGATCCCCATCGCCGATCTGCAATGTTGCATTCGGAAATTTTTCTCTGCCATGTAAAAATTTTGGAGCATGGTAAATAGTTTGCCCATGGCTTGCGATAAGATCAATATCATCTTTTTTATAACCCCATTTTTCAAGGCATGCATTTATCATTGCTGCATGTTTTATCGCAACCCATTCGTTTAACAAGCAAACTTTTTCAAGATCTGCGTCACGTCTTGAAAAGATTGTTTTCAATTCTTCTTTGAATTCTGGTAAATAAGCTGCCGTTTCAAACTTCACTATCTCTACTTTAGTTTCGGTTCCACTTCCTTTTATTTTACAAAGCGCCACATCAAGTCCGTCAAAAGAAGTGCCGCTCATCAAACCGATCACAAGTCTATCTGGTTTTAATGCTATGTTGTAAAGCTTTTGAATATGGCTATTCATATAATAAATATAGGGACTTAAAGTTGCTGGTTTCGAGGTTTAAAATTAGGGATTGGTGAACGTTTTTGCGGGGAATACAAAAAATTCCTGCTTTTTTTTGCGGGTTTTAGAAAAACTAACTTAGTTTTAGAACTCCCAAACCAAGATTGAACGCTTATGCTGAAAAAGGAACGTCAGGAGTTTATTCTCAGGGAAATCAATCTTCACAACAAGGTTATAACCTCAGATCTCTGTGAAGCCATTCATGTTTCAGAAGATACAATTCGCCGCGATTTATCTGAGCTTGCAGAAACTGGCGACATCATTAAAGTACATGGCGGCGCCTTATCAAAATCATTTCATGTTTCATTTCAAACAAACGGCGTTTATTCTCATGATAATAAAAAGATGATTGCTCAAAAAGCAGTGACACTGATCCGTGATGGGATGTTCATTCTTACTACCGGCGGAACGACAATACTTGAATTAGCAAAAGCATTACCACAACATTTACGGGCAACTTTTTTTACCGGCAGCTTGCCTGCAGCTATGGAATATATTCAACATCCGAATATCGAAGTCATACTAATTGGTGATCGTATTTCAAAAAATTCAAAGATCACAGTTGGTGGGGATGCTATTACAAAGATCAAACAGATCAATGCAGACATTTGTTTTCTCGGCATAAATGCAATTGATGCTGAACATGGCCTTACTGATAATGATTGGGATGTGGTGCAGGTAAAAAAGGCAATGATCCAATCTTCAAAAAAAGTGGTGGCGCTGACGATCGCTGAAAAAATAAATACACAGCAAAAATTAAAAGTGGCAGATCTTGATGTGCTGGATATAATGATCACTGAATTAAACCCCGATGAAAAGATTTTTAATGCCTATAAACAAAAAGGTGTCGAGATATTATGATGATCTGTTCACTCTTGAACAGGGTTAAAGAAAGTATACCATTTAATTATTCAAACAAAAAAAGTATGAAGCGAAAAAAAAATCCAAGACCGTTGTATTATCAATTGAGTCTTGCACTGATCCTTTGTTTTTTTTCCATGGCCTCATTCAGCCAGGTAAGAATTACCGGGAAGGTTACAGGTTCTGATGGAAAAGGAATTCCTTACATATCTGTATCGGTAAAAGGCGCCAGCATTGGTGGCTCTACTGATGCTGGTGGTAATTACAATTTTACTGCAGACCTGAAACCGGGTCAACACACATTGGAATTTTCTGGTGTTGGGTTTAGATCGAAGGAACAAACATTCTCAGTAGGCAGTGAAAATTCTTACACTGTAAATCTAAGTCTTGTTCAGGATGCACTTAATCTTGATGAGGTTGTTGTTACCGGTGTATCTGCAGGAACAACAAGAAAACAGCTTGGTAGCTATGTTAGCTCGGTAAAATCTGATCAATTAAATAAAGCAAACTCATCAAATGTTTTGTCAGCATTGCAGGGTAAAACGTTGGGAGCACAAATTGTTCAGAATAATGGAGATCCTTCAGGTGGTGTTTCTGTCAGGCTTCGTGGTATCAGTTCTGTTTTATCTTCTTCAGATCCGCTTTTCATTCTTGATGGTGTGATAATTAATAATGCTACCAACAGGGTTACAAATACACAGGCCGGCTATGATGGAACAAATTTTGTCGGAACCATTGGACAAAACAGGCTAGCTGACATTAATCCTGCCGATATTGATCACATTGAAGTATTAAATGGTGCAGCTGCAGCTGCTATATATGGCTCAAGAGCCAACTCAGGTGTAATACAAATTTTTACAAAAAGAGGAGTTAGTGGTGCCCCGATCGTCAGCTTTTCTACAGGTGTTACAGTAAGCACATTGAGAAAAAAGCTGGAAGTTAATATGGCGCCTACAAAATTTGGAGGACCAACTGACGGAGTAGGAGCTTTAACACAGGATATCATCACCAATGTAGGAACGCCACCTGCTTTACCAACGAATACAACTCCGGTAACAAGATATGATTACCAGGATTATATTTTCAGGACAGGTATTGGTACCGATAATAACGTTTCAGTAAGTGGCGGAACGGACAAGACAAAGTATTATATGTCCGGGTCTTTTTATTTTAACCAGGGAATTGTGACGAATACAGATTACCGGAAATATAATTTTCGCATTAATGTCGATCAAACGATGAACAAATGGTTAAGTTTCAATTTAGGATTGAATTACATCAATAGCGCTGCCAACCAAAAACCAGATGGTAACTCTTTCTTCTCGCCGATGAATGCAGTTACGATCCTTGGTAATTTTCATGATATCCAGACAAGAGATGCGTTGGGTAATATTAAAGCAGTAGGTGAAAGAGGTCGTGTAAATCCTGTATCGGTGATCGAAGATTTCAAGCAAAGAGAAGAGATCAACAGGGTGATCAGCAATCTTGGAATGAAGTTGAAGCCTTTCAAAGGATTGACGTTTGATTATATGCTGGGGTTTGATACATATTCTCAAAATGGTACCACTTATATGCCACCATTCGCTTATAATGTGAACACTGCATTCTGGGGCGGTGGTACAACACTGGACCCTACACTAAATGGCTATGCAAGTACAGGCAACGATTATTTCTACCAGATCAATAATGAGATCAGTGGTACATACCAATTCAATATCAGTAATGATATTGGTTCGACCACACAAGTAGGTTATTCTGTGCAATATGAAAAGAACCGTTATGCATTATTGCAGGGCAGAGGCCTCAGCCCATTTGTGCAAACTGTAAATGGCGCAAGCACAATTCTGCCGGCGGTAGATGACAGAACGGAATTATCTGTTTCGGGTGCTTATCTCCAGCAAAATTTTAAGATCAACAATCAATTTTTCTTAACCGGTGCTGTACGTTTGGATGGTTCTTCAGTTTTTGGTGAAGAGGAACGTAACCAGGTTTACATAAAAGCAAATGCCAGTTATATTTTATCCGAATCAAAATTTTGGGAAGATATGAATTGGTGGAACTTCTTTAAAGTTCGTGTTGCTTATGGTGAATCAGGTAACCTCACTGGTATCGGCGCTTACTCCAGATTCAATTCATATAGCTCCAATTCATTTTTAAGCAGAACAGCTCTTACTTCAAGTTCAGTGCTTGCAAATGAAACAGTAAAACCCGAAAGGCAAAAAGAGCTTGAGATCGGAACTGACATGGCATTTTTTAATAACCGCCTTGCAGTAACATTTAACTGGTACAAGAAACGTGTTGAAGACATGCTGATCAATCGTGTTATTGCACCTACAAATGGTTTCTCAAGTTTGCTTGACAACTTTGGATCTTTGGAAAACAAAGGATATGAAGTGATGCTGAAGGGGTCTCCCGTTAGCAATAAGAACCTAAGATGGGATGTAACATTGATCTATAATCACAATAGAAATAAAGTATTGGAAGTAGGACCGGCCCTTACGCTGTTTAGCACGAATGCGGGTGCCCCGATTTCATTGCTGGAAGGTTATCCTGTAGGTATCTTCTATGGAACTTTCTTCGCAGTTGATGCAAACGGTAACCAGGTAAAAAATGCTTCTGGTATACCACAATTAGAAAAAGGAGTTCAGAATACTGCGCTTACTTATACCCCGCAACGTGATGCAAATGGATTACCATCGGGTACTACTTTAAGAAAAGTAATTGGCGATCCAAATCCCGATTGGACAGGCTCATTGACAAATGAATTTGGATTCAAGAGATTTAATTTAAGTGTTCAGTTCGATGCAGTACAAGGTGTAGATGTGTTCAATGCAGATTTCAGAACAAGACAGGGTGTCGGGAACGGGAAAGTAGCAGAGCAGGAACATTCGGGTCAACTGCCAAGAGGATATATTTTGGGAATTTATCAAATTGAACAATGGCGTGTTGATGATGGTTCGTTTGTAAAACTTCGTGAAGTTGCATTGAGCTATAATATAGGTAAGCTTAAATTTTTCAAAGACCTTACATTAAGTCTTAGTGGCCGCAATCTTATTTCTTGGGATGATTATAAAGGTTATGATCCGGAAGTGAATTCAGCAGGACAAAGCACATTGCTTCGTGGAATTGATTTTGGTTCTGTTCCTATTCCTGCAAGTTTCCGTTTTGGAGTATCAGCAAAATTTTAACCTATTAAAAGATCATTATGAAAAAGCAAATAATAAAACTATCAATATTCGGAATAGCGGCATTGCTGTTATTTCAGTCCTGCAAAAAGAATTACACCAATCCCAATGCGGCGACAGAAGAACAGGTATTCAGTTCACCACAGGGATTAACAGGTGTAGCAGTTGGTTTGCAAAGAGTTTATTCTGCCGGCCGTGCAAGCTCATTATACAACCGGGTTACAGTAAACGGACTCATAACAAAAGAAATGACTGTACTTAACCAGGGAAACACCGGCGAATATCAATTATCGTTGGGTGGGGGTTCAGTTGATGGAACCAATACACTGATGAGTGGCTTATGGACAAGCAGCAACAAGATCATTTATGATGCAGATAAAGTAATTGCCGGAGCAAAAGCTTTGGCTGACAAAGGTTATGCTAGTGGGTTGATCGGTTATGCATCGTTATTCAAAGCATTGGCATTGGGCGATCTTTCGATGTTCTGGGAAAAAGTTCCAGCGGGTACAGGGGTTAACGTAACTTTTATTGACAGGGCACAGGGATTTGCAAAAGCTATAACAACAATTGATGAAGCATTAACTGCAATAAATGCAAACGCAATTTCAGCTGCATTTACAGCAAATGTTCCAGCAGGTATCAGTCTTCCAAATGCATTGCATGCATTGAAGGCAAGGTTTTCATTGTATACGGGTAATTACACTCAGGCATTGGCTGAAGCTAATGCTGCAAGTCTTACTGTAAAATCAACTTTCAATTTCACGACGGTGAATCTGAATCCGATTTTTGAAACAGCTACATCAACTAATAATGTTACAGCTGCTGTTGACAATACAACTTTAGGATTGCCTGCAGGATTACAACCTGATGCCGGCGACAAGAGATTGACATTTTATACAACTACAGCATATGCTTCAAAAATTTTAGGTTTTGGTGCAGCATCTACAACTCCATGGCCGGTTTATTTACCTGGAGAAATGATATTGATAAAAGCCGAAGCTTATGCAAGACAAGCAAGTCCGGATCTTGTAAATGCTCTTATTGAATTAAATAAAGTAGTTACAAAAACTCCTGCAAGTGATGCGTATGGAGTTGGGGCTGATTTGCCGCCATTGGTTGGTCTTACACAAGCACAGATTCTTGATCAGATATACAAACATCGTTGCATTGAGTTATACATGTCAGGATTAAAGTTGGAAGACATGCGTCGTTTTGGAAGACCAAATGCTGAAAGAACAAGAAACCTCTTACCATACCCATTTCTCGAAAGAGATAATAATCCGAATACTCCGCCCGATCCACCGTTTTGATTTCGCCGGTCTATATAAGCAGAAGGGCTACCGATTTGGTAGCCCTTAATTTTTTTATTTATTAAGAATCTAATTTCTTCTTACCCTGAATGTTGCAGAAACAGTATGAAGATTGTTAGCAATATCCCGGATCTGCCCTGCAAAATTTCCTTCAATAAACTGACCCGGTGCACCATAACTTGTAAATGTCACATTAAATGGTGCAACCAGTGTTGTTAGAGTGTCATATTGATTAACTGTAAGATGCAGTAAAGGGAATGTGCCAACAGCAGCGCCTTGCGTATAGAAATTGATATTCATATTTGGTTGGCTTATTCTGAATCCATACACTGATGTGGCCGTCTGAGTTGTTCCGCCATTTGCATATGTGGTTATGGAATCTCCAACTGTAGCTGAACTTAAAGCATAGTTGGAACCATCAACCACATAGTTAATAAAACTTACCGATGATGTGCCGCATGCAGAGATCACTCCTGTATTTACTGTTCCTGTTGATGCTGATCCTGTCCATGGACTGATGCTTTGCTGGTTGGCAACATTATCTACTGCCACTACTTCAACCGCTGCAGCACTATTTGAGCACCGGGTAATGGTCAATGAAAAATTACCATTCGTTATCGGACGATTGTAAAGATGACCTTCAAAATAAACCAGAACATTTCCATTAGTAACCGGCTGATTGTTGCAATCAACAGCGCTGCCTGTTATCTGTAGTGTATTTACGGGAGAAAGTGTAACAGTGATCGTTCCAAGATTTGTATTTGTACTGAATGGTCCGACATTTTGTGTATAGATCGCCTGGTTACAGGTATTCAATACTTCAAGTGTCAATACTTCATTTTTCGGCACCAGTCCACCAACATGCCCCACTGAATCAGTGTAACCATAACTTGATGCACCATTTGGCCGGGTAAGTTTTACCAGTACATGACTCAATGGTCCTTCAACAGTTACTATTGTCATTTCAAGATAAACGGTTTGACTGCTTACGTCACAATTCCAAAATGAAAAATGGCTTACATCGCCTTCATAATAATCTGCTCCTTTTGTAGCACTGCCTTCTTGTTTCCAAAGACCTGTTGTTTCATCAACTGACCAAAGAGGAATAGTAGCCGGTGCAGATGAACGCAATGATGAAGGGATCGTAAACCTTAGCTTAGCTGTTTTACCACTTGCAATTTGTAATTGTTCTCCGCTATTGCCTTCAAGCTCCACAGCCAACATTCCGAAAGATTTTAATAAAACACGATAATTATCTGCATCGGTTCCCTGGAAACTTCCCGGAACTATTTGAGCAATATCTGGAGAAGTAGGATCGATCACATTAGCATATACTTTTACTGAGCCTGTATATGCCTGGTTATTTGATTTTACAACAACACCTGAAGCAGGCAAAGTGATCTTGGAATTATCAGGAAGATTTACACTACCACCAGTTGCTGCATCAATAGTTCCTATTAACGTTTTTGGAACAAGTTTTAGCTTAACAAAATTTGTATTGTTTGCAGATGCAGAAAATACCCGGTATGCTTTAAAGAAACCATTTTTTTCAACGGTAACTAAAGCGGCATATTTATCAAGCTGTATATTATTAAAACGAAATAATCCACGGCTATCTGTGGTTGTAGTATTGCTGCCCGATCTTACAACAGCGCTGGCAACAGCAGCATTATTATTATCAACAACTTTACCGGTCACAGTTCCGGTAACCGGAGTTGGATTAAAAACAGTACCTGTACCACCACCGCCTGTTCCGGGGTTATCGATTTTTACTTCTTTCTGGCAGGAAACGACAGAAAGAGTCAAAAACAATATAATAGTTGAGAGGAGTTGATTAAATGGTTTCATTGGGGTTATTTTGGTTTTACAAAATAGTGTTTTAAAGTTTAGAAACTAAATATGATTGATAATCGGAAGGGTACTGGAAGAAGTTTTCAGAATTCCGGAGTGGTAAATGCTGTGACTCAATGATCTTATGAAAGGTTTAATTTGCCCTGACATTTAATTGACCATCAAAAGGGATGCAACGTCGCACCAGCATTCGTTGTCACACCCGGAGAACGGGATAATGGATTATAATAAACTGGTAAGGGAATGCCTTCGGGAAATACCAGCTGCCCAACGGCAGCTATACGATCATTTTGCCGAAACTATGCTGGGTGTGTGCTACCGTTATACCAGGTCAATGGATGATGCCGAAGATGTACTACAGGATGGATTTGTAAAAATTTTCAGGAACCTGCATCAATATAAATCTGAAGGTGAACTGGGTGCATGGATAAGAAGAATAATGGTGACCACGGCGTTGAATTTCCTGAAAAAAAATTCCCGGTACAATCATGAGTTTTCGTTTGACAACGAGAACCTGCACCCGATAGCAGATGATAACCCTGAGGTAAAAATTATCGGTAAAGAATTGGCGGATTTGATCAGGCAGTTACCGATAGGATACCAAACGATCTTTAACCTGCATGCAGTGGAAGGGTTTAGTCACGTAGAAATAGGAAAGATGCTGGGAATAAATGAAGGCACATCAAGATCGCAGTATGCAAGAGCCAGGGCTTTATTGATAACGTGGCTAAAAAAAAACGATGAAATGAGTCATAAAAATTATCGAGCAAATTATCATGATAAGCGATGATAATTTTTATGACGAATTCAATGTGACCAAAAAACAATAAAAAAGGCACATTAATTAAATTTTAAAACTGGTGTATATGCCGGAAAATGAATTTGAGAAAAAGGTTTCATCCGAAATGCAGCAGCTGAAGTTCAAACCTTCAGAAAAAGTATGGCTGCGGGTGGAAGAAAGAATTCGCAAGAAAAAGAAAAGAAGAGTGTTTATTATAATATTCTTGCTGGCTGGCCTTGCATTGCTGGGCTATTGGCAACGCAATAATTTATTTGGCGAAAAGAAAAATGAGATCATAAAAACTGAACAACAAAAAGAAAATAATACTAAAACTTCAGAACAGGCAAATACTTCCGCAACAATAAAGCAAAATACAGAAACAACAAAGCAAGAAGAAATAAACACTACAAATGATAAAACTGTAAATGATAAATTAACTGATGATAGGTCAGTTATTGATAAAAAAGATATTGCTGTTTCAAAAAATAAGATTGATAAGCCAAAAGATAAGATTAAGGATGAGATTAAGGTTAAACCAGCTTCTCAAAAGATTAAAGCAGAAGATGAACCGGTAGTTTCCATTGATGTTGTATCTCCAAATTCTCAAAAGAAAAATGCTGCTAATGAGATTAAGAACAAAGACACACTTGATGTAAAAACAAATCCTGAAACGATTGTAAAACAGGATGAGGTGAAACAACCAGAAGTAAAACCACTTGACAATAAAATTGATTCTGCAAAAGCTGAAGTAATTGAACAGGAAAAAATCGTTACAGAAAAAACGGATACTCTTTTAAAAACAGAACCAACAAAAGAATTATCGACATCAATAGTTAAAAAAGATTCTTCAAGCAAGAAATGGAAATGGGGGTTGCATTTAACGCCGGGTATTTCATCCTTAAATGATAATATTTCTTTTGGAGGACTAAAAAGCGCTGATGCTTTCAATTATCAAAGCTCTGTAGGAAGTGGTACCGGTGCAACTGCTCCAAGGCAAAGACCTTCTGATGTTAAACCCGGTTTTGCTTTCCAGGCCGGCGTTTTTGCACAAAGACATTTATCGCCACGTACAAGTTTATCATTGGGCCTGCAATATGGTTTTTATAGTCAACGGCTTGGTATAGGAAACAGCAGGGATTCGCTTTTAGACAATAGCCTGTTATCAAATGTGGCCGATGCTGATGGGCATATTTATAATGCTGGTGGTGATACGATCAGGTACACTAACCGTTATCATTTTATTGAGTTGCCACTTCGTTTTCAATGGGAATTGAATAAAAGCAAAACAAAACCTTTTGTTTGGAGCACAGGTTTTACCGTAGGCCAACTTATAGCAAGTAATGCAATCATGTATGACACTGCTTTCAATGGTATTTATTATAAAAACAAAAGTCTTCTGAATAAGACTCAATTCAGCTTGTCAACCGGTTTTTCCTGGACAATCGCTAATGGCAAACGGGCACAGTGGAGTCTTGGCCCTGTTGCAAATATTCATTTGAACAGGCTAATTGATAGTCCTTTTGAAAATAAGAGATACCTGTTTTTTGCAGGTATTCGAACAAGTATTCTTTTCAATAAAAAAAAATAATGCAACGGTTGTTTATTAACTGTTGTCAACCTTAAAACTGCTTTTATGCGAATAAGATCTTTTTCAGCCTTAATGGCAAGCACAGTTGCGCTGCTTTTTGTCTTCAATAGTTGTGTGAAAGATAGCTGCACCCGTCGTTATGTTTATTGGGAACCGGTTTATCGTACAAAAGATGAGGTAAGAGCAAACATCAAAAACAATTCATCAAGAGAAATTGAAAGACCGGGAAAAATTTATATCCGGGGAAATTATATTTTTCTGAATGAAATCGATCGTGGTATTCATATTATTGACAACAGCAACAAATCGGCTCCGCGAAATATTGCATTCATTGATATTCCGGGTAACCTGGATATGGCTGTAAAAGGA
>Ga0209797_10000672_pt1 | contig 17206 bp, 19 predicted proteins | sample DOMMetBare3Fresh_2_FD_187472 | JGI IMG/M metagenome (GOLD analysis project Ga0209797, IMG submission 187472) | Wetland sediment microbial communities from St. Louis River estuary, USA, under dissolved organic matter induced mercury methylation -... | ecosystem: Environmental > Aquatic >... | reverse complement strand
AGTTGGTTCAGCAGTGGCGATCATCCGGGAAAACTGGTCCCTTTCAAAGGTTATTTGGCTCCCCCATTGGATGGAGTTTGGATAACGGCGCCGTATTTTCATAATGGTTCGGTGCCAACATTGGAAGCTGTGCTTAATAGTGCAATTCGTCCGCAATATTGGTCAAGGAGTTTTGATAAACCAGAGTATGATTATGAAAATCCCGGTTGGAAATTTTCAATTCATGCTCAGCCAACCGATAGAACAATTTATAATACAACATTACCGGGTTATGGAAATCATGGTCATTATTTTGGCGATACGCTTTCTGCTGAGGAGCGAAAAGCCGTGATCGAATATCTTAAGACTTTGTGACTTTTTTTTCAAAACAGATAATTAGAGTTTTGGAGTTATACAGAGAATCTCAGTGCAACTCTGTACCTCTGTAACTCCGTGTTGAAATCTTTCTTAACTTGATTTTGAAAACACATTTCATGAAAGCAATTCTGATCCTTTTACCTTTTATTTCCATAAGCACATTTTCTCAAAATAATAAAGATTGGCAATCTCTTTTTGACGGAAAGACACTTAACGGTTGGAAATTAATGACGGGAAGAGCAGAGTACAAAGTAGAGGAGGGGGCTATTGTCGGCACAACGGTCATGAATTCACCCAATTCATTTCTTGTTTGCGATAAAAAATTCACCCGGGATTTTATATTGGAAATGGAAGCGATGATGAGTGACACTACAACTAATTCCGGCATACAATTCAAAAGCAATTTCGATTCAGCATGGAATGAAGGGAAAGGAAGGGTATTCGGTTACCAGTATGAACTTGATCCTTCAATACGTAAGTGGAGCGGCGGTGTTTATGATGAAGGAAGAAGAGAATGGCTTTACCCGGTTTCTTTGAATTCAAATTCACAGGTTTTCTTTACACCAAATGTTTATCATAAAATAAAAATTGAATGTATTGGCAAAACAATTAAAACATGGCTTGATGGGAAAGCTGTTTCTTATGTTGTGGACACACTCTCAGCAAACGAAGGGCTCATTGCTTTACAGGTTCATTCTATCAGCCGTGCCGAATTGAAAGGAATAAAAGTTTATTGGAAGAATATCCGCATCAACAGCACAAATGTTTCTTCTACATCTTTTCCGAAAGGAATTTATGTTGCCAATTTAATTCCTAATTCTCTGAATGGTTATGAAGTGCAGGACGGCTGGAAATTATTGTTTGATGGCAAAAGCAGCGAAGGATGGGTTGGGGCATACAAGAAAACATTTCCCGCAAAAGGGTGGGAGATAAAGGATGGAGTATTGAAAGTACTGCCATCTGCAGGTGGTGAATCTGCGAATGGCGGTGATATTGTAACAAAAGAACAATTCAGCGCTTTTGATCTTTCATTCGAATTTAAGTTAACTCCCGGTGCAAATAGCGGCTTGAAATATTTTGTTACGCTTAGCGAAAACAACCAGGGCTCGGCTATCGGTTTAGAATACCAATTACTCGATGATACACTTCATCCAGATGCCAAAATGGGATTGAATGGAAACAGAACACTTGCTTCATTATACGATCTGATAAAAGCAAATAAGCAATCCCGTTTTATAAAACAACCCGGCAACTGGAATACCGGACGCATTATTGTTTATCCAAACAATCATGTCGAGCATTATCTTAACGGAGTAAAAGTGCTGGAGTATGAAAGAGGCTCACAAGCCTATCGTGATCTTGTTGCAATAAGTAAATACAAGATCTGGCAAAATTTTGGCGAAGCAAAACAAGGATATATTCTTTTACAGGATCATGGAAATGAGGTGAGCTTTCGGAGTATTAAAATTAAAACCCTCTAAATCTCCCTAAAGGGAGACTTACTGCTTACTACCACAGCTATTACTTTCTAATCAGCATATATAGCGACATTCTAAGTTCCCCTTTAGGGGACAGGGGTTTGGTCAGATCTTAGGTTCCCACCCTTTCTCATACTCCCTTCTCCAGAACTTCATCGCACCTGCATCATTCAATATATGTCCATTCTTCGGATCGCAATGCAATGTTCTTCCTGTCCGTTGTGCAATATTTGCTAAATGACAAAGCAAAACACTTTTATGTCCTTCATCAATTGGTGAATTTATTTTTGCATCCCCACGAATGCTATCAACAAAATTGTTGAAATGAAACAGATCAAGATTACCTGTTGCACTGACTGTATTCGTGCCATCATTTTTCGTTGCTGATTGTACTTCTTTCACTAATTTATTATCTGCATCAAAAATTTTATAATCATCATTGCCATAGTTTACCAATGTGCCTTTATCACCGTAAATAATAAATCCGCGACTGGCGCCTTCTACATTCATTTTATTACAGCTTCTTCCTTCCCATGTAATAGATTTATTATTTCCAAACTCAAATGTGGCCACTTGTGTATCGGGTGTTTGCCAATCATCTTTAAATGCATATCGTCCGCCGGCTGATGTAACTTTTGTAGGATAATCAACATTAAGTAACCAGCGACACATATCTATTTCATGTGTTGCATTGTTACAGGTTTCAGCTGTTCCCCAATGCCAGAACCAATGCCAGTTATAATGAACAAGATTATCCTGGTAATCTCTTCTTGGCGCAGGCCCTTGCCATAATTCAAAGTCAAGTGTCGATGGAACAGGGACTTTTTTCCCAATACCAATTGTTTTTCGATTATTCGCATACCATGCTTTTCCGAAATATGCATTGCCAATAATTCCCTCTTTGATTTCTTTTGCTGCATTAATAAGTTTCGGCATTGAGCGGCGCTGGTTTCCCATTTGTATCAATTGCTTCGGATATTTTTTCATTGCCTGTATCAGTAATTCACCTTCGTAAGGATTATGACCACATGGTTTTTCAACAAATACATGTTTGCCATTAGTTACTCCAAGAATTGTGGCCGGTGCATGCCAATGATCCGGAGCAGCGATCAACAGGCCATCAAAATCTTTTTTCTTTACCAGCTCCCGAATATCTTTTATCACGGTTGGCTTTTTTGCTGCATTGGCAAAAGGTTTTAATCCGTTTGCAATTGCTTTTTCTTCTACATCGCAGAGATAAGCTATTTCAACATTTGGAAGTCCTGCAAAAAGTTCGGCGAGATAAGCGCCACGACTATTTACTCCCATTACAGCTAACTGAACTTTATTGCTCGGAGCATTTTTCCCAAACACCGGGAAATTCAAAAATGTTATTCCTGCTGCTGCGAAAGAAGTAGTCTTTATAAAATCTCTGCGTTTCATGTTAAAGGCTTTATCAGACTAAGGTAATTATATCTTACAGAAATCCATTTTTGAGGATTTGATTTATTAGTGCATCTTTAATTGTAAACAAATGGCAGAAGGAAAAAATATTTCAATTGTATGTAATCGCCTTGCTGGCGGAGGAAGGTCAATTGCTTTAGGCAAAAGAATCTCTAAAGAACTTCAAAGCAGGAATATACACAACACTTTGTTTTCATCAGAATGGCCCTCTGATTTCAGTGGTTATACTGATGTTTGGATCGTTGGCGGAGATGGCACACTGAATTATTTTTTTAATAAATACCCGGGAATAAAAATACCGCTGGTCATTTTCAAGGGTGGCACCGGAAATGATGTTCATGCTGTACTGTATAAAGACAAAACTTTCGAAGAACAATTAGAAACTGCATTAACAGCAAATCCAAAGCCCGTTGATGCCGGCAGATGCAATGAAAAATATTTTATCAATGGAGTAGGGATTGGATTTGAAGGAGCAGTTGCAAAAAGTTTGACGGGCAAAAAAAAGAAGAAGTCGGGTAAGGCGGCTTTTATGGGAACCATTCTTCGAAAAGTATTCTTTTATACTTCAAAAAAATATAAAGCTGTTTCTGATGAATACAATATGGAAGGCCAGCGGCTCCTTATAAGTGTAATGAATGGGCACAGGGCAGGAGGTGGGTTTCATATTGCTCCCACTTCTGCTATTGATGATGGCTTGCTTGATGTTGTGTTGGTTGACAAGCTTCATCCTTTCCAGCGATTGCGCTGGTTGCCGGTTATTGAAAAAGGAAAGCATCTCGATCTTCCATTCATAAAACATTTCAGAACAAAAAAATTGATCATAACAAGTGAAGAGTCAATGGATGCACATCTTGATGGAGAATATTACTCTGCAAACAGACTCGAAATTGAAATGCTTCCATCAAAATATTTATTCAGGTATTAAAATTGAAGCGGCAATGATGTTCGGTTTATTTAACAATTCACCAATCACATTATGGTATCTCATGCCCTTTACTTGCACGCCAAAGCATGAACCACTCTTCTCTTTCAATTTTTATGTTAGCTGATGCATAAGCAAATTTCAATCTTTCAATTTTTGTAGAACCAATCACAGGAATAATCCCTGACGGATGTTTGAAAAGAAAAGCAAGCAGTATTTGATCAACAGAAGCATTGTGTTTCTCTGCCAGCATATTTGCAACTGCTAATACCCTGATATTTCTTTCGTCAGCATCATCGCTATAAAATTTGCCGCTGCCAAGCGGTCCCCATGACATTGGTCTGATAGTATGCTGTATACACTTATCAAGTGAACCATCATGAAACGGATCAAGATGTAAAACAGAAATTTCTAACTGGTTAAATTCAACCTTGAAAGCCGTCATCATCATATCCATTTGCGATGGTGTAAAATTTGAAACACCAAAATGCAAAACTTTTCCAGCTTGTTTTAATTGTGAAAATGCTTCTGCAATCTCATGCGGGTTCATCAATGGGTCGGGACGGTGTATCAATAACAGATCAATATAATCTGTGCTCAAATTTTTTAATGATCTTTCTGCCGATGTGATGATGTGTTGCTTACCTGTATCGTAAGAATGTATTTTATGTTCAGGTCTGTTAGGTGTAAACCTCCTTATACCACATTTTGTGATCAATTGTATTTGCTGGCGCAAATGAGGTTTTAGTTTTAATGCATTTCCAAATTCTTCTTCAACTGTATAATCACCATAAATATCTGCATGATCAAAGGATGTGATATTGGCGGCAATACATTCTTCTATCAAATGAAGATATTGAGGAGTTGAATATTTCACTCCCCACTGACCCCACTTCATGCATCCTGCAATAACCGGTGAAAGTTGTAGCATTTTATTTTTAATTGAAAATAAAAAAGTCTGGCCTCGTTGCAAAACGAAACCAGACTTTAAAGACAGTGAATATTTATTAAATATTAATAGTCGCTGTTGTAACCACCACGGTCGCGATAGCCACCGCTACCTCCACCTTTGTTGTAGCCGCCTTTTTTGAAACCGCCACCGCCGCCGCCTCCACCGAAGCTGCGTTTTTTGAAGCCACCACCGCCGCCACTGCCACCTTCCTGTTTAGGACGGCTTTCGTTTACTACGATGTTGCGGCCATCAACTTCAGTACCATTCAATGCAGTGATAGCTGCATTTGCCTGGTCGTCGTTTGGCATTTCAACAAATCCAAAGCCTTTGCTGCGGCCTGTGAATTTGTCGGTAACAATTTTTGCTGAGCTTACTTCACCATGTGTGGCGAAAAGATTTTGCAGATCCTGATCTTTCAGGTTCCAGCTGAGATTTCCTGCGTAAATGTTCATTTTTTTGAGAAATTTTTAAATACAAATAAGTGTCAACAGTAACCAATAATCAAAGAACATTTACCGAAAATCGAAACGTTCATGAGCTTGTGAAACTGTAAAGAGCACCGAATACAATACAAAATAACGGTTTTTACATGATAATATTGCAAATTTTTCCCTCCTAAGTCGGTAGAGTTTAATTAAGGTCAAACCCAACCAGTTAGGCCCAATAAAAAAATCCTCTTGCCTGAGGCGAGAGGATTACTAATAATAGTTTGGAAAAGATCCATTATTCACCAACTACTTCAAAGTCAACATCAGCAAATTTGCCATTCCCGAAATCGATATGGGCTTTATAAGTGCCGATTTCCTTCACCTCATCAGTGATGCTTATCTTTTTGCGGTCAATTTCATATCCTTTTTGTTCGCGGATTGCACGGCTGATCTGTAAAGATGTTACACTTCCAAAGATCTTTCCGCTGGTTCCTGTTTTTGCGCCAATTTTTAATGGAGCTTCATTTAGTTTGGCAATTACATTGTTTACTTCAGCAAGCATCTTATCTTCTTTCTTTTTTGCCTGCTTCATTTTTTCTGCCATCTGCTTCATGTTGCTGGGGCTGGCCTCAACAGCAAGTTTGCTCGGGATAAGATAATTGCGGGCATAACCATTTTTTACTTTAACCAGTTCATTGGCGCCGCCCAGGTTATCTACATCTTTTATTAATATTACTTCCATGATTATTTAGCTTTTAGCTTTTAGCTTTTAGCCGTTAGCTTGTAGCAGATATGCTAAAAGCTAATAGCTCATGGCTAATGGCTATTTTAAAAGATCAGTTACATAAGGTAACAAAGCCATTTGACGGGCTTTCTTCACAGCATCACTTACTTTACGCTGGTACTTTAAAGAATTACCAGATAAGCGACGGGGAAGAAGTTTACCTTGTTCATTCAAAAACTTTTTCAGGAATTCTACATCTTTATAATCGATGTAGCGGATGCCATATTTTTTAAAGCGACAGAATTTTTTTACGATCTTATCGCTTTTAATGGCGGTCAAATATTTTATTTCATTTGCTTTTGCCATGATTTAAGCCTCCACTATTTTTTCAGTTCCTGATTTTACGCCACTTCTCTTTTTAGCATTGTACTCGACGGCGTATTTATCGAGTCTTGTTACAAGGTGACGAAGCACTGATTCGTCACGGAGAAGCTGGATCTTCATCTTCTCGTTGAAGTCGGATGGCGCAGTAAATTCCATTACCCAGTAAAGACCAGTGGTCTTTTTCTGGATCGGATACGCCAGTGATTTCAGGCCCCAGGCATTTTCATGTATCACTTCGCCTTTTACGGATTTAACCAGCGAAGCGTACTTTTTTTGAGCGGCTTTAAATTCTTCATCGCTCAATACCGGGGTAAAAATCACCATCAATTCGTAGTTGTTCATTTACCCTTTTGTTTTTTAATTAATAAATCGGTTTACCCATTGGACATCCATCTTGCCATAGGCGAAACAGAAGAATCTGACGATAACAGATTTGGGGTCGCAAAGGTAAGGGAATGAGTGCAGAAGACGGAGTACGGGAGAAAGATTTTTATAGTACCAGCTTTACCGCTCCGATTGGGCTTTGGTTGCGTCGCAATCCGTTCATCGTTCTATCCTTGATTACGCAATTTAGAGTCTGATTTTCAATACTAAAGCTTTAGAAGATTCGATTGTTTGAAAATCGTAATAATTGTCCTGAACTTTGTTTTTCAGCTCCTGCGAAATAAAGTTCTTTTGTATCCTGAAACTAATCATGATGCAAAAGAACATAGTCTTAGTTTTTGTCTTTTTACTGTTTGCATATTCATCTTTTTCTCAACAGACCGACAGCATAAAGAGAAGCTTACAGGTGATAGGTGCTGTTACAGTTACAAACAAAGGCATTTCATTTGTTCCCGCTTTTTCATTGGGAAAGCCGGCGGCAATATTCAATCTCTCGATGGGAAAAAGAAAATTATTTTTTGAACCGGAGTTGCGATTCTCATTGAAAGGAAAACCCTGGTCATTTCTTTTTTGGGGGCGGTATAAAGCAATCGCCACTAAAAAATTTGCATTCACATTGGGTTCTCATCTTGGTTTGAATTACAGGAACGATTCTCTTTCAGTGAATGGAATTTCTTCAACAACGGGTCTTGTAGTTCGTCGCTACCTTGCAGGTGAGTTAGCACCAAATTTTTTCCTTTCAAAAAATATAAGTGTTGGTGCTTATTATATGTTTTCCCGGGGGATTGATAAAGGCACAAATAAGAATACGCATTTTGTAACGGTCAACAGCAATATTTCAAATATCAAACTCGGCAATCAGTTTTATGCCCGTATTGCTCCTCAATTATATTATCTGGCAATAGATGCAAGGGATGGGCTGTTCATTACTTCCAGTTTTAACCTGGCTAAGAAGAATTTTCCTCTCTCTTTTCAATCCATCATTAATAAATCACTTGAAACTGACATTGCGGGAAGCGAAAAGTTTTTATGGAATGTAAGCCTGATCTATTCCTTTAATAAAAATTATGTCACAAAATAATAGTCAGCGGGAACCAGTAAATTTATGAAAGATGGGTAAGGCAGAAACCGCAATCGGGTTTTACAGGAAGAAAAAATTTTGCAGAAACATAGTCCATAGTATGTTTCTGAAATTGCTTACGTATTAAGTTTAAATGAAACTGCACATTTCAATATTTATTTTAAAAGCATGTTGATCTAAGGCCATTGAAGTTTAGAAAAATTTAAAATGCTATGAAAAAAAATTCAAAGGCATTTTTGAAATGCATCAATGAAACGCATATTACCAGTGTGAGGGCTGGAAAAGAGAGAGAAAAATTCACCGGTATATGGATGGTTGTAGTCGATGGCAGGATCTTTGGCCGTTCTTACTATGGGGCTGAAAGAAGCTGGTATACTGCTTTATTAAAAGGAGACAAAGGTGATATTAAATGCGGGAAAGAAATTATACCTGTGAAAGGTATAAAGCCTGGAGACATTAATTCTATTAACGGTGCGATCAATAAAGCATATGAAAAGAAATACCTGGTAAGAGCTTATAATAAAAAATGGGTAGATGGTCTTTGCGAACCTGAAAGAGTAGCCCGAACGATGGAGTTTATTCCTGTTTGAATCTGAATTAATAAGATCTCCATTTAATTCAACATTCTATATTCATTTGGAGTATGACCTGTCTTTAGTTTAAATAGCCGGGTAAAGTGTTGCGGGTATTTAAAACCCAATTCAAAAGCAATCTCACTGACTGATTTGCTTGCATCGAATATTTTTTCTTTCGCCACATCAATTACTTTCGATTGAATATATTCCTGTGCTGTTTTACCTGTTTCTTTTTTTATCAGGTCACCAAAATAACCAGCCGATAAATTCAGCTCACTGGCGCAGTATGCCACCGAAGGCAAGCCATGAGTTAACGATTTTGCTGTTTGATAATACTCGTTCAATAAATTTTCAAATCTTTCTAAAATGCCCTGATGTACTTTTTCACGGGTAATAAATTGGCGTTCATAAAAACGACTGCAATAGTTTAAGAAAAGCTCAATATTAGAAACGATCAGTTTTTTGCTATGGTTATCGATGGCATGTTCTAATTCGTATTGGATCTTGGCAAAGCAATCCAGCACAATTTTTCTTTCACGTTCTGACAAATGCAGTGCCTCATTCGATTGATAACCGAAAAAACTATAATCATGAATGTGTTTGCCCAGCGATGTACCGTGTATCAGATCAGGATGAAACAGCAGCGCATAACCTTTCGGTTGAAAGTTGTTTCCAAAATTTTCCACTTCTATTACCTGGCCTGGTGCTATAAAAACCAAAGTTCCTTCCTGGTAATCGTAATAGTTGCACCCGTATTTTAGATCGCCGCAATTACTTTCTTTTAGAACAACAGAGTATAGCCCGTAATTTACCTTTATTGTTTTTGCATCATTACCGGGCCAGGACCATGGCTTGGATTTTGAAAAATCGATTACAGTCACTAACGGGTGCAGCGTCTCATGACTATTCAGATTGTTATATTCACTTACTGCATCAAACTTGTACAGCTTTTCCATGTCTGCGAAACATTTTATATACAAATTTAAGCACTTGAAAAATGGATAAACAAATGTTGTAACCATATCAGCAATAATGGTAGATAAATCCGTGATCTGTATACCATCCCCTTATCAAAATGTAAGGAACTTTACAAAACAACAGATAAGATGACATTTTTAAAAAAAACCTAATATAACATGAAGCGAAAATCATACATAATTTCAGTATTGACCTTATTGGCTGTTCAGGTTATTGCGCAAGACAATCCTGTTTTTCCAAAAGGCGAAATATCAACTGCCGATAATCATACAGGCACTGTTTGGCTTAAAGAGCTTAATCATCCTGATAGTATTTTTAATTTAAGTCTTGCTCATGCAGCATTTGCTCCGGGTGCAAAACTCGACTGGCATATTCATCCGGCAGGGCAATACCTGCTGATAACCGAAGGCATCGGTTATTACCAGGAAAAAGGTAAACCCATACAAATAGTTTATAAAGGCGATGTGATTAAATGTCTTCCGAATGTAGAGCATTGGCATGGTGCATCGCCGGGAAATAGTTTTGCCTATATCGGAGTTACGCCAACTCAAAAAGGAAAAACAATTTGGGCAAAAAGAGTAACCGATGATGCATATAATTCCATAAAAGCACCTTCATTAAATAGAGCAAATGCAGAACAGGAAATTATTAATATCTCCAAAAACAAATGGCAATGGATGGCGGATAAAAATGTAGATTCCTTAAAAGTACTATTTGATGATAAATCCATGTTTGTTCATATGGGAGGTAGTTGGGGAAAGGAACAGGAACTCAATGTAATTAAAACTGGAGGAATTTGGTATAAGAAAGCAGAGGTCTACTCATCTTCAGTAAACATTATTGGTAATACCGCTATCCTGTTAAATGACATCGACTTGCTGGCAGTAGTTGGCGGAAACGAAGTCATTAATCCTTTTATGGTAACAGAAGTATATATTAAAGAAAACGGAAAATGGAGGATGGGCTCACTTACATTCTCAAAGTTGATGAGGCCAGTAAAAATGAAAAATAATAATTAGTAATATTTATGACGAATATTTTGTTGGCATTTTTTCTTTTCATCTCGGCTTGTTCTTCATTACAAACGAAAGATACAAGCAGGGAAGCTGCTTTAAATTCTGATAAAATATTAATTGTGTATTTGTCCCGGACAAACAATACAAAAGCAATTGCAGAAATAATTCAACGCAATGTTGGTGGCACGTTAGTTGCGCTTGAATTGGAAAAGCCATACGTTGAGAACTATCAACAAACAGTGCAGCAGGTGGTGAAAGAAAATGAAACAGGCTATCTACCATCGTTAAAAACAAAAATTGACAGCATTCAAAACTATAATGTTGTGTTTGTAGGTTTCCCTACATGGGATATGAAGTTGCCACCGCCCATGAAAACATTTTTACATGAGTATGATCTGAGCGGAAAAACAGTTATTCCATTTAACACGAACGCAGGTTATGGCGTAGGAAGTGGTTTCCAAACTGTGAAAGACCTTTGTAAGAATAGTAAAGTATTGGAAGGCTTTGAAATTACAGGCGGAATAGAACGAGATGGGATAAAGCTTGCGATTAAAGATGAAAAGGCAAAAGAAGCAGAAACTAAAGTGAGGGAATGGTTACAAAAAATAAAAGTTATAAAATAGCCGAAGAACAAATGTTTGATTTTCGTAGTTTCTTACTTCGATAAGATAAAATAAAATGGAACTCCTATTTCTACCTTTAGATTTCATTTGAAATTTATCTTACAAGACACCAGCATTACCGCTCCCCTTTGAATCAAATAGTTCTAAATAATAAAAATCAAATTGGATTTATGAATCGATTATCAACGATCACTGTAATAACTTTTGGAATTTTTCTTCTTAACAGTTTTATAACCTATCCGAAATTGAATGAAAGCATTAAAAGAGGAAAAGAAGTGTATGCCTTATACTGTCAGAATTGTCACATGGAAGATGGAAAAGGAACGCCGGATATCAATCCCCCGGTAGCTAAAGCAGATTATATAAAAAAACCCGCTAAGATTTTGATAGGTATAATACTTAATGGTCAATCGGGTGAGGTGGTAGTGAATGGTAAAAAATATAATGCCGTTATGCCTGCCCAGGAATATTTGACTGATGAGCAAATTGCTGATGTACTTAATTATGTTCGCAACGGTTGGGGAAATAAAATACCGGGAACAGTAACCCCGGCAATGGTGAAGGCACTTAGAAAATGATTCAAAAGAAAATCGGTAACTTCAAAAAAAACGCTGTTATGGCTATTTATAATTTAAAAATTAACGGGAAAACCAAACAGGTGGATGTTGATCCCGCAACTCCCGTACTTTGGGTTTTAAGAGAGCATCTGAATATGCAGGGCACAAAGTATGGTTGTGGAGTTTCAATGTGCGGTGCATGCACTATTCATCTTAATGGGAGTGCAGTTCGATCATGCCAACTGCCTGTTTCTTCAATAGGAAACAAAGAGATCACTACTATTGAGGGACTATCAGTAAATGGTGATCATCCTGTTCAAAAAGCCTGGATTGAGCTTGATGTAGTGCAGTGTGGTTATTGCCAGACGGGCCAGATCATGAGTGCAGCAGCATTGTTGAAAACAAAACCAAATCCAAGCGATGCAGATATCGAAGCTGCTATGACTGGTAATATTTGCCGGTGCGGAACTTATTTGCGAATAAAAGATGCGATCAAAGCGGCAGCAAAACAGAAATAAGATTTGTTTGGAAACACAATTTCTAAAGTTCAAAACATTTAAAAATGGAAAAAATTAAAACTAATCATAGCAGACGTTCATTTCTAAAATCCTCGGCACTTGCAGGTGGAGGATTGATGATAAGTTTTAGCTGCCTTGCTGAATTCAAGCTTGCAGATAAAGTAAGTGGTCTTGATCTTCCTGACCAATGGTACGAAATAACCGGGTATATCAAAATAACACCGGATAACATCATAAAAATTCTGAACCCTAATCCGGAGTTTGGACAAAATGTGATGACATCACTCCCAATGATCGTAGCTGAAGAGTTGGATGTGGACTGGCAAAAATTAGTGATAGAAATGGGACCTCACGACAATACAAAATTAGGACCTCAATTTACCGGCGGAAGCAATTCAATTCGGATGTATTGGAAACCACTCCGCGAAGCAGGGGCGGCAGCCCGCAATATGTTGATGGACGCCGCAGCCCAAACCTGGAGTGTACCAAAAGAAGAAGTGACAGCCAAAGAAGGAATGCTTTATCATGAAAAAAGCGGTAAGTCGGGAACGTATGGCAGCTTTGCATCAAAGGCTGCAAGTATTCCCATTCCAAAAGGAATGAAATTAAAAGAGGCAAACAATTTTAGTGTAGTGCGGCAATCAAAGAAAAACGTAGAAGGCTTAAAAATCGTAACCGGCAAACCTCTTTTTGGATTGGATTATACTCAGGAAGGAATGCTGATCGCAATGATCCACCATCCACCTGCTTTCGGAAAGAAACTAAAATCATTTGATGCATCTGAAACCCTGAAAATGCCGGGTATCAAAGATGTATTCAGCATGAAATTGTATGAAGAGGGTTTTGAACAGGGCGGTTTCGATACACGTACATTTAATGATTTGCTGGTAGTAGTTGGCAATACCACCTGGGAAGTAATGAATGCCCGCAAAAAATTAAAAGTAACATGGGAACCTATCAGCGAGACTAAAGAAACCATGGCTGGCAGAAGTGGGAAAAGAGAAGTTATTATTCCTGCTGGTCTTGAAAATACCAGCACCCATTTGGCAAAAATGGTTGAATACTCAAAAAAACCGGCGCAGCAATTACGAAAAGATGGAGACCCTGAAACAGCATTTAAAAATGCGACCCAGGTTATAGAACGTACCTACACTGCCCCGTTTTTGGCACACAATTGCATGGAGCCTATGAATTTCTTCGCCCATATTACAGATGAAAAAGCTTTGTTAGTGGGACCTCACCAGGCACCGGGTTGGATAGAACCAACGCTATCAAAAATTTTAAATTTACCAGCCGAAAAAATTGAGATACAAATGGCACGGATGGGTGGGGGATTTGGCCTCCGGGCATACGGACATTATGTAATTGAAGCAGCGCTTATTTCTAAAAAAGTAAAAGCTCCCATTAAACTTGTTTATAGCCGTGAAGATGATATGACATACGGAATTTACCGGCCTATGTATACGGCTACTTATCGTGCAGCATTGGATGCGAATAAAAATTTAATTGCATTTCATGTAAAAGGTGGCGGCATTCCTGAACATCCGATACATGCAAACAGGTTTCCTGCCGGTGCAGTTGATAATTATCTTGCCGAAGGTTGGGAAATACCATCAAACATAACCATCGGAGCATTCAGAGCTCCGCGATCAAACTTCAATGCAGCAGCTGAACAATCTTTCTTAGATGAATTAGCAGAAGCAATGGGCAAAGACCCCATAGAATTCAGACTTGAATTATTGAAACGGGCTAAAGAAAATCCTGTTGGTAAAAACAATGATTATGATGCTGACCGTTATGCAGGAGTATTGAAGTTGGTAAAAGAAAAATCGGGTTGGAATAATCCTGAAAATAAAAAATACAGTCGGGGAGTGGCTGCTTATTTCTGTCACAATTCATATGCGGCTCATGTGGTGGATATTGTAAAAAGAGATGGGCAACCTTTTGTAGAAAGAGTTTTCAGTGCAGTTGATTGCGGTATTGTCATCAATCCTGATGCGGCTGTTAATATGGTGCAGGGTGCCGTAGTGGATGGAATTGGAAATGCGTTTTACGGAGGATTAACGCATAAGGACGGCGCTGCAGTACAAAATAACTTCAACCGGTACAGAATGATCCGGCTACGTGAAGCGCCAAAGAAGATCGAAGTTCATTTTGTAGAAAATGATATTGATCCTACTGGTTTGGGTGAACCGCCTTTCCCTCCCGTTTTTGGAGCAGTAGCGAATGCACTATATAAAAATATGGGCAGGCGATTTTATAATCAGCCATACGTAAATGATTTTTCCAGTAAGGCGTAGCAATGGGTTTTTGTAGAGACAAGGCATGCCTTGTCTCTTTTGATGTGGTATAAATTGATTTTTGTAGAGACAAGGCATGCCTTGTCTCTACAATGAATGAAACCGATCCTGTTTCCAGTTAGCCGGATTATTTATGATATAGTTTCTGATTTGATAAAATTCATTTTTGTCACGGATTATATGATCGTGAAATCGTGATTGCCAGCCAAACGAAAGATTATTTTCGTTACAAAATTTTGTCACAGCAGATTTGAAAGAACCAACCATTGCTGATATCGTGTTTTTTCCCTGGTTGCGAAAACGGAAATGCTTAGGTTGGGATTCCAATTTTTCTGTTTCTGTCGTATAGGATTGTGGTAGAGACAAGGCATGCCTTGTCTCTACCATATTAGCATCTCTGCTGTTGTTTATGAACGGTTTTTCAATCAAAACAATTCCATGTACATGATTCGGCATTACAACAGAGACATCTAAATAAAAATAAGGGAAATGTGCTGGTATGTTCATCCAGCATGTTGTCGCATATTCACCAATCTTCGATAATTGTATTTCTGAATCTATTATCCCGCCAAAATAATTTTGTCGGCCGGCAGTACAGATTGTAAGGAAATAGGCAGCATTACTGCTATAATCCCAATTTGATAATCGTGCAGATGGGACCCGGTATCTGTTCAGGAATTTATCGGACATAACTTTAATAGTATCTTAAAGATACAGATTGGCTAAATCCGTTGAAGTTGAGGAATAATTGAATTTAATAACTACTATTTTTACAGTGGCCGTTTGCGTTCCCGCAAACATCCGCTGTTATTTTTTTACTGGTTTATGATCTTTACATCTTTAAAATACCCTTCAGTACCTATATCAACCCAGAGTGCAATGGCGCCTGAAGCATTCGCACTATGTTTAAGATCGTTCACAACAAGGGAGGGCTGTTGATTCTTATTGATAAACAGTTTTGCCTGTGCATCCTTTATTTCTATTCTGATGGTGATCCATTTATTCATCTCCATATCGGCGTATGATTCGTATCGCTCAGGCGATTCTTTTCGGAGACGATCAAACTTGTAGTCGGGATAAGAGTAATATTGAATAGAATGATTTCGACGCACCTGGTCATCTACTCTTGCATTGACGGGGCGGAGATAAATACTCTCATACTTTGTATTGCTATCGTTGATACGGAATGCAACACCGATAAATCCTCTTGCAAAATCCGGCGCATTTTTCAACAGCATGCTCAGCACCTTTACTTCTATGGTGCCATTTTTAAAATTGATCCCTTTGATCTTTACAAAAGTCGGTTCGTCAACTTCTTTCACACTTGAATCTTTAATCACCTTTACCACTTTATTGCCCATCAATTTTTCGATGGACATAGATACATTCACTGCCTCAAGCCTGTTACTATCAAGCTTAATTGTTTGTGCATTTGAGTTTATTGAAAGTATAATGGCTAAGATGAATAATAACTTGTTCATCTTGTTAAGTTATTTAATAAATGGAACAACATATGTCCTTACAGCCGGAAAGTATTCCAAAGTACATTAAATATCTTTCACCTTCTCAACGTCGTGCTTCACTTTCAATACTTTTTTGGTAACTTTTAAGTCTTTGAAATAGCCGATGGTACCTATATCTACATACAGGCCTACATATCCTTTCTTGTTTTTACCCAGCATTTTATCGACAATGAATGAAGAATACTTCATATCATTGATGAACATTTCTGCAGTTTCGCTATTCACCTCTATCCTCATTTTTATCCATTCATTCAATGCCACAGGGGCAGAGCCTTCATACGAGCCCGGAGGGTAATTTTTTCTTAAAGTTTCAAATTTGGCATGTGGATACGAAAAATATTGTACGGCATGATTTCTGAACATTTGGTTATTCACCCTACCCACTTTTGGACGAAGATATATAGACTCAAAGGCAGAATCATTTTCCTGCACTCTGAAAAAAACACCGATGAATCCTGCAATTCCAGGGTAAGGTGCAGGGTTCTGTAATTGGCTATACATTTTGACTTCAATGGTTCCGTTTTCAAAGTCATCCAAACCTACAAGACGTGCATAATGAGGCTCATCAACCGTTGCCTCTATACGATTAACATCGAAAGGAATTGCTTTTAAGTCCCTCTCAATTTTCAAAACCTTTTGGCCTTGAAATTTGATTATTGAACCCGTAACATTTTTTAATTCAAACTCCTGGTTCTTCAGTCTTAGTTTTTGACCAAATGCTGCAAAAGAGCAAAGGAACATACCAAAGGCAATCAGCAAAAGGTTTATGCTTTTATATTTCATTTGATTGTGTTTAAAAATTAAATAGATCAAACTAAAGATGGTTCTATAAGTTGTGCTACCTCATTTTTTGTGATTGTTTTACCCAATGCTCCAAATTCATGCAGGTCGCCGAACACTTCGATGCGGATCGATTGGTCAATGCTACCAACACGTACAGGTTCAAAACCATTATTAAGAATT
>Ga0209797_10000671_pt1 | contig 17217 bp, 19 predicted proteins | sample DOMMetBare3Fresh_2_FD_187472 | JGI IMG/M metagenome (GOLD analysis project Ga0209797, IMG submission 187472) | Wetland sediment microbial communities from St. Louis River estuary, USA, under dissolved organic matter induced mercury methylation -... | ecosystem: Environmental > Aquatic >... | reverse complement strand
ATCCGCAGGGCGTCACCAGCCTGTTCTTCGTCAAGCCCGTCCGTTAGGTACTTGTTAGCTCAGCGGGCGCAAAGCGCGCAGAAACGCAACCGGATCTTTCAGGTAGGCGTCGCGCATCCGCTGCGCCTTGAAGTCCGGATAGAACTCCTCGGAGCCATCTTCGAACGCCGCCAGGCAGTTGTGGCCGTGGGTCAGCGCGGAGATCTTGGGGCCGGGTGTCCGGGCCGACATGTCAGATTCGATGGCGCCTGAGAATACGCCCATGACATGAGTCCGCTGCGGCGCGAGTTCCGCGCGCAGTCCCTGGCACATCGCGTTGGCCGCAAACTTGCTGGCGCAGTAGCTGCCGACAGACGGCGCGCAGAACAGCGCGCCGATGGACAGCACCTGGATGATGCCGCCGCCGTCGTTAGCTTTCAGGATCGGTGCGAAGGCGCGCACCATCGCGAGCTGGCCCCAGAAATTTACTTCCATCTCCGCGCGCGCGGCGTCCAGCGTTGGTGGCGCGAGAAAACCACTCATGGCGGCGATGCCGCCATTGTTGATCAGCAGCGTGACATCGCTGGCGCTGCGCGCCGCGGCACTGACCTCGGTTGCGTCGGTGACATCGAGTTCGATTGGAATGACGCGGCCCGGCGCGTGCGCCACGACGACATGCAGCGAATCCGGATTGCGCGCGGTCGCATAGACACGGCGCACGCCGCGTTCCAGCAGGGCCTCAACGAAACCCCGGCCAATTCCACGGTTGGCGCCGGTCACCAGCGCCGTGCTGCCCCGAATCTGCATGGTTTGCCTCCAGCCTGCCAGAATGCCGCCACTGGAAATTACCACGGCTTCGTATAATTGCTGCATGGATAAACTCGACCTGATGTGGCAGCAGCAGTATTTCGGCAACAGCCTGCGCGACTGGGTGATTGCCGGCGTTGCGTTTATCGCGGTCCTGACGCTGTTGCCGTTGGCGCGCAGCTACCTGCTGGCCCAGCAACGGCGGCTGCCCGCGGGCGTGCCGGGCGGGGTTACGCTGGCGCTGCGCCTGCTGGAGCGCACCAGCAGGATCTTCCTGTGGGCGCTGGCGCTGTTTGTCGCCGAACGGTTTCTCGATCTGCCGCCGCTGGTTGAGCGAGTGTCCAAGGTGCTGGTGGTCCTGATTGCCTGGGGCCAGGTGGCGCTCTGGGGCAGTGCCGCGGTGCGTTTCGCGCTGGAACGACGCCGCGACGAAACCGCGGCGGCGCGTGGCCAGCGGGACCTGCCGGTCGATGTCAGCGGTTCGTTCGACATCCTGCTGTTCATCGCGCGCATCGTGGTGTTCGCCGTTGCGCTTTTGTTAGCTCTCGACAATCTCGGCGTGAACATCACGGCGCTGGTGGCCGGCCTGGGCGTCGGCGGTATCGCCATCGCGCTTGCGGTGCAGACGGTGTTAGGCGACATCCTGGCCTCGCTGTCGATCACGCTCGACCAGCCGTTCGTGGTCGGCGACTGGCTGCGGCTCGAGGATTGCGACGGTGTGGTCGAGCACATCGGCATCAAGAGCACGCGCCTGCGCAGCCTGTCCGGCGAGCAGATCATCATCTCCAACGCGGACGTGCTGAAAAGCAGGCTGCGGAATCTCGGGCGCATGCCCGAGCGGCGCGTGCTGTTTACGCTGGCGGTACCCTACGAAACGCCGGCGGCGCTGCTCGACAAGCTGCCGCTGCTGGTGAAACAGGCCGTTGCCGCGGCGCCTGGCACCAACTTCATTTACTGCCTGCTGCGGAACCTGGGCGAGTACGCTCTTGTTTACGAGGTCGTCTACTTCGTCAGCGAGCCGAGCACCGGCCTGCGCTATGTTGAAGTCATGGATACGGTGAATCGCGGCATTCTCGCGGCGTTCGATCGCGAGGGCATACGCTTTGCGTATCCGACGCGCCTGGTCCTCAAGGAAGGCTAGTCGCCGAGGCGCAGGCTGCCGACCAGCTCGCTCACACTGGCCATATTGTTAGCAGCGAGGTAATCGGCGATGCCGTTGTTGATCTTGCGGCAGACCAGCGGATCGTAGAACAGCGCGGTGCCGATGCCGACGGCGCTCGCGCCGGCGATCAGGAACTCGAGCGCGTCCCTGGCGTTGACGATGCCGCCCTGGCCGATGATGGGCACGTTATGCTTTTTCGCTATCTGGTAGACCTTGTGCACCATCAGCAGCGCGATTGGCTTGATCGCCGGGCCTGAGAGTCCGCCCTGGGTGTTGCCGATCACGGGCCGGCGCGTCTTGACGTCGATGGCCATGCCCATGACCGTATTGATCACCGACAGTCCGTCGGAGCCCGCTTCGATGCAGCGGCGCGCGTTTTCCGCGATGTCGGTCTGGTTCGGCGACAGCTTGGTGATGATCGGCTTGCGGGTTACCTTGCGGCAGGCTTCGACCACCCGCGCCGACATGTCCGGATAATTACCGAACTGCACGCCGCCTTCCTTGACGTTAGGACAGGAGATGTTGATCTCGATGCCGTCGATCGGTGAGTCGTCGAACAGGCGCGTCACTTCGATGTACTCGTCGAGCGTCGAACCGGAGACATTGGCGAGGAAACGGGTTTCGGAGAAATCCAGGCTCGGCAGGATCTTCCCCACGACCGAGGCGACGCCCGGATTCTGCAGACCGATGGCGTTCAACATGCCCATCGGTGTTTCATAGACGCGGTGCGGCGGATTGCCGAGGCGCGGCTGGCCGGTCGTGCCCTTGAGCGCAATCGCTCCGACATCCGTGTTCGAAAAACCCTCGACGCGCGTGTATTCCTCGCCAAAACCGACGCAACCGCTCAGTAAGACGATCGGCGAGGCGAAATCCATGCCGCAGAAACGGCTGCGCAACGACGCTGCCGGGCCGGTGGCGACATCTGCGGGCTGGGCGGACATGGCGTCATTATCGCAGAGCGGGCCCGCGGTTGGTTACCATTGTGCGGGCCATGTTTCATATCGTGCTGTGCCAGCCGGAGATTCCACCTAACACCGGGAATGTCATCCGGCTGTGCGCCAATACCGGCGCGCACCTGCACCTGATAAAACCGCTCGGATTCGATCTAGACAAGCGCTCGTTGCGGCGCGCCGGCCTCGACTATCACTGGATGGCGACCGTGCACCAGCACGCGAATTTTGCGGCCTGCCAGGCCCATTTGACGGGCGCGCGCTTCTGGGCCATCGAAACCGGCGCCGCGCTGCACTACAGCGCGGTTGTATACCGGCCTGGAGATGCGCTGGTTTTCGGGTCGGAGCGCCAGGGCCTGTCGGCGGAGGTGCTGGCGGCCATCGGACCGCAGCAGGTTGTCGATATCCCGATGCGCGTCGGCAATCGCAGCCTCAACCTGTCGAATTCCGTGGCTGTCGTGCTGTACGAAGCCTGGCGTCAGCAGGGGTTCGCGCGCTAGTCGTGCTCGGCGCGCACCGGGCGCAGCATCAGGTCGCGCACCGCGTCCCGTGGCGCGAGGCCCTCGTACAGGACGCTGTAGATCACGTCGGCGATCGGCATGTCGACGTTGAGTTTCGCGGCCACCGCATGCACCGCGCGCGCCGCGCGATAACCTTCGACCACCTGGCCGATCTCGGCCTGCGCCGCCTCGACACTGCGGCCTTCGGCTAACAGCAGGCCAAAGCGCCGGTTGCGCGACTGGTTGTCGGTGCAGGTCAATACCAGGTCGCCGAGGCCCGCGAGTCCCATGAAGGTCTCGCGCCGGGCGCCGAGCGCGACACCGAGCCGCGTCATCTCGAACAGGCCGCGCGTGATCAGCGCGATGCGCGTGTTAGCACCGAAGCCCAGGCCGTCGGACATGCCGGCTCCCACCGCCAGCACGTTCTTGACGGCGCCACCGGTTTCCACGCCGATGATGTCGTTCGAGGTATACATGCGGAATTTCTCGGTCGCCAGCGAATTCGCGAACGCCGCCGCGAATTCCTCGTCGCTCGATGCTATGGTCATGGCGCTCGGCAGGCCGGCGCCGACTTCGCGGGCGAACGTCGGCCCGGATACCACCGCCGTCGGCCAGCGGCCGCCTAACACATCGTTCGCGACCTGATGCGGCAGCTTGCCGCTGTCGATTTCAAAACCCTTGGTTGCCCAGCAGACGCGCATGTCGGCGCGCAGCAGCGGACGCAGCATCAGCAGCGTGTCGCGAAAAGCGTGGCTTGGCACCGCGATCAGGATGTCGCGCACCGCATCGACCGCCGCTGCCAGATTGCCGGCAATCGACAGCGCCGGGGGGAAGGCTGCGCCCGGCAGATAGCGGCGGTTCTCGCGCTGCGCGGCCATCGCGGCCAGCTGCGTGGCATCACGGCCCCAGAGATGGGTGTCGCGGCCGCTGCGCGCGCACTGGATTGCCAGCGCCGTGCCCCAGGAACCCGCACCTAACACTGCAATGGAATTTGGCATGGAGGACCTGGCCGGTGGGCTAGTTTTTGACGGCTTCCTGCGACTCCGCCAGCGAGCGCGCGTACAAGGCATCGAAATTGACTGGCGGCAGCAGCAGTTGCGGGAAACCGCCCTGCGCCACCAGCTGTGTCACCACCGCGCGCGCGTACGGAAACAACATCGCAGGAGCGACGCATGCTACCGCGCGGCGCGTGTCTTCGTCGCTCAGGCTGCGCATGGTGAACGCGCCCGACTGCTTCACTTCCACGATGAAGGCGGTCTTGTCGGCAAACTTGGCGGTGACATTGACGGTCAGCGTGATTTCACGCGTGTCATCACCGATCACATCGGAATTGGTATTCAGATCGAGGGCAATCTGCGGATTCCATTCCTTGGGGTCGAAGCGCGGGCCACTGGGCGCTTCGAAGGAGCAGTCCTTGAGATATACCAGCTGCAGGGCGAATTCGGGTTGTGGGGCTTCGTCGGTCATGTTGTTCCTTTGTTAGGTTCCGGCCAGCAGCGGATCGAGCCCGCCGCTGGCATCCAGGTCGTGCAGGTCGTCAGATCCGCCCACATGGGTGCTGCCGACAAAAATCTGCGGTACCGAACGCCGGCCACTGCGGGCCTGCATTTCGCCGCGCTTATCAGGGCTCGCTTCGATGTCGATTTCCTCAAAGGCCACGCCCTTGCTGTTCAGCAACTGGCGCGCCCGCTCGCAATAGGGACACCAGCCGGTCGTGTACATCACTACCTTGGCCATAGATTCAGGAAGACTTGCCGTCTTTTCCAGCCGCACCCTTGGCGAGCGGCATGTTCTCGGCGCGCCAGGCTGCCAGGCCGCCGCGCAGGTTGACAGCGGTCGTGAATCCCTGCCGGCCGAGCTCGCGCGCCGCCGAAGAACCCAGCGAGCCCGAATCACAAACCAGCACCACGGCCTTCTGCTTGTATTTCTTGAGGATTTCTTCGGCCTTCAGAATCTGATCGGACGAGAAATTCCGTGCGCCCTGGATGTGCCCGGCGGCGAATTCGTCCGGCTTGCGCAGATCTAACACGACCGCGCCCTGATTCATGAGGCGGACGACATCCTGGGGGCCGACCGCCGCAAACTGCGTCTGGCGCATGCGAATTTCGTTGGCCAGGACCGCCAGCGCCATGGCCACGGCCATGGCCACCAGGAAGGGGTGGTTGGTTACGTATTCCATCAAGTGCTGCATGGCGGGTTCAGAGCCTCTTTCGGGCTGTCAAAAATGGTGGCGGATTATATCGGAAGGCTGGTTCTTATAGACTGCGCCCGCCAAATGCCCGTATTTGCCCCAAATCGCCGTTACCAGATGCCCTTTTGGGCTGGCTTGTTGCTGGCGGGCGCCGCCGCCTGGGCACAGCAGTCCGGCGCCGACCAGGCCCGCACCGAGGCCGAATTGGCGAATATCCGCGGGGAAATCGAGCGCGTGCAGGCCCAGGTGGCCCGGGACGCCGCGGAGCAGGACCGGCTCGCGCGCGAGCTGCGTACCGCGGAAAAGGCCGTAGCTAACGCACGCATGCTGCTGGCCGGCATCCAGGAGCAACGGCGTGACGGGGCCGCGCGGCGCCGCGCACTGGCCGGCGAGCGCGAAGACGTTGAAAACAAGCTGCGCGCCGAGCGCGCGGCGCTGGCAGGGCAGATGCGGGCCGCGTACATGATTGGCCGGGAGGAACCGCTCAAGTTGCTTTTGAACCAGCGCGACCCGGCGCGCGCCGGCCGCATGTTTGCCTATTACGGCTATTTCGGACGCGCCCGCGGCGAGCAGATCGAGCGCATCCGCGCCGGCGTCGCACGGATTGCGGAGCTCGAGGACAGCCTCGCGATCGAAGACCAGAAGCTCGCCGAGCTGGAAAAACAGCAGCAGCAGGAGCTCGAGCGTCTCGACCGCGCGCGTGGCGAACGCGGCGTGGTGCTGGTCAGCCTGCAGAACGAAGCGCGTTCGCGCACCGCGGTGCTCGGCCGGCTCAGGCAGCAGCGCGCCAGCCTGGAGAAGTTGTTAGCCGAATTGCGGCGCGCGGCCTCGCGGTTTCCGGTAGACAGCAAGTCGCCGTTCGGCAAGCTGCGTGGCGAGCTGACCCTGCCGGTGGATGGCCGGATGCTGGCGCGCTTTGGCCAGGCGCGCGCCGGCGCAATGCGCTGGGACGGCATTTTGTTAGGTACGGAGCGCGGCGCGCCGGTACACGCGGTTTATCATGGGCGTGTCCTGTACGCCGACTGGCTTGCCGGACTCGGTCTGCTGGTGATCGTCGACCATGGCGGCGGCTATATGAGCCTCTATGCGCACAACGACCAGATCTATCGCAAGGTCGGCGAACGCGTAACCGCCGGCGATGTGATTGCGGCCTCGGGCGACAGCGGCGGCCGCTCGAGCCCGGAACTGTACTTCGAGATCCGCCGCAATGGACGGCCGGTGGATCCTGGTCCGTGGTTCAAGGCCGGGACCTGATGATTGCCGCGCCCCGGCGTTCTGTGAACCGGATCACACATTTCTGGGCAAATGCATCCGGCATGGCGCTGGATGCGCGTCCGCAAATTTGACGAAATGCGTAATCCGTCAACCCGGCAGAAACCCCAGTCGCGGATGATGTCGATCCATTACCCGCAGCGCTTGATCTTTACATGGTCGTCAACGTGGCAGATATCTGGAAAAATCTGGATCCCTATTCCCAGCTGATCCGCTCACTGCTGCCGCGCACCGACAGCGTCAATGTCTTCGATGCTAACGCCGACCTGCGCTGGTCCTCTGAATCGACCACCGGGCCCGACCTGCCGCATCTCGTGCAGGAATCGCTGCAAAAGGCCCAGGCCGAACCTGCCGCGCCCGGGACGATGTTCATCTTTGATAGCGACACGCCGACCTACCTGTGGTGGTTGCGGGACGATGCGGGCGCGCTGATTGCCATCGTCGTGGTTACCACGCGCCGCGCCGGCGAAAGCGAGCCATTGAGTTTCAACTTCGTGCATTCGCTGGCCAAGCCGGCGCTCGAGTGCCTGCGCCGTGAGCTCGCGACGCACGACAACATCCATCGCCTCTTCACGACGCTCGAGGCGCGCGACAAGGATGTCGAGCTGCTGCTGTCGGTCGCGGACCACACCGACGAGAGCGGCGGGCATGGCGATGAACTGCGCAACCTGCTGCAGAACGCCACCGAACACATGGGCTGCGCATTCGCGGTGCTGATCGTGCCGGAGAAGAGTATCGCGATAGTCCGCCCCGGCCCCGGGCGCACCGTCGACGGCAACATACTGGCGCGCACCCATCGCAAACTGCTGCAAATCGCGCAGTCGTGTCGCAAGACGACAGTCGTGAACCGGCTGACCAAGACGTCGGGCGATCCGGGGCCGGGATACCGGCTGGTGGTTTGCCCCGTGAACCACACGAACGGGCGCGCCACCGGTGTGCTGGCGCTGTTCCGCGACGCCGATGCGCCGGTGTTCGAAAGCCGCGACGGGCGCCTGGGAGAGCTGCTCGCGCGCAAGGCGGCGTCCATCATCGACTCAAGTTTCGATGCTCTGTCCGGGTTGCTGACGCGCGCCGCGCTCGAGCGGCGCGCCCGGGCCGCGATGAGCGAGCCGGCGCGCGCGCCGGTCTGGAGTCTCATTTACATCGATGCGGACCAGCTGCACGTCATCAATGAAAACTTTGGCATGCACATCGGCGACCAGGTCATCGCGCAGGTCGGCGACCTGATCCGCCGCCGCCTGCCGCCTGGCAGCCTGGCGGCGCGCATCTCCGGCGACCGGTTCCTGCTCCTGGTGCCGAGTATGATCGATGCGGCGGCGTCGATGGCCGAGTCCATGCGTGAAGCCGCCAGCCAGATCGGCGCGTTGCAGGGCAACGCGCGCCTGCATGTATCCATCACCGTCGGCATCGCCGAAATCCAGGCGTCCAACGTCGAATTCAGCCGCACGCTGACGGAAGCCGAGTCGGCCTGCAAGGTCGGCAAGGATCGCGGCCGCAATCGTGTCGAGCTCTACCAGGACAACGACGCCAGCATCGTGCGCCGTTTTTCGGATATCACGACATCGAGCGAGCTGCGCATGGCGATCGAAAACGACCGCCTGCGTCTCGACGCACAGCTGATCCTGCCGATCGGCGCCAATGAAACCAACACGCCGCCGCACTACGAGTGCCTGCTGCGGATGATCGGCGCCGACGGGCAAACGATCGGCCCCGATCGCTTTCTGTCGGCGGCTCGCCGCTACCAGCTGATGCCGATGATCGATCGCTGGGTCATAGAGAAGACGGTCAAGTTGCTGCAGCCGCACATCGACCTGCTGGTGACCCGGCCGGTGGTTTTTTCAGTCAATTTTTCCGGTCAGTCGCTCAGCGACGAGGAATTTCCCGACTTCATGGTGCGGACCATCGAGAAGAGCGGCATCGAGCCCAGCGTGTTCTGCTTCGAGCTCACGGAAAGCGACGCGGTTGCTAACATCGCGAAAGCGGAGCTGCTGATGCGCCGGCTGCGCAAGCTGGGATGCGGCGTGGCGCTGGATGATTTTGGCACCGGGCTGTCGTCGCTCGCCTACCTGCGCACTCTGCCGGTCACGCTGCTCAAGATCGACGGTAGCTTCGTGCGCGACATCCTCAAGGATCCGCGGTCGGATTCGATGGTGCAGGCCATCACCCAGCTCGCACACACAATGTCCATCGCCACCGTTGCCGAGTACGTCGAGACCGACGAAATCCGCAACCGCGTCGTGACGCTGGGCGTCGACTACGCGCAGGGGTTCGCGGTCGGGCGTCCGCAGCCGATCGAAGACGTGCTGGCCGAGATCCCGCTGTATGCCGGCGCGTCGCCGGTATACCGCTCGGTAGAAGACGTCCTCGGCAGCATTAAGCGCAGCGCCCCGCACTAACAAGCCGCCACTGTGACGCCCGCGCCATGACGGGTACAATGACCGGCATATGAGCCCGGAATCCCCCCTGTTCACGCGCTTCGGCGTACTGGCACTGGCCGCAGGTGCGGCGCTGGGCATTGCGCTGTCATTGACGCTGTGGCCGGGGCGCAATCGCGTGCAGCCGCCCGCGGCCCCGGCAGCCGGCGTTTTGCCGACCGATGACAGCCGTTTGTTAGCTGAGGTCATGGATCGCGTCAAAGGCGAGTACGTCGACCCGGTCGATCAGCGCAAGCTGCTGCAGCAGGCGCTGCATGGCGTTGCATCGGGACTGGATCCTTACTCCGCGTTCCTGGATGCAGAGGAGTACCAGGAGATCCGCGATACCACGAGCGGCAGCTATCCCGGCGTTGGCGTCGAGGTCAGCGCCGATCGTGGCGGCATCAAGGTCATGCGTACGCTCGCCGATTCGCCGGCGGCGCGCGCCGATTTGCGTCCGGGCGACCTGATCGTCGGCATCGACAGGACGCCGGTCGGCACGGATCTCGATCGCGCGATCGATCGCATGCGTGGCCTGCCAGGGACCCAGGTCAGTCTGTCGGTGCGCCGGCCCGGCACACCCGACGTGCTCGACCTGGTGCTGGAACGCGCGCAGGTTGAGGTGCACAGCGTGGCGGCGCGGCTGCTCGAAACGGGCTACGGCTATTTGCGCATCGCAAATTTCAGCAGCAACACGCCGGCCGACGTCGAGCGCGCGGTCAACGAGCTGCAGCAGCAAAATGGCGTTGCACTGCGTGGCCTGGTCATTGACGTGCGCAACAATCCCGGTGGCGTGCTGGAGTCATCGGCCGATGTCGCGGACTTGTTTCTCGATGGCGGCCTGATCGTGTCGGCCACCGGGCGCACGGCGGAGGCGCGTTTCAAACTCGAAGCGCGCCCGGGTGATTTGCTGGATGGCGCGCCGATCGCGGTGCTGGTCAACGGTGCGACCGCATCGGCGGCGGAAATTCTCGCCGGAGCGCTCAAGGATAATCATCGCGCGGCCATCATCGGCCGGCGCACCTTCGGCAAGGGTTCGGTGCAGAGCGTCATTCCGCTGTCCGGCGGGCGCGCCCTGAAGCTGACGACGTCGCGCTATTTCACGCCCTCCGGCATCTCGATCCAGGATCGCGGCATCGAACCGGACCTGCCGGTCGAGGGTGTTGAAGAGCCGCCGCTTGGCGTCGAAGCGCCTGATTCGCTGACGCTGGCGCGCCGGGATCGCGAAGTGCGGATCGCCGTGCAGCGCCTCAAGCTGCCGCCCCGCGTCACGCTCGCCTCCCGGCCGGGCTGACATGGATCTGTTAGCCTGGTTTGTCGATCTCATACTGCACCTCGACCGCCACCTGGTAGAACTGCTGGCGAACTACGGCGTCTGGATTTACGCAATACTGTTCCTGATAGTGTTCGCCGAGACCGGGTTTGTCGTTACGCCGTTTCTGCCGGGCGACTCGCTGCTGTTTGGCGTCGGCGCGCTGGCGGCGGTCGATACCAGCGGCAACCTGAGTGCGCCGTTAGCCGCGGCACTGCTGATTGCGGCGGCAATTCTTGGTAATACCACCAACTTTCACATCGGCCGCTACATCGGCCCACGCGCGTTCAGTGGAAGCAACCGCTTCCTGAAAGTGGAGTACCTGCGGCACACCGAGGAATTTTTTGCCAGGCACGGCGGCAAGGCGGTCGTGTTGTCGCGCTTCGTACCGATCGTGCGCACCTTCGCGCCGTTTGTCGCCGGAGTCGGGCACATGAACGTGGTCCGGTTCCAGGCCTACAACGTCGGCGGCGCGGTGCTCTGGGTGGTGCTGTTCGTTGGCGGCGGCTACCTGTTCGGCAATATTCCGCTGATCAAGAACAATTTCGGAATCGTGACCATCCTGATCATCATCGTGTCGGTGCTGCCGGCGGTGTTTGCGGTGCTCAGGCCAAACCGCGATACGCCGCCAGGCCCGCGTAAATAAGGCCGCCGACTAACAAGATCAGCTGCGGTATCGCGGCAACCATGAAGCCCCAGCCGCGTTTTTCCGGCGCCTTGCTGTAGCCGATTCCATACATCAGCCGGCCGATGACAAATACCAGGCCGAGGATTGCCGCCCAGCGCTCGCTAACAAAGGTAGCAAAGCAGATCATCGACGGCACGAAGATGATCAGCTGCTCCAGGGTATTCATCTGCACCCGGTAGGCGCGCTCGAAGTCCGGGTTGCCGGTTACCGCAGGGGCGGCAATCTTGTGCTTGCCGCGCGCGGCGCCGACCGCCATGACGAAGTAGAAATATTCGACCAGAGCCAGCGAAATCACGAACCACACTGCTGCCATGTTTGAAATCATATTAAGTTGCTCCCGAAGTGGAATACTTGTTGTTGTGTTCTTGGCGGATGGCAGAATAACGACATGGCCGAGAAAACGCGAGCCTATGCCGCCAGGGTCGATATCGAAGCGCCGCTCGACAGGGTTTGGGCAGCGCTGACCACCAGTGCTGCCCTGGAGCGCTGGATGGGCGCGGGCTCGAAGATCAATCTCCAGGTCGGCGGACTGATTGCGGGAAGCCTGGACCGCAAGCGGCCGTTCTCAGCGCATATCGATATCCTGCTGGCGCCGCGCCGCATACGCATGATTCACCTGCATCCGGAGGACGTGCCGGCCTTTGAAGGCGCCGTGGTCGACGACCTGCTGGTGGAATTTCGTGATGGCCAGACGATCTTGCGCGTGCTGGGCAGCGGCTTTCCGCGCACCGGTGAGCACGGGGCGTTCTACATGCAACGCCAGATGGGCTGGCGACAGTCGTTAGCCCGGCTCAAGGTTTATCTGGAAAATAAACTGGACCTCGCACCCGCAGCCGTACGTTAAACGAGTAATCTCTGATCTGAAGGAGTTGCCATGACTGGATTTGTACTGAGAGCCGTAATAGCAGCCATGGGGCTCTGGCTGGCGACCAACGTGGTCGACGGAATATCCATCAACACGCCGCTGACCCTGTTGCTCGCCGCCGCGCTGTTAGGCGTCGTGAATGCGATCGTGCGCCCGGTGGCCGTCGTGCTTACCTTTCCGATTACGATCGTGACCATAGGGCTGTTCCTGCTGGTCATCAACGCCGCAATGCTCGGGCTGGTGGCGTGGTTGCTGCCGGGTTTCGTGGTGTCCGGATTCGGTGCAGCGCTGTTAGGCTCCATAGTAGTCAGCGTGACCGGCTGGATCGGCTCCTGGTTCATCGGCCCCAAGGGGCGCATCGAAACATTCCGCTCGCGGCACGACTGACACATGCGAAGGATCGCAACCTGGCCCCGGTCATGGGCGATCGCGCTGGTGCTTTGCGCGGCGGCGCCGTTGGCGGCGGCTGCCACCGGCATCACTTTCCAGGGCGCCGCGCGCGACGTGGCTACCGGCAAGCCGCTGTACCGCGAAATGCATTTTGTCAGTGCGCCAGGAACCGCCCGGGAAGTCCGCATCGTCCATTACCAGTGCCCCAACAGCGACGCGGTGTTCGCGCGCAAGGAACTGGACTACACGCCTTCGCGCGAGATGCCGCGGTTCACGCTGACCGACGCGAGGCTCGGGTATGTCGAAGGGCTGCGTACGCTTGCTAACGGCCGCGCGCAGGTCTTTCAGGTGCCGGGAAGCCAACGCAGCGAACGCAATGCGCTGTTGCCCGCCAGGAAAAGCATCGTCGCCGATGCCGGTTTCGATGAGTTCCTGAAACGCCACTGGGCTGAGCTGGAACGCGGTCAAAGCATCAAATTCGCATTTCTGGTGCCGAGCCGCCTGCACGAGGTGGAATTCAAGATCAGCAAACACGGTGACGCGGTCATCGAAGGCGCTCCGGCGAGTGTCATTCGTCTGAACCTGTCAGGTTTTCTGGGCTGGTTCCTGCCGTACATCGACGCCACTTACCGCAAGAGTGACCGCGCCCTGATGCGCTACCAGGGACTGACGAATATGCGCGATGCGGCCGGCGACAACATGACCGCACTGATCGACTTCCCGGCCGCGGAACGCCGCGAGCAGGCGATCGATCTTGCGGCGCTACGCGCCGTGCCCCTCGTTCGCGCTTGTCCTTAGCGATTTCGCATCGCGCGGCCAGGTGGCGAGCGCAACGCCGACGAGCATGACCATCATGCCGAGAAATTGCGCGCTGGTCAGGTGCTCGCCCAGCAACCACCAGCCTAACAGCGCCGAGATCGCAGGCACGACGTAGCTGTAGCTGCTCACGACCGCAGGCGTGCTGTGCCGGGCGAGCCAGGCGTAGGCGGTGTAGCCGATGATGCTCGACATGAACAGCATGTAGAGCAACGACACCGATCCCACCGGCGACCACTGCCAGCGCGGGCCTTCGCCGGTTGCCAGGCCAACGGCGGTCAGCAGCAGGCCGCCGATCAGCATCTGACCGCCGGTAAAGGTCATGAGATCGAGCCTCGAGGGGAAACTGCGCATGTAAACCGTCGCGACTGCCCAGCCCGCCACGCCGAGCAGCGTCACGATCTCGGGCAGATGCATCAGCCCGCTGCTGGGAACAACCGCGGTTTCCCCGGCCAGCAGCACTACGGCCGTGCCGAGGAAACCCAGCAACAGGCCTGCCACCGTGTTGCGGTCGAGCGCGTGCGCGCGCGGTCCAAAAGCACTGAGTATCACGATCCACAATGCCCCCGTGGCATTCAGCAACGCGGACTGATTGGACGCCAGCCACTGCAGGCTCCAGGTGTTAGCACCGTTGGTGATCATGACGCCCGCCATGCCGACCCACCACATGTGGCGCAATTCCTGCCAGTCCAGGCGCGGCCTGTTGCCGAGCACAAAGGACGCTCCGCAGAGCAGGATGCCGGCAGCGATAAAACGCAGCCCACCAAACAGGAATGGCGGCAGGTGATGCACGCCGATGCGCGACACGGCATAGCTGCCGCCCCAGATCAGATAGATCGCTCCGAGGGACAGCACCACATTACGGCGCCGGGTGGCGGCGGCTTTCGCGCCCGGGTGGATCACGACAGCCGGATGGCGGCGCGCTTCATTCCCGCCGCGTCGCGGCGCGGTACAGCCCGAACGCGAGCACGGCAACGATCGCCAGGCCTAACAAGCCACCGAACTGCATGCTCGCTGGCAAGGCCAGGACATCCGCGCGCCCGGACGCCACGATTGGAATTGCGATGATGATGCCGGTCAGGGCCTCGCCGGTAATCATGCCGGACGCGAACAGGATGCCCTTGCGGTTGGCGCGTTCGCTGTCCGCGGTGCTGGCGCCGGCGCCGAGGGAGCGCTGTGCAAAATGCGCCAGCAGGCCACCGATGAAAATCGGCGTCATCAGTTCCAGCGGCAGGTAGATTCCGACCGCGGCGGCCAGCACCGGGACACGGAAATCTGACTTGCGGGCTTTCAGTACTTCATCCAGAACGATGATGGCGATGCCGATCACCGCACCAATGGCAACCATGTCCCACGGCAGCGCACCGCCGAACATGCCCTTGGCAACCGACGCCATCAGCGTGGCCTGCGGAGCCAGCAGCGGCTTGGGATGCGCCTCGCTCGGCACGCCGATGCCGTAGGCCGCGGCTAACAAGTTCAGCACCGGAGCCATGATCAGGGCGCAGCTGATGGCGCCGATGCCCAGCATGACCTGCTGGCGCCACGGCGTCGCGCCGACGATGTAACCGCACTTGAGGTCCTGCAGGTTGTCGCCGGCAATGCAGGCGGCGCAACAGACAACGGCCCCGATCATGATGGCGGCCACCGGCCCGGTCTCCGCGTCCTTGCCCATCAGCGCCAGCAGCACCAGGGCGGAAAACAGGATGGTGCCGATGGTGATTCCCGAGACCGGGTTGTTAGACGAGCCGACCAGGCCGGCCATGTAGGCCGACACGGAGCAGAACAGGAAGCCTGCCACGATCATGATGACGGCCATGGGCAGGCTCACCGCGAGCGAACCGACGATATTCTGGTACAGCATCAGCAAAGGCAGGGTAAACAGCACGATGCCGACCAGTACCCACTTCATCGGCAGGTCCTGCTCGGTGTGTGCGACGACGGTGCTGGCGCCGGCGCGGGTCGCCGCCAGGCCGCTGCGGACACCCGACAGCAGCGAGCTGCGCAGCACGATCAGCGCCCAGATGCCGCCGACCAGCATCGAACCGACGCCGAGATAACGAATCTGTTTCGACCAGATGAGGCCGGCGGTGTCTTCAGCCGAAAGACCGGCGGCGGCAGCGGCCAGATCGGGATTGCCGGCGAGAAAATGCGCCGCGTAAATCGGAATTGCGACATTCCAGGAAATCATCGCGCCAGCCAGCACGACGATGCCGATGTTGAGCCCGACGATATAACCGACGCCTAACAATGCGGGCGACAGGTTGGTGCCAAAGTAGACGATGTACTTGTTCCACCAGACGGCGACCGCGGCGGTATCGGGAATCAGACGCAGGCCGCTGGCGGCGGCAATTTTCGCGAAACCACCGCCGATTGCGGCGAGCGCAAGGATCTTGACGCCCTGCCCGGGATTCTCGCCGGTCCGCAGTACCTCGGCCGCCGCCTTGCCTTCGGGGAAAGCAAGTCCCTGGTCGACGATCAGCGAGCGGCGCAGTGGCACCGAGAACAGCACGCCCAGCAGACCGCCAAGCCCGGCGATTGCCAGTACCCAGCTGTAACGAAAGTCAGTCCAGAATCCGAGAATCACCAGTGCCGGCACGGTGAAGATGACGCCCGAGGCGATCGATGACCCGGCTGAAGCACCGGTCTGGACGATGTTGTTTTCAAGAATGCCGCCGCCGCCTAACACGCGCAGCACTGCCATGGAAATGACGGCCGCTGGTATCGCCGAGGCGATGGTCATGCCCGCGAACAGGCCCAGGTAGGTATTGGCGGCCGCCAGGATCATCGCCAGGATGATCGCGAGGATGACGGCGCGCAGCGTCAGCTGCGGCGCGAGAGCGGTGGGTGTATTCATGGATCGAGCTTAACCGTTCTGCGGACCCGCTGAAACCGGGCTACCTGCCGGGGCAGCCGGCGGGCGACACTGGCTGCCATGATCGACTCGTACACGCTGGTGAAATGGGCTCACGTCTGGGTGATGGGCTACTGGATTGGCAGCGACCTGGTGGTCAACGCGCTGACCTTCTACACCGCCCGCAGCACCGCGCTGCCGGGCGCCGAGCGGCGCCGGCAATGGGACTTCCTGATGGATGTCGACCAGCATCCGCGCAACGCTCTCATCCTGTCGGTGCCGTTGGGGCTGACGCTGGCGGCCTGGTCGGGCCTGCTGCCGTTAGCTTCAAGCGGCGTGATCGCGGTCTGGATCCTGTCGCTGCTGTGGTTCTGGTACATGTGGCTGACGCACTGGAAACGGCACACCCCGCTGGGCAGCAGGCTCGCGGCCTGGGACTGGAACAGCCGCTATGTGCTGATTGCGGCCTGTGTCCTGAGCGGCGGCTGGTCGTTGTTAGGTAGCGGGCCGTACGCAACCGGCTGGCTGGCCTGGAAGGTGATCCTGTTCGGTGGCGTCCTGGCCTGCGGTATTGCCATCCGTCACTACATCCGGATCTCCTACCAGGCCTGGCCGCGAATCTGGGCCGATCAGAAGCAGCCGGGTGATGACCAGATCGTGTTAGACGCGATGCGTCGCGGAACCCATGCGTTGTGGGTTTTGTGGGCCCTGTTGGTTATCATCGGTTACCTGGGCGCCGCCAAGCCGGCGCTGTAAACCAACACGAGGTCTGTCATGCGCAAGTGGCTGGTAGTTTCTCTTCTGCTAACAACTCTGTCGCTGCACCAGGCGGTGGTCGACGCAGCCGTCATGCGGCTCGACAAGGCGACGCTGGTGCAGCAGGTCTATGCCGCGGAACGGGCATTTGCGAAAACCATGGCGGACCGGGATTTTGCGGCATTTGCGCGCTATGTCGCCGCCGATACGGTTTTTTTCGATGGTGCGCAGCCGCTGGTCGGAAAAGCCGCGGTGCTGGCGAGC
>Ga0209797_10000669_pt1 | contig 17231 bp, 19 predicted proteins | sample DOMMetBare3Fresh_2_FD_187472 | JGI IMG/M metagenome (GOLD analysis project Ga0209797, IMG submission 187472) | Wetland sediment microbial communities from St. Louis River estuary, USA, under dissolved organic matter induced mercury methylation -... | ecosystem: Environmental > Aquatic >... | reverse complement strand
CCCAGGCGGTACTCCGCGCTCTTCTTCCAGACGCGCAGCTCCACGTGCGCCTCACCCAACGCGGCCTTCAGCTCCTCGATCTCCGCCTCCAACCGCTGCGCCTGCGGGCTCGAGCCCGGGCGGCCGCCGTCGGCCAGCCCTTGCTTGCCGCCCTCCAGGAACTGCCGCTTCCAGTTCCCCACCGACTGCTCCGACACCTTCGCCCGGCGAGCCGCCTCAGCGACGCTCATCTCTCCCGAGATGACTGAACAGACGAGCCTGAACTTGTCTTCAACAGAGATAACAGCGGGGCGTGCCATCGATCAGCTCCTTCAGGTCAGGAGCCCGAAAATAACCGCCCTGCCAGATTTCGTGAAACAGGACATTTCGGCGACTGGCGTCCTTAGCTCGTCGACGGCGACGTTCACGGCTACGGCTTCGCTTTCGCACGCCACTGTTAGCGTCGGCAACCCCGCCTACGCAAGTGTCGATTTCGGGAGGACGTTCGCCACCGTCGATATGGTCGGCTTCAGGTTCTGGTTCCAGGATGATCTCTTCAACCCGGGAGAGAACCTCGGCATTACCCCGTTGAGCATTTGGCTCCCTGGGAGCGGGTTCGGTTTCTACAACATCGGCAGTGAGCCTGAAGCCTTCCGTCAGATCGGCGTGAACACCAATCCCGGTTCATCCTATGAGGAAGTAGGCGCTCTCTTCCTCGATGGAGCAGAAGACCGGATCGAGATCGGCATGTGGTTCGGGTCGGTCACGATCGCTGCCATGGAAGTGACGGTCACAGGCACACCGACGCTTCCACCGCTGATCGTGCGCGGCTCCGGGACGCTCCCGCAGCCGTGGACGACGGCGGCGTCGTCGTTCGTGGTCGATGTGGTGGGTGCGAGCGCTCCCAAGTGCGGGGACGCCACACCAGCCACGGGCAGCGTGGAGCTCAGGCAGATGCGCGTGACGTACAAGTGGGGTCAGAGCGCATTGCTGTCGGCCTCGATGACCTCGCCGGGGTACGTGTACGCCAGCCCGGGGCCGTCGGCGGTGATCGCGGGAAACGGCTCCTACACGATCACCACGCTGCGTGGGACTGTTCTGGAGCAGGGCACCGGCTACATCAAAGCCGGGGTCGACGCCGGCACGACGGGCGGGATCTCCGGGTACGTCGATCCGAACGGGCCGCAGGGCCCGATGGAGTTCCCGACGGCCGGCCAGGGCACGATGTTCACGGGGAACGTGGCGATCCTCAACCATCACTGTGCCACTTCGGGTGGTACACCAACACCCGTACCGTCCTCATAACTGACCACACGGCAGAGAAGCGGCCCCTCTCGGGGCCGCTTCGGTTCGTGGACACAGCTTGTCTCCTGGTGTTGCGGTGATGGAGCGTGCCGGGCTCGAACCGGCGACCCCCAGCTTGCAAAGCTGGTGCTCTCCCAACTGAGCTAACGCCCCGTAGTGGCAGTTTAGCGCCGTAAACAAGCCGTATCCACGAGGCCAGTGAGGAGGAGGCTCACCTCACGCTGCGGAGAGCGCTCTCCCGGAGGCCAGCCCAGGGGAAGCTTCGTTCCCGTGCTCGAGGCGAGTCGCGTCGGCTATTGCGCGGCGACGATGCGCAAGCCCGCAGCGGCGGCGAGCGGCGCGGGCGGAGAGATCGTGCAGGTCGCGTCGCGCAGAGCGACGAGGCCGCAGGCGTACCACTGGCTGCCGGGCTGAAGCTGCACCCGCGCCGTGCGGGCGCGGGCCGGTGCAACGCGGAAGCGCACCGTGGTGATCGCACTCGGCGGAACGGGGGAAAACGTGTAACGGATGCGGCTCACCGTGAAGCCGGTCACGGCACCCTGACCGCTCCCGGCGCGATTCGGCTGCACCGTGTTGGTCGCGGTGAACGCCGCCATCCCGAGCGCGGCGGTCACACCGGCGAGCACGAGTGGCAGGCTGAGGGCACGACGAACGGAGGCCATGACCGAATCGATCGTCACCCGGCCAGGGGACGACCACCCCCCGTACGGGGGAGCCGGCGCCTTTCACGGCCTCCACGTCCGGGACGTACCTAGGCGCTCCGGCTGTCGAGGATCTCTTCGAGCCGATGCAGGTCTGCTCTATTCGATCCCGCGAGGACCTCGAGGGTCCGCTTGCGCTCACCGAGCGGGAGCGGGTCGCCGCCGTCCCGGAAGAGCTGCGCCATGCGGCCGTGCCGGTACAGCACCCGGTGCACGAGCAATCTCGGATCACCGATCTCGGCGGCTCTCGGCACCATGTCGGGTGCGTGGTCAAGTGGCATCTGGTCCCCCCACTCGAGCGAGTTCTGACGTTCCCCTCCCGCCTCTCAGCGTAGCCCGGTCTCGAGGAAAGAGAACCACGGGAGTGGGGAGGATTTGCGGCGGGCCGGTCAGCGGGCCGAACGGGCGCTGACGGCGATCAGGAGCCGCTCCTGCGGGGCCTTGTGCGCTCCTGCTGCAGCTTCCTGAATCCCCCGGAGAAACCCTGCGTCTCCTCGCCCGGCTGCTCTTGCCGTTGCTCGAGCCGCTTCAGCCTCGCCTCCAGCTCGCCGAGCTGCCGCGGCGATGAACCGGCCGAATCCTCGCGCTCGTCCAGCTCGCGCTCGCGCTGGGTCGCGAGCCGCTCCCGTGCCGCCACCGCCTCGCTGCGGGCGGCGAGCTCGTCGCGTGTGCGCATGAACAGCTTCTCCGCTTCCTTCAGCTCGGCCAGGCGGGACGCGATCCGGGCGAGTTGAGCCTCGTCCGGCGCGGCCGGCGGTGCCTGCGTCGCTGCGGACTGTGTCTCGAGCGCGGCGGCGAGCGAGGTGAGCTCGCTTTCCCGCGCGAGCACCGCCGCCTCCCGCAGCTCCAGCTCGTGCGCCCGGCGCTCCAGCTCGAGGGCATCCTCTCCCGTGTCGGGCTCGTCGCGGAGCGCCGACTCGCGCTCTGCGACCACGCGCTCCCGTCGCTCGAGCTCCGCCGCCCGGCCGGCCAGGGCCGCATCCGAAGGCACGGTGTGCGGGTCGGCGGCCGGGAGCTTCCCGCGCCGTACGTCGGCGATCGCCTGCTGCAGCTCCCGCTCGCGCTCCTGCACCGCGTTCACACGCTCCGCCAGCTGGCGCTTCAGCTCGTCGAGCGACAGCCGCTGCTGGCGCAGCGCCTCACGCTCGTCCTCGACGGAGCCCTGCTCTTCGCGGCGTTTGAACGGCACCGCGCAAATATACGGCGAGGACGCGGCCGACCTCGCCGCGTCCTCGCCTCGGTGCTCGTCTACGCCGCGCGCTCCAGGCGCTCTTCGGCGCGGGCACGCTTCACGATGTGCTCGCGCTCGCCGAAGCGAATGCGGGCGCGCTCGGCCCGGTGGGCGTCCCACAGGGACTGGAGCTTCACGTCGAGTGCCTTGATCTGGGCGACCAGGTCAGGGTTGCGCCCGAGGGAGAGGCGCTTCCAGAGCTCGGTGCGCTGCTCGCTGATCCGGTCGATCTCCGCATGGATGGCCGCGATGATGTTCATGACCCTGAAAACGCTCGACCCAAGCTGGACATTCCTCAGCCCGGACGGCTGAACAGAAACGCAACAACGATCGCCGCCCCGAGCACGAATGCCGCCCACGTCACCAGCTGGAGGAAGGCATTCACTCGTAGCCGAGCTCGGCGAGCCGGTCCTCGTCGAGGCCGAAGTAGTGCCCGAGCTCGTGCAGCACCGTGATGCGGATCTCCTCTTCGAGCTCGGCGGGATCGGGGAACTCCTCCTCGAGCGGCAACCGGTAGATCGCGATGCGGTCGGGCAAGGCGCCGGCCATGTCGCCCCGCTCGGGCAGGGGTACGCCCTCGTAGAGCCCGAACAGATCGGGATCCTCCGGGTTCTCGTCCTCGACCACGACGGCGACGTTCCGCAGCGCGGCGGCCAGGTGCGGCGGCAGCAGGTCGAGCGCGGCGCGGACGTGGTCGTCGAAGCTCATCGGATCACGAGCGCCATGATCGCCTTCTGGGTGTGGAGGCGGTTCTCCGCCTGGTCCCAGACGAGCGAGCGAGGCCCGTACAGCACGTCTCCCGCGATCTCCTCGCCGACGTGCGCCGGCAGGCAGTGCAACACGATTCCCTCGCGATCGGCCAGCCCGAGCAGAGCTCTGTCGATGCGGTACGGCTCGAGGTCGCGCAGGCGCCGGTCGCGCTCCTCGTCCTGGCCCATGCTCGTCCACACGTCCGTGTAGAGCACATGCGCTGCCGCTGCCGCCTCGCGCGGGTCGCGGGTGACGGTGACGCTGCCGCCGTTCGCCTCCGCGTCCGCGCGCGAGGCCTCGGTGACGCGCTCGCTCGGTGCGTAGCCCTCCGGCGTCGCCGCCACGAACTCCATGCCGAACCGTCCGGCGATGCGCATCAGCGAGTGGCAGACGTTGTTACCGTCGCCCAGATAGGCGATCCGCAACCCGGCCAGGGTGCCGAAGCGCTCCCGGATCGTCATCGCGTCGGCGAGCGCCTGCAGCGGGTGCGCCTCGTCGGTGAGGCCGTTGATGACGGGGATCGTCGCATGCTCCGCGAACTCGTCGACCTCGGCCTGAGCGGAAGTGCGGATCATCAGCGCGCTCAGGAAACGAGAGAGGACGAGTGCAGTGTCACGGGTGCTCTCTCCCCGCGAGAGCTGCAGGTCGGCCGCGGGCACGTACAACGCCATGCCCCCGAGCTCGGCGATACCGACCTCGGAGCTGATCCGCGTCCGCGTCGACGGCTTGCGGAAGATCAAACCCACCGTGCGTCCCGGGAGGATGCGGAGCTCCTTGCGGCGGGCGCGCTCCTGCTTCAGCTCGTCCGCCAGGTCGAGCGCGGTCTGCAGCTCGTCGCGCGTCCAGGCGCCAACGGTCGTGTAGCTGCGCCCTTTGAGGCTGTCGGGGATACCGGCCATGTTCGGATGCTAGGGCACGACTGAGGCCGTTGACTTGACAGAAACAGGCTTAGATTATATACTTGTTTATGTCGTAGTTATCTCGTTGTACGAAGGAGGAACTGTCATCGTGGCAACTCTTGTTCGCTGGGAGCCGTTTCGCGAGCTCGCATCGCTGCAGAGCGAGATGAGCCGCTACATGAACGGGTTGCTGGAGGGCACCGGCCGCACGACGCAGGCGTGGGTGCCTGCGCTCGACGTCTGGGAGACCGACGCCGAGGTCGTGTACGCCTTCGACCTGCCCGGCATCCCGGAGGAGCAGATCTCGATCGAGGTGCAGGACGAGACCCTCACGGTGTCGGCCGAGCGCGTGAAGGAACAGGAGGAGGCGGGCGACCGCTTCTACCGCTTCGAGCGCCGCTACGGCACCTTCAGCCGCGCCGTCGGCCTGCCGCAGGGGGTCGACGAGTCGAAGATCGTGGCCGCCTACCGGGACGGCGTGCTCGAGATCCGCGTGCCGAAGCCCGAGGAGCAGAAGCCGCGCAAGATCCAGCTCGGCTCCGCCGTCGCCGACATCGAAGCCTGACGCCGCTTCATACGCGACGTCGCACGTGAAGAGGGCGGCCCGCCGGCCGCCCTCTTCGCTTCGGTGTCGCGTCGACAGCGGGCTCTCACGCCAGCACTGCGATGTTCCTGGCCGCGCACATCTCCTTCAGGATCTGCGGCCAGACCGTGACGCTGACCTCGCCGAGATGGGCCTTGCGCAGCAACAGCATCGTCACGCGCGACTGGCCGATGCCGCCGCCGATCGAGAGGGGGATCTCGTCGTTCACGATCGCCTGGTGGTAGGGGAGCTCCAGGAAGTCGAGCTGCCCCGTCAGGCGGAGCTGCTCCACGAGCGACTCCTTCGTCACCCGAACGCCCATCGAGCTGAGCTCGTGCCGGCGGCGGGTGACGGGGTTCCAGACGAGAATGTCGCCGTTCAGGCCGTGCATGGGGGTGCCGTCCGCCGAGACCGTCTCCGTCACCCAGTCGTCGTAGTCGGCTGCCCGCAGCTCGTGCGGGAACCCGTCGGCGAGCGTCCACCCGATCCCGTAGATGAAGATGGCCGGGTACTGCTCCAGGATCGCCGTCTCGCGCTGCTTGCGAGGCAGGTCCGGGTACATCTCGAGCAGCTCCTCGGCGTGGACGAACATCAGCTCGTCGGGCAGGCTCGGATAGCGGGGATCGCGCAGCTTCGGGTACAGGTCGAGCACCAGCTCCTCCGCCTCGCGCAGGACCTTCCAGATCGACCGCACCGTCGCGGTCAGGTACGCGAGCGTCCGCTGCTTCGGCGTGATCACCTTCTCCCAGTCCCACTGATCGACGTAGGCACTGTGATCGTGGTCGAGGAAGTAGTCCTTGCGGATCGCGCGCATGTCGGTGACGAGACCCTCGCCCGGCTTCATGCCGAACTGCCGTAGCGCCATCCGCTTCCACTTCGTGGCGGCCTGCACGACCTCCGCCTCGACCGGGTGGAGATCGCGGTCGTTCGAGATGTGGAAGGAGACGGGCGTCCTAGAGCCGTCACGGTCGAGGTAGTCGTTCACGCCGCTCGCCGCCTCGACGATCAGCGGCACCTCTACCTTGATCAGGCCGAGCTCGCGGGCAAGGCCGTCCTCGATGCTGCGCTTGACCGCGTGCAGCGCGCGCTGGGTCTCGTTCGGGGTCAGCAGCGACCGGTAGTCGGAGGGCAGGACCTGCTCGAGCTCGGCGTAGTCGCCGATGCCCGGGCCTGCCAGATCCGCGACCTTCGAGCTTCTCACCCTGCCGCCCCGGCTCCTGCCGGTCGCAGTCGTCATCGCCATCACATCCTCGGGTTCGCTGTCTCGGCCTGCCCCGAGCGTACGGCGGGCACGAGCGCGTGTCATCCGTAACGCCGGGCAGCATGCGTTGCGGTCGATCCGCGTCCGCGTGCGGTGATACACGCGGCCGGGCCCGGGCGACGGATGTAGATTCCGGGCATGTCTACCTTCGTGCGGAAACTCAACGAGCAGATCGCCTACGAGTTCGCGGCGTCCCAGCAGTACGTCGCGATCGCCGTCCACTACGACGCCGAGACGCTTCCCCAGCTCGCGGCCCACTTCTACCGCCAGGCGGTCGAGGAGCGCAACCACGCGATGATGATGGTGCAGTACCTCCTCGACTCCGACGACGACGTCACCATCCCCGCCGTCGCCGCACCGCAGACCTCGTTCTCCGACGACGTGGCTCCGGTGGCGCTCGCGCTGGAGCAGGAAAAGCGCGTCACCAGCCAGATCTCCCAGCTCGCCGTGGCCGCCCGGGAAGGAGGCGACCTCGTGGGCGAGCAGTTCATGCACTGGTTCCTGCAGGAACAGCGCGAGGAAGTCGCGTCGATGACCGCGCTGCTCCAGGTGATGGACCGGCTGAAGGACAACATCATGCTCGTCGAGGACTACCTCGCCCGAGAGTCCGGCGGCGCGAACCCCCTCGAGGCGGGCGCGCCCCCCGCAGCCGGCGGCGCTCTCTAGTGCACGAGCTCCGGGTCACGACCGAGCGGCAGAGCGAGCTCGTCGACATCACGCGCCCGGTGCGCGAGGCGGTGGCGGGGCAGCCAGGCGCCGCGGTGCTCGTCTACGTGCCGCACACGACGGCGGGCGTCACGGTCAACGAGCACGCCGATCCCGCCGTCGCGCGCGACTTCGAGTCGGCACTCGAGCGGATCGTGCCCGCCGACTGGTCGTGGCAGCACGTCGAGGAAGGGGAGGAGAACGCGCCCACGCACATTCGCGCGGCATTCATGGGCCCGAGCGTGCTGATTCCCCTGCGCGACGACGGCGAGCTCGCGCTCGGCACCTGGCAGGGCATCTTCTTCTGCGAGTTCGACGGGCCGCGAGACCGCTCCGTGTACGTCACCGTCATGGCGTAAGGGCGAGGCTCACTCGGCCCTACGCTGCCACGTCGCGTCGCTCGAAAGCGAGCACGCCCACCACGGCTGCGACGACCGCGATCGCGACGAGGAACAGGGTGTGGTCGAGCGCCAGGCCGTGCCGGAGCGGGTCGCCGACCGCGTAGTGGTAGAACGGGGACGCCTTCTGGGGCACCTCGAGCGCAGCGACGAGCGCGGCCAGGCCGTTCACCAGGTACGCGGCCACAGCCGCCGCGGTCGCAAGCCCGATCGCGAGCGCACGGTGGCCCGTGGCGGCCCCGACCATGAAGGCGATCGCCCCGAACGCGAGTGCCAGCAGCACGGCACTCACCGTCGCCGCGGCGAGGTGGGCGGCAGACACGTCCATGCCGACGATTGCCGCCCCCGCCCACAGGGCCCCCCAGAGCACGGCTCCCAGGCCCCCCAGCTCGAGCGCCATCGCCCCGACCTTCTCGAACGCCACGCGCCGCCGCGAAACCGGGTTCGAGAGCAGCAGGTCGAGCGTCCCTCGCTCCTCCTCGCCGGCGATCGCGCCGGCGCCGTTCCCGACCGCGCAGACGAGGAAGAGCAGCGGCACCATCAACGAGAACAGCTCGCTGCCGAGATAGCCGGCGCCCGACACGTAGTCGACGGCGCCGCCGAACGCGATGAACGCCTTGAGGGCGTCCGGATACTCCTCGACGAGCCGGTTCAGGTCGGGGTTGTCCCGTACCGTCGGGTAGACGGCGAGCATCAGCGCCACGAGCCCGGCAAGCCCCACCGTCCACCACGCGAAGCTGCGGCGCAGGTCGCGCAGGCTCTTCAGCAGCACGCTACCCAGCATGCGGCGTCTCCCCCCGGTAGAGACCCAGCACGAGATCTTCCAGGTCGGCCTCGTGCACGTCGATCGCGAGCACCTCGAACCGCGCCAGCGCCTTCACCAGCGGGTCCGCGGCTCCCTCCAGGGCGAACAAGACCGTCGCGTTGCGCCGCTCGAGCTCGCGCACAGCCGGAATGCCTGCAAAAGCGCCGGCCGGAGGTGCCGCAGCGAACGACACCTCGAACCGTGTGAAGGCACGGGCGCGCAACACCTCGACCGACTCCACGAGCTCCAGCGTGCCCTCCCGGATCACTGCGACGCGATCCGCGATGCGCTGCACCTCGGGGAGCACGTGCGAGGAGAGGAACACGGTGCGCCCGTCGCGGGTCGTCTCCGCCACCAGGTCGTAGAACTCCTGCTGCACCAGCGGATCGAGCCCGGACGTCGGCTCGTCGAGCACCAGCAGGTCGGGGCGGTGCATGAACGCCTGCACCAGGCCCACCTTCTGCCTGTTCCCCCGCGACAGCGCCCTGATGCGCCGGTCGAGGTCGAGGTCGAACCGCGCGGCCAGGCTCTCTCCGTCGCCGAGCCCGTCAAGGCGCCGCAGCGACGCGAAGTAGCGCAGTTGCTCCCGGCCGGTGAGACGGTCGTACAGCCTCAGGTCGCCGGGCAGGTAGCCGACCCGCCGGCGAACCTCGGCCCCGTCGCTGGACGGGTCGAGGCCGAACACCCGCGCCCGCCCCGAGCTCGGGCGGATCAGGTCGAGCAGCAGCCGGATCGTGGTCGTCTTCCCGGCGCCGTTCGGCCCCAGGTACCCGAAGACCTCACCCCAGCCGACCTCGAAGCTGAGCGCGTGCACCCCGCGGTCGCCGTGGTAGTGCTTCGTCAGCTGCTCCGCCTGAACGATCGGCGCCGACATCACCACCCACCATACGGCCGACGACGCCCCGCTTGCCTCCGGCGTTCCTACGGAGCCGGCAGGTCGGGGGCGCGTGCCCCCGTGCGGGTACCCTGCCTGACCTGATGGCTGCCCCGGTCTCCAACGGCGAGACGCTCGAGCTTCGCATCGACTCGCTCGCCTACGGAGGCAACGGAGTCGCGCGGCACAACGGGTTCGTCGTGTTCGTACGTCGCGCGCTCCCCGGCGACACGGTGCGTGCCCGCGTCACCAAGGTGAAGCGCGGCTATGCGGAGGCCGTCGCCGAGGAGATCCTGGTGCCGACCGCCGACCGTGTTCAGGCGCCCTGTGCCCACTTCGGCGTCTGCGGTGGCTGCCGCTTCCAGGATTACGCGTACGTACGGCAGCTGGAGGCGAAGGAGGCGCAGGTCCGCGACGCGCTCGTCCGGCTCGGTGGCTTCGCCGATCCGCCACTCGAGCCAATCGTTCCCGCCGCCTCGCAACTTCGCTACCGCAACAAGCTCGAGTACTCGTTCACGCAGACGGCCGACGGCCCGGCGCTCGGCTTCCATCGTGCCGGGCGCTGGGACGACGTGCTGCCGATCGAGGAGTGCCTCCTCACCACCGAGCTCGGCAACGCGATCCGCGACGCCGTGCAGGCATGGGCGCGCGAGGAAAGGCTTGAGCCCTACGACCAGGGGACGCAGAAGGGGTACCTACGCCACCTCGTCGTCCGCGAGGGCCGGAACACCGGGCAGGTGCTCGTCGAGCTCGTCACCGGGCAGGGCCGAAAGTTCGAGGAGGATTATCTCGTCGAGGTGCTACGGCGGTTTCCCCAGGTGCGCTCGATCCACTGGGCGGTCAACGAAACGCCCGCCGAGGTGACCAACCTGCCGACGACGCTCCTGTGGGGCGAGGACGCGATCGAGGAGGAGATCCTCGGTCTCCGCTTCCGGGTGCGACCGAACGCGTTCCTGCAGACGAACACCGAGATGGCGGAGACGCTGTTCGGGCTCGCACGGGAGTACGCCGGGTTGACCGGCGGTGAGACGGTGTACGACCTCTATTGCGGCACGGGCACGATCGCCCTCGCCCTCGCGCCGCAGGCGCTGACCGTGTGGGGAGTCGAGATCTCCGAGGAGTCGGTCGCCTGCGCGATCGAGAACGCCGAGCTGAACGGGATCACGAACGCCGCCTTCTTCGCCGGTAACGTCTCGCTCGCCCTGGAAGAGCTCCACGAGCGGGCGGGCCCCCCGGACGTCGTCGTCGTCGACCCTCCGCGCGCCGGCCTCGCCGGCAAGGCGCTGCGCCGGATGGCACGCCTGCAGGCTCAACGGATCGTCTACGTCTCGTGTAACCCGACGACGCTCGCCTCCGACCTGAAAGCGCTCCGCGACGACTTCGGGTACGACCTCGTTCGCTGCCGTCCCGTCGACATGTTCCCGCACACGCCGCACATCGAGTCGGTCAACCTGCTCGAGCGGCGCCGCGACGCGGCCGTCACGTAGGCCCTTGGGGCGCCTCTCGAGGCGTCAGTCGCGTCCGGTTGCGCGCCTCGGCGCCCCACGCCGCGTCGAGTGTGTGGACGAGAAGTTACACCCTCGTTGCAAAGGGTGTCTCCCTCCGGGAGACACCCTGGGGGAGACACCCGTCAGCTCTCGACGCTCAGCCCATGCCGGCGCCACGCGCGCCACAGGAGGTCGGCGTTCGGGAGCAGGAACCCGAGCGAGACTGCCGGCAGCGCAGGGAGGCCGCCGATGTCGAAGGCGACGGTGACGATCACCGTCAGCGAGAGCATCCCGATCATGGCCGCCCAGGTCCAGCCGACCCGCAGCTCGAAACGCGCCGCGGTGGCGAGGAAGAGCGCGAAGAAGAGGAGGTCAGGGGGGCCGATGTTGGCCGACCCCTCCTCGCCTGGGAGCCGGAAGGCGTAGGACACCCGTTCGAACAGGCTCGGCTGCTCACTGACGATGTAGTCGGTCGGCCCGCGCCACACCGAGACCGCGTCGACCCATGGGATCACGAGGGCGACGAGCACCACCCAGGACAGCGCCTCGAACAGCTGCAGAAACCAGAAGCCGGCCAGCGTCAGCGCCAGCAGCTTGGTGACGTTGAAGAGCGACCCCAGGCCGGCCAGTGCGAGCAGGACGGCGAGCACGCCGAGCGCGGCAGCGATCGCTACGACACCGCGCCAGCCGGCGAGCGGGAGCGCCAGCCAGGGGACGAGGAACGAGGCGGGGATCAGCAGGAGCGCGACGACCAAGACGTCCGGCCACTTGCCGACGTTCGGCAACACGCCGGCGCCGGCGGACCAGGCGACGAGCACGCCCAGCAACAGGCAGAGCGCCGCGGTGCGCCGACGATCCATCGCAGACCCTAGTAGGGCGGCTGCTCCGACCACCACGGCCCGAGCGCCTTGAAGGCCTGCCAGAACGCGGTCTTCGCGTCCCGCTCGTCGAGAGATGCGTCGATGTCCGGGGTCACGAGAGCGTCGATCGTCGGGGTGAAGCGCTGCGCCGACCCCGCTCTCGCGGGATCGAGCCGGTCGGCCAGTGGGAACGCGAGCGCGTCCACGAAGCCGACGGCCTGCTCGCCCATCACGACGAGCAATCTCGGCTGCACGATGTGGAGCTCGCGTGCCAGCCAGCTTGCAGCCCGCGCCAGCTCCTCCGGCTCGCGCTCCGTCCCGAACTTGAGGCAGTTCGTCCCGTAGACGCACGTCGGGTCGACCCCGAGCCGCTGCATCGACTTCAAGAGCGCGTTGCCGGAGCGTCCGAAGAACGCCACCCCTTCCGAGATCTCCGCCTGCTGCGGCGCGTGCTTGAGCAGGAAGACGTCCGCCAGCGGGTGCCCGGAGCCGAGCACGGGCACGTGCGTCTCGTCCGCAAGGGCGAGGAGCTCGTCGCCGAGCTCGTTGATCTCGCCGATCGCCTTACGGAGGTAGCGCTCGTAGATCTCGTCAGTGGGCACGGCAGCGGACATCGAGGCTCCACCAACTTCTGCCCTAGCGGACCTTCTCCTTGACCTGGGCGACCCATTTCAGCGACTGCAGGTACGCGAGCGACTTCGGGCGCCGCAGCACCTCGGCGCCGCGCAGGGCGAGCAGGAACTCCTCCGGGCCCTCGAAACGGCGCATGCGCAGCGCGCCCGTCCCGACCCCTTGCAGCACATGGGCGTCGGAGCCGGCCCCGGCCAGCAGCCCGTACTTGCGTTGGAAGCGGAGCGCCTCGTCGTTGTAGGCGTCGAAAAGGAGGCGGGCGTTGTAGACCTCCAGCACGTCGATCTCGGAGACATGGCGGTGCAGAGTGGCGGGCGCCGGGATCGCGTGCATGCGATCGAACGGGTGAGGCACGTAGACGATCCCCTCCTGTTCGCGGATCGCCGCCACCGTGTCGCCGAACGTCAGCCCACGCGGGATCTCCCGGTGCAGGAAGAGGCCGATGACCTCACCCTGGTTGTCGGTCTTCACCTCCTCGCCCGGGATCACCGTGAGCTCGCGTCGCCGAGCGAGCTCGAGCGTCTCCAGCGCGCCGCCGAGCACATTGTGGTCGGTCACCGCGATCGCGCCCAGCCCCTCCGCCTCGGCGTGGTCGATCAGGGCCTGCGGCTCGATCGAGCAGTCGTGCGACCAGCGCGTGTGCATGTGGAGATCGACCATGATCCAGTCGCGTCCGGCGAGCGGATCGCCTTCAGCGGCAGGCTGCCGGGCGCGCTGCCGCCGCCCGGCCACGGACAGGTAGATGCTTTCGAGCACCTCGGCCACCCGTGCAAACGACTGCTGCTCGGCCCGCTTGCGGGCTTCGGCGCCGAGCCGTTCACGGAGCTCGTCGTCCTCAGCGAGCCGTGCCACCGCGGCCGCAGCGAGCTCCGGCTGATCCCCCATCCCGGGCGGGTCGGCGATCGCGCACCCGCTCGCCTCCGCCTCGAGGCGCAGCCGGGGGCTCCCGTTCGGCACCGGGACGAAGATGGCCGCCTCGGCGAGGAGCGCCGGGCGGGCCTCCCGCTTGACGAGCGAGCGGACGTGCGCGCGATCGCGCAGGGCACGCGGGATCGTCGTGCGCGCCGCCAGTGGTGTCGTGCGCACGAGCACGACCTCCCAGCCGGGGAGCCCGCGCAGCGCGCGGAGGACGACACGGCCAACGGAAGCATGGGGCGCCCCGGTCTCGACCGCGATCAGGCGACGTTTCGTCCCGGGGGCGAACCGGGCCGTGTCGACCCCCGGTGAGACCACCGTGTACTCGCCCGCGAAGCGCGTGGAGGCTGCTGCCGCGACCTCGTCGGACGTGGCGAGCAGCGCGTCGACACGGGCGAGCAGCTTCGCCCGCTGGTTCTTGCGAGGCGGGTAGGTGAGGCGCTCGGCGGAGAAGAACGTGCCGGCCGTGTTCGACTCGGCCTCGAGTAGCGCCGCATGCGAAAGGCTCGGCAACCCCGGCTCGAGCCCGTGCACGACGTCGAAGCGGCCGAGAGCGAGAGCGGCCGCGAGGTTGGCGCGCACGCCCACCGGAAGACCGACCCGGTCCGTCAGCGAGGCCGGAACCGCCGCCCCGACGGCCACCACGTCGCCGAGCTCTCCGCGTTGCAGCGACCGGCGTCCCTCCAGCAGGTCGGCCGCCCGCGAGGACGGGGCCAGCACCGTGACGGAGTGGCCGCGGTGCCGCAGCGCCGCCGAGACGCCGCGCACGTGGTCGTTCACCTCGTGCGGCTGCGACCAGGAGAACGGCGTGACGAGGCAGATCCGGAGGGCCATGGGGAGACAAGGAGTGTAGAGCCTGGCAGGTGGCCGGCTGCGCGCGGCATCCAGATGAGTAGTTCCGTGGAACTACTCATCTAGAGTCGCGGCATGAGCGATGTCACCATTTCCGTGCGCCAGAACGGGCCTTTGAAAGTGACGGGGCCGATCACGATCGTCGACTTCGAGGGCGTCGCCTTCGAGCTTCCTCCCGGCACCTCCGTGGTGCTGTGCCGCTGCGGCCACTCGGGCAACAAGCCGTTCTGCGACGCAACCCACAAGCAGATCGGCTTCGAGGCCGTGGAAACGGCGCCGCGCGTGGCCTGAAAGCTCGAATCAGAGCTCTGGGCCGCGCCGGGCCGATTTCGTACGGGTTTCCCGCAGCGCCGATCGGCGGCACCCACGATGCGGCCCGTGTGACCGCGCCCGAGCGTGCGGTACGTGCCCATTCCCACAGCAGAGCGCGCTGCTCGGGCCAGGGTGGACCTCGACTCGCGCCCGATCCTCGTCTTCTGGGAGTCGACACGCGCCTGCCTGCTCGCCTGCCGGCACTGTCGCGCGGAGGCACAGGCTGCGCCGGTTCCCGGTGAGCTGACGACGGAGGAGTCGCTGCGGTTCATCGACTCGCTCGCCGCGTTCGAGCGACCGGCTCCGATCCTCGTGATCACGGGTGGGGACGCGCTCATGCGACACGACCTCGGTGAGCTCGTGGCTCATGCCCGTGAGGTCGGCGTGCCCGTCGCCCTGGCGCCGAGCGTGACACCGCTGCTCACGGACGAGCGTCTGGCGGAGCTCCGCCGGCTTGGTGTGAAGGTCGCCTCGCTCAGCCTCGACGGCGCCTCGGCCGCCACGCACGAGGGCATGCGCGGCGTGGAGGGCCACTTCGCCGAGACCCTCGACGCGCTGCGGCGCATGCGAGCCCTCGGGCTCGTCGTCCAGGTGAATACCGTGGTCACCGCGGAGAACGTCGCAGAGCTGCCGCAGGTCGCCCGGATCGTCCGGGACGGCGGCGCTTCCATCTGGGAGGTGTTCTTCCTCGTCAACGTCGGTCGCGGCACCTCCATGAGCGAGCTGGGCCCGGACGAGAACGAGGACGTGTGTCAGTTCCTCTACGACGCGTCGCGCTACGGCTTCATCGTGCGCACCGTCGAGGGCCCCATGTTCCGCCGTGTCGTCGCCTGGCGCGAAGAGGGGCGCGACGGGCCGGTGGGAGCGCTCTACACACGTCTCTCGGAAAGCTTGTTGAACGAGCTGGGCCCGCCGACGTCGGTGTCGAAGGCTCAGACCAAGGGCACCCGTGACGGACGCGGCATCGTGTTCGTCTCGTCCACCGGTGACGTCTACCCGGCGGGTTTTCTCCCTCTTGTGCTCGGGAACGTGAAGGAGCACGACATCGTCGAGCTCTACCGGGGGCACCCGCTCCTGCAGCAGATCAGGGCCGCCGCGTTCCACGGCAAGTGCGGCCGCTGCGAGTACCGGGAGCTCTGCGGCGGGTCGCGCTCCCGCGCGTATGCGGCCTCGGGCGATCCGCTCGCAGAGGACCCGGCCTGTGCCTTCGCTGTCGGTGCCTGAACGCTGGAGGGCCGCCTGCGGGCGGCCCTCCAGCGTTACGGGGAAGGCGTGCTACGCCTTCGCGGCAGCCTTCTTCTCGGGCTTGCGCGCATTCTGCTTGATGAACTTCTCCGTGTTCTCGTGCGCCTCGCTGTCGACGATCTGGATGGGCGGCGACTTCATCAGATAGCTGGACGGGCCCTCCAGCGCGCCTGCAATGCCGTTGTTGAGCGCGAGCTTCGCCATGCGGACGGCGTCGATCACGATTCCGGCCGAGTTCGGCGAGTCCCATACCTCGAGCTTCAGCTCCAGGTTGAGCGGCACGTCGCCGAAGGCCGAGCCCTCCATGCGGATGTACGCCCACTTGCGGTCGGTCAGCCACGGCACGTAGTCGGACGGGCCGACGTGCACGTTGCCCTCGCCGAGGTCGTAGTCGAGCATCGAGGTGACCGCGTTCGTCTTCGAGATCTTCTTCGACTCGAGGCGCTCCCGCTCGAGCATGTTCATGAAGTCGGAGTTGCCCCCGACGTTCAGCTGCATGGTGCGGTCGAGGTGGACGCCGCGCTCGCGGAAGAGGCTCGTCAGCACGCGGTGCGAGATCGTCGCGCCGACCTGCGACTTGATGTCGTCGCCGATGATGGGCACGCCGGCGTCCTGGAAGCGCTTCTGCCAGTAGTGCTCGCGGGCGATGAAGACGGGCATGCAGTTCACCATCGCGCACCCGGCCTCGAGGATCTGCTCCGCATACCACTTGGCCGCCATCTCGGAGCCGACCGGCAGGTAGTTGACGACGACGTCGGTGCCGGTCTCCTTGAGGATCCCGACGATGTCGGCCGTCTCGCCGGGGGCCTTCTCGACGATCTGCGAGAGGTACTTGCCGATACCGTCGTGCGTCATGCCGCGTGAGACGGTGATGCCCGTCTTGGGCACGTCGGCGAACTTGATCGTGTCGTTCGGGAACGCCCACATCGCCTCGGAGAGGTCGACGCCGACCTTGCCCTTGACGACGTCGAAGGCGGCCGTGAACTCGATGTCCGAGATGTGGTAGCCGCCGAGGTCGACGTGCATCAGGCCGGGGACGAACTCGTCGGCCTTCGCGTCCTTGTAGTACTCGACGCCCTGCAACAGTGAGTTGGCGCAGTTGCCGACGCCGATGATGGCGACGCGCACCTTGTCCTTCTGGCGCGCTTTCCCGTTCGCGGAGCCATTCGATTCGGCCATGGGTGTGTCCTTTCCGCGGCCGCCCCCGAAGGGAACCGACCTGCGTGCGTTGGATTCGAAGGGGATGCCCAGCCCGTCGGCGAGCGAGGCGAGGATGATGTCGTTCGTGTTGGAGCCGCGGCGGAACGCCTCGGCCTGGATCGCGTCCTTCAGTTCCGGCGGCATGCGCAGAAGGACGACGGGGCTCGAGCCGGGAAGCGGGCTCTTGCGGCCCGACGGGGTGTACGGGACGTGGAATGCGTCGGCGAGGATGCCGACGG
>Ga0209797_10000668_pt1 | contig 17234 bp, 14 predicted proteins | sample DOMMetBare3Fresh_2_FD_187472 | JGI IMG/M metagenome (GOLD analysis project Ga0209797, IMG submission 187472) | Wetland sediment microbial communities from St. Louis River estuary, USA, under dissolved organic matter induced mercury methylation -... | ecosystem: Environmental > Aquatic >... | reverse complement strand
ACTGGTTCTATGGGATCATTTGTTAACCCAATTACTACGTTGACAGGCGAAACTATTGACCTGGAAACTTACAACTTGGGCAATACTTATTTCTGGCATGGTCTATGGTACGGTCTTGGTGTACTCTGGGTTGCATACTGGGCTCGTAAACCAATATTCGTTCCACGTTTAATTGCAGTTCAAGCTGGTAAAGCTGATTCATTGATTAGTGCTACTGACAAGAAAGTTGCTTTGGGTTTTGGTGTAGGTGTTATCGCAATTGTTGCTATGTCGATGGCAAGCACAAACGAGAAGTTCCCTATTACCACTCCACTGCAAGCTGGTTTGTTACGTGGTATCAAATCAATTGACATGCCTGTGCCAACAGTTGCTGTTAAAATTGAAGACGCTACTTACCGTGTACCAGGTCGTGCCATGCAAATGACCATGACTATCACTAACAATGGTGATTCAGCTGTTCGTTTAGGCGAATTTAACACAGCTGGTGTACGTTTCATGGATGCTGCTGTTGCTCAGGATGAAACAGGTTATCCTGATGACTTGCTGGCTGAAGAAGGTTTGACTGTTAGCGATAACAGCCCACTTGCTCCTGGCCAATCAAGAACAGTTCAAGTAACTGCTTCTGATGCTGCATGGGAAGTTTATCGTTTAGCTGACTTGATCTATGATCCAGACAGCCGTTTTGCTGGTTTGTTGTTCTTCTGGGATGCAGCTGGCAATCGCCAAATGGTAACGATTGATGCACCATTAATTCCAACTTTCATCTAATGAAATAATTAACTGGCAATTATACTGCCAGTTAAGGAATTAAAGACCCCCGTTACTTTTAGTAACGGGGGTTTTTTTATGAAAAAAAATCATGAAAGATTAGTAGGAACCATTAATAAAAAATGCTTTGGTATTCAAATTTACCACATTAACGAGATGCAAAGCTTAATTTGGTGAAGGCTGTGATAGTTCCGATAGCCTGTATTGAATAAATATTGCTAATAGCCTCGAATAACAGGTGTTAATTTGATTTACGTCAAAGCCAACCGGAAAACCAGGTCGCTGGTATCTACCCATTGAACATGTATCACCCAATATTGGTGCAACTGGTGGTCTTTTCGATTAACCAAGTGCCTCGGAAAAACCTACAAGCCCAGGGCCGTCTTTAAGAAGATCAATCTGTGTCCGCTCCCCTTCATCCGAAACCGTTTTCGACGAATTAAAGGCCTCTGCCATACAGATAGCACATATCCTACGCCAAAGCGTCATCATCTGTACAACGACAAGAACTCCAGTCACTAATCAAAGATAATGACATGGTCGAGGATTGATTGCCAATCCCGGATATAGGATGAAAAATATTTCTCATTTATTTAAACGTAAAACCTTTGAATAAGGATAAGGACGACTAATTCCAAGTACGGTTTTACAGACTTGCCAGTAAACTGTTTTATGCAAATGTTGCTGCTAACTGTGGTCCTTAGGTAAAGTAAGTACCCAATTCTAAGAGGGAATAGCCGGGAAAAGAAGCCAAAATAAATGAATGGCACCTGCGACGGCGCGAGCTATCGATGTGAGCTTAGCCAGTTAAAAAGGAAGGGGTGAGAAATTCTATCGTTATGGAATGTGTCACATATTAACATCTAATGGCCATGAGGGTGCCTATGATGATATATATGTGATTCTGCCGCATGCAAGATAGCTACTGCGCATGTGTTGAATCTGGAAAGCATAAAGCCGCCACCCAATATAACGAAATCGCAAGAAATACTAAAACTGTAAATCCAAACTGCATTGCAATCAATGTTGCCAGTATGGCACTGATCACTGATGCGCAGCCATTAATGCCCCAAGCCCAGGGTATCAATGCCGGGGTCGTTTGGCTGATTCTCGCCAATGCCATTGGAAATGGCATTCCCATGCAAAACCCCAGTGGCGCGATCAATACAATGGAAAAAAGATAACGGCTTAAGCTTCCAGTTTCCAGCAGGAATGGGGTTATGGACTCAAAGCCCAGACTATAACAAATGCTCAATACTGAAATGGATGCTATCGGCAGCATTATCAAGGATTTTTCCGGACACTGGGATAGGTTTCTGGAAAAATAGCTACCGGCGCCAGCTGACATCAGAAATGCACTCAGAACCACGGTAATGGCGTAAAGAGGATGATGCAGAATTAGAATAAATTTTTGGATAAATGCGATTTCAATAAACAAAAATGCCAGACCGAGACAGAAAAAATAAACCAGCATGCGAAAATGCCTTCCTGATCCAGGTTTTATGCCCAATTTGCTTTTCCACAACCAGAGCGGTAACGCTATCAGTATCAGACTGGCAAGTATTGCCTGCAGTAAGGCTGAGATTAATAATAAATATCCGCTTTCCAACAAAAAGGTACCGCCACTGTCCAATAAATTTAAAATCTCGGGTAAGGCTTGCCATTTAAAAAAATGGAAAAAATAGGGACGGTCGTCCGTTGCAGGTTCAATATTGAATTTGTAAGCATCAATAAACGCTTGGCTTTTAGTACCCACTAATGCGATAACCGCTTGATACAGAAAGGGCTGCTGCTGAATATTAAACCGGTTAACCTCCTGTTTCGAAATACCAGGATAATAAACCAGGTCAAAGCTGCGTTCGTTGCAGAATTTTTGTAGCCGCTTGATTTCTTCAACGGATATAACACCATTTTTGACAATCAACGTACTGGTTTGCCAGCTGCGTATCATGAACAGTTGTTGGCTGGGTTGTCGCGTATTTGTCTGTTTAAGCGCATTAATTACCGTGGCCAATAACTTAAGTTCATCGCTTGGCGGAATTTTTATCCAGCGGGTAATACTGAGATAACCGCCTGGGATTACATGTTGAAGATATTGCTGTATGGCCTGTTCGGTATAGAGATAATTTTCAGCCATGGAATAAAGCCCCGTTGATGCGCCAAAAGTATCCAGTAACGAAATATTGATTAGCTCATATTTCTTTTTGGTTGTTGCGACGTAGCCACGGGCTTCACCGCTGTGGAGATTAAGATAAGCGCTGGAATAGATTTGACCTGCAAAATTAGCGTACTTTTCCTTAACAAGATCGATGACTTGCGGGTTCAGTTCAACAGCATCGATGTGCTTAATGGAGTGATAAATTGCCAGCAGAATATCACTTCCTGTACCGGCTCCGAGAATCAGTATGTCAGAAGAATGTTTTAAATGATAAGGTAAGGCTGATGTTGTTTGATCCAGATAGCTGACAGTTTCGGGATTACCATCGTATCGGGTGATTGCTGACATATTGTCAGCATCGATAAAGACGGCAAGCTGCTCCGGCGGCTCAGTCGTAGCATTAAGGCTCAGACCGGGCGCATGGCGCAGAGGCGTATCGGTGCTCTTTACTATACTGATCAAGCCGAGTGGACTGGAATACTGATCAATCACTTTTGTACCGGGAATCTGCAGTAATTGGTTTTGACTCTTATAAGAAGAAACATTTAATGTCATCCAGCTCGTCATTGCAAAAGCAATCGACACTCCGATGATAATGCCTGTACTGGTCATGCGCTTTGTAGTGACATCCTGTCCACGAAAAGTATAACTCGACACTAAAAGAGTTGATGCAATACCCATTAAAATCAACACAATTAATATCTTTTCCGGAAACAAAACGAACAGCAGCAAAATGACGCCAATACTACCTGCACCGGCTCCAAACAAGTCAGCCGCATAGATAGAGGGCACCTGATCCCGATATTGATAGAAAGACAATCCGATAACATTGGCTGCAAAAAAGAACGGTAGCGTCAGAATCAGATAGATGCAGCTCAAAAACAAAAATTGTATTGGAGTCCAAAGGATTTCAGCCGGATTAAACGGTATTTGCTGGGCCAGCATAAAACAGGCTGGCGCTGAAAAACTGAACAATAGCAGGTTAATGATTATCACCGAAGGAAAGCTACGCGTTAGCCGGTTGCGATTCAGCGCCAGAAAAACCCCGCTGGCACCGTAACCCAAAAGCGCCAGACTGATAATCATATAGGCGAAATGGTGCCACTGGATAATCGAAAACAGGCGCATCAGTAAAACTTCATAAGCCAAAGCAGACGCCGAAATTACGGCAATAACAACCAAAAACGAGAAGCTAGGCTTTGTTGTCATTATTCAATGTTTGCCAGTGAGTGGGACAAACCTTACCGGCAGGATTTGTCGAGTGGTTATATGATTATCGACATCTTTATTCACTAAAACCAGATATTGCATCATAAACTGACCACCCACCGGTATGACCATTCGTCCGCCAGGCTTCAACTGCTTTATTAACGGAGGCGGTATGTGGCTCGCAACCGCAGTCACAATAATACCGTCAAATGGCGCCTCGCTTTCCCAACCATAATAGCCATCACCGATTCGGGTATGGACACTGGTATAATCGCTTTTTTTGAGATGATCTGCGGCCTGTTCGCCCAACTCTTTGACAATTTCAATGGTGTAGACGCTTTCAACAAGTTCGGCAAGTATAGCCGCCTGATATCCCGAGCCAGTACCGACTTCCAGAACCCGGTCAGTTTTTTTCGGATTAAGCAAAGCCGTCATAATCGCAACGATATAAGGCTGGGAAATAGTTTGACCATAACCAATAGGGAGGGGTCTGTTTTCATAGGCATAGGAACGTTGATCATCGGGGACAAATTCATGTCTTGCCACCTTGCTTATTGCATCGAGCACCCCCTCATCAGGCGATCCCTGATCCAGAAAAGCGCTAGTCAGCGCAACATCGTCCTTAATGACATTGACCAATTCCTGGCGTTGCCGCTGAAATACATCTTCGGCTATGACATGGCTGGAAAACAACAGCAAAATAAGGCCGATGACAATAAGCCAAAAAACAATATGTTTTATTTTTTTCATAATCATAACCTGTGGGATTTATGAAGTAACAATAAGCTTTTGATATCGGGGCTTAAGAGAAATCTTATCAAGATTCATTCGAATGATATTTACCCTACTCTTATAATTAGTCATATTTTTCCTTAATGAGGGTTTTTGGTTTTACAATCGCGGGTAAAACCCTTCCACTGGATTATAATTATTGCCGATATCTAAATATTTTCGTTATTTAAATTGATTGCCTATAATTCAGGATCTGTTAATGGGACAATCTGCAGAAGCCTTTGTTCGAAAATATCAATACAAAAAGCAAGGTTTAATTCAAGCTAAAATTATCAAATAATTTTAGCCATGGACGTTTAAAACAAGGCATTCAAGTTGGCTTAGTCGGCAATAAAAGTAAATTCGTCAGAAAAAAATAAATTTGCATGACTGGTTTAGGTTCGATTGTCGCGATCAAATAAGCCGTTTATGCGCAAAAAGTAATTGAAAAAGAACATTATTCACAATTCACTACGGACGTATTAACTGACTTAATTGGATAAATTCACTGATTTGAAGGGCTGTCCTGAAGAATCCTACCAAATGACTGCGCTTGTAAAATCAGGCTATCTTCTGTAATAGCAAGAAAGGGTCTGACCGGACAACCGGCTGCATCTAATGCCTTTGCTGTCCAGACATTGCAGGTTCTAAATAAGTGATAGGTATCTCGAGACCTATAAAACTGACTGAGGCCATAGAGACCAGCGCCTAAAGGCACTGTATTACCATCTGAATCTTTGTCAAAACTGGCCGCAATATAACCGATCAGGTGATTGAATCCTGCTTCTGACAGCCGGATCATAACGATCTTGCTGTTAGGAAAATAGGACGTTACGGAATTATTGAAAGCAACAATGTGTAAGGCGCTTGGCGTTGGCAACAAGATTGCCTTTAGGGCAATTCCGAGGTTAGGAGTCGGCTTTTGGTAGAAATCCAGATCTCCCCAACCGATTTCCAGGTAGTTTCCTTCGGGAAAGCTTTTAGGATTCGGCCAGATATCATCAGGAATATCATTTTTTTTAACAACGATACCAACATGCCAGCCGTGACTTACCAGATATATTGTTTTTGCCGATGTCTGTTTTTCTACCAAGCAATCCCCATTGATCGATGCAGCACATCCACTGCAAAGAAATGCCAGAATAAGCGATAGAAGGAACAGAATTTGTTTAGACATATCGCTATTATAAAAAGATGGCTCTTAATAGATTTCTGGGTAATTGCTTGTAATCAGTTTCAGCAATCAAGTTAGCAATGGTTTGTTATGTTTTTGTTCATTATGATTAAATTCAAAAAAGTCCTGATAGTTCGATAAATACTTCTGAGCAACCAAAGAGTAGGCTCAACTTAACCCATAAAATATAAACATAGAAACCGGGCGCTGATGATCGTTAACTGCAAAAATAATGTTTGTTAGATTGTTATAGTTAGATCGCCATATTTGCGATTGCAAGCTTTACATGTGAATATAAATAACTCTCCGAAATCCACTGAGAGCTATTATAATCGACCTATTTTGGAATTCATTTTTGAGATGAGTGCATCACAGTTTTCTCTCAAAGTGTTATTTAAACATTTTGCGTCACTATGATCAGAGACAACACCAATCGACTATGAAAAACTTTTTTTTGCCTTTATTTCTATCTATTGTTTTATCCGGGTGCACCAGTTTCGGTAAAGGTGTAGCGGAAGCTTTTTTAGAAAAATCCGATGCCGAAGATACGCGAGTTTGCCAAGTATTGGGTAAATCCTTTGAAGGCATTGAGCCAGGATTGGCAAAACCACGCGGTAAAACCAAAGTATTGATGGTTCATGGTGTGGGTGATCGTATATCGGGATATTCAACAGAGTTTCTTGAAAAATTAGCAAAAGAGCTGGATGTAACAGCTAAAGTCAGCATTTATAAGGATATACAGTTGATATCCTCTAATGAACCACTTGGCGATTTGCGGGTTACCCGGCTACAAAACAAAAATAATAGCAAGGAATTATGGTTTTATGAATTAACTTGGTCGGGAATTACTCGTGATCAAAAAGCTTTATTAGCATTTGATAATTCCGGGGAATATTCTTATCGGCGTGCGGAAGTCAATGACATGTTAAAGAAATTCAGTAATGATACCGGCCCGGATCCCATCATTTATCTCGGCAAAAGCAGAGAGCTTATATTAAGGGCATTTGGGCAAGCTTTTTGTTGGATGAACAAAAATAGTTGGAAGGATATCCCCAGGGATGGCCAGCATAACTGTACTTTTACAGATAAAGTTGGTGGAAATATCAATCTGGACGAATACGTCTTTATCTCCCATAGCTTGGGAAGTCGCATAACTATAGACGGGTTAACGCGTATGGCCTCTTTGCTGGAGCATCCGGAAAAACAGACAACGTTGCGAACCGTAGACAAGATAAAAAGAGAAGCGCTGCAGCAAAAGCATGTTCAGTTTTTTATGCTGTCCAATCAGTTGCCGATGTTGCAATTGGGCAGGGAACTCCCCGAAGTTACTGCGCAGCAAGCAGATTATTGTCAGTCCAATGGTTCAAAGTACACTTCGCGTATGTTCGAGGAAACGTCGATTGTTGCCTTTAATGATCCTAATGACTTGCTAAGTTATGCCATACCTCATGATTTTATCGAAAAATATCTTGATTCAAGATTGTGTATTAACGTAACCAATGTCAATATTAATATAGCCAAGGTAATTGATGCCTTTGGACTCGGTAAAATTGCGAATCCATTGGAGGCCCACACCGGTTACACTAAAGACGACAGGGTTATTGCTCTGATTGCCAAAGGTATCGGCAACGGAAGAGTTGCGCCGGTAGTAAAGGAAAAATGTCAATGGACAGAAATAACCGACTAGGAAATGTTAATACAGGCTTAAAACATTAAAAACAAATGACGCCCATTAATTATTCAGATCAATTTCGTGATGAGATTAATTTAAGGGCTTGTTTAGTTGATAGAATCAAACCATATAGTTGAATTGGACGGTAAAGTTGATCCTACATTGATCCTTTCCGTGGTAAGCGCCCATAACCGAAATAATGTCAGCTATGGACGTTTTCATAAAGTTAAAATAGTGTCTTTTAAGCGTTTACTCTTCCGGTACTTGAAAAGCTGAAGTCCGCTCTCCCTTCCATGAATCTTCAATCAGGAGGAATGCTTTCATTTTTATCACCAATCAGGTCGACTCATGCTAAATGGCCTTGAATTAAACTTTTACCGCGATAATACAGGCGAAATTAAACCACTGAAAATAGGTGCCAATCCGATCAAATCCAGCTCGCTCCAATAATTCATAGTTCTCATCCAGGCGATAAGGAATCAAAACATTTTCCAAGGCTTCACGTTTACGCTGATTTTCAACATCCGTATAACCGCTTTGAGATATTTTAAATTGCAGGTAATGATCAATGTATAGTCGATTCAATACCGGATCATTCACGAGAATTTTCTCAGATAACAAAACTATTCCACCGGGCTTAAGCGCCTCATAAATATTTTTTAGCAGCTGTTCTCTATCAATGGGTCGAACAAATTGCAAAGTCCAGTTAAGGATGACAACATTGCAAGGAGGCAATTGGGGAAGACGACTCAAGTCGGCAGTCATCAACGACACTTTTCCGGCGGCTATTTGCTCGGATAATTTGTCACGCGCCTTGTCCAACATGGAATCAGAATTGTCATACCCAATAAATCGGGTGCTCTCAGGACATTTCTGATGTTTAGTAAGGTGCTCTATGGTAGTTCCCGTCGAGCACCCTAAATCGCAGACCACGCCGGAATCTTCAGGTAAAAAATCCATAACAAGATCTGACTGAATGCGCTGGACTTCATTATAAAATGGCACGCTCCTTGATACCATATTGTCAAAAACTTTAGCAACACGTTCGTCAAAAGCAAAATCTTCCGCCCGACCTGTTTGTTGAAATACTCTATCTTGTTCTGTCATCTATTGTACCGTTGAGTTGCCTTATTCTGTTTGTTTCAGATTAGAGGTGAACGAAATAACTTAAACTATTCTATCGTCTGTATTTCGTAATAATCCAATCGCTATATTGAGGGTAATTACCGCATTGGTTTGAGACGTCCGGTTTTCTTTAAAAAACGGACAAACCCATAGGCAGCCAATATAAGCACTGCCAAGCCAATTAATAAAGACTGATAGTCGCTCAGTTTATTGGCCAAATTTAACTTGTAAGCTATCAGCCCCAGTGGAACCATCAGTGACGTCATTATAGTGCCATACTCTTTAACGGCAACTTTAGGCCAGTCAAACTGATAGTTTTTAATGGTCTCCGACAGGCCTTTAAATCGGGGTATCCAGCGAGGGACATCGGTGCAGAAAGCAGAATAAGCATCGCCAAACTTTGTGCTTAAAAAACTCTCTTCACTATGAACAATCAGTCGATAAATAGCGATAAAAGCCAGGGAGCCAATAATAATCCCTGTCAAGTTGCCTGATACAAATACAAAACCCATCACAATCAGTATATTGCCGACGTACAAGGGATTTCTGCAATGAGAAAATAGACCATCCGTGACTAAATTTTCGGCATATATTCGTCTCATTCGTCCTCCGCGCACTATATAAGACAGTCCAATCGCCAATATTCTTAATCCCTGCCCTAGTATGAGCATTGTTATACCCAGGGCCATTAAATAGACGCCTGGAACATTATCTATCGCCACGGGAGGCCATAAAAATAGTACTATCGCAATAAGTACGGGAAAAAGGACATTACGGGTATGGAAAAGAAAGTTTCCCCATTGATTAAATAGATCAGTCATTGTTTTTGTTTATGCCTACGTGAGTTGTTGTTATCTTTGTCGAATTCGTACCCATAATCAACAATAAAAAATTTCCAAATCATTAAAAGAGCCTATTCAGTTCCATTGATACCGGGAGCATATTTTAAGTAGACTTTGCTTTATTAGCAAAAGAAACCCTTTATTTCAGTGTTTCTAATTATTTCCCCTGCTCAGTATAGGCATAAATTATACGTATATATTTCCTCTCTGGAGGAACTTGGGCGAAAGAAAAATTCAAAAAGTCAATACCTGTTCATGAAGACTATATCGTTAGGTTTCGATGATAAATCAGCAGAATCAGAACTGATATAACGAGGCATTCTCCACATTGATGATGGTTAAGCTCGAATAGTCCGAGCTAATCTGTCATTAACCCGCCGAGTTTCTGAGTATTTGGGAAGATATAGGGTAAAGCTGAAATTATAAGGGGCTAGCAAAGAGTTTTGCTAATAAAAAACCAGCTTTACATCGCTATGAAAACATAACCATTATTAAAAATTAAGGGGTATGTAGTTAATTGGAGGGCTAATAAGTTTAAGCGGTTAAAATAACGAATCCTATCAGGAAACCGAAAGGTATCCCGATAGGATCATATTGCTATTAGATTAAGCTTTTCAGAGCTTCAAAATCTTTTTTGGCATCTCTCAATTCTGATTCAGCTTCTTGTAGAGCAGATTCTTTAGCGTGTGACATGGCAGATTTCAACTTTCTGTTAGCTTTTGCGCGTGCATTATCTACTTTATCATTAGCATTGATTTCTTTGCTTAGATCACTTGCTTGTTTGATAAGTGCAGCAGCCTCGTCGCCACTTGCGCCTTTGCTAATTCCTTCAATGGCGGCTTGTATTTTAGCGACTACCATATCAATTGCTTCGACAGGTTTGTAAGTAATTCTACCCGGATCAACTTCGGCTAATGCTGAAGTTGAAATGGCGCCCATAGAAGCTGCAATAAATAAAGATAGCAAGATTGTTTTCAATGTTTTCATATTTTACTAATCCTCAAGTTGTTGTTATTTATAGTTATAGTGACAGAATAATTGTTAAATTATTTGCCGGTAATAATTCTAACACATTTGACAAGTATTGAACCTGTTAAGATAGTTAAAAAACGGGTATTAAGACATTCTTTGCCGTAAAGAACCAGATTCAATCACATAACTGGACGTAATTGAATCTGAATTTACAGCATACAGTTATTTATGAGTTAAATCGTATTTAGCTTTCATTTCTGTAAATGATTTTAAAGCCTCTGCTAAGCCTGCATCTCCCGCTGCAGTATCACCTGATTGATAAGACTTGCGAGCTGCTTTCAACATATCAGTCGCTTTTTGACGTTGACGTTCGGTACCTTCAAAACGGAATTCTTTTGAAGCATTGGCAGCGTCAAGAACAGATTTTGAAGCGCTTGAAAAATCGCCACTTTTAGCTGCTGCTTGTGCAGTCGCTATTTCGGCGAGCGTATTTTCAATAGCTGCTTTAACTTCAGCTTCGCCTTTTGGAGCGGCAAAAGCAGATGATGAAACTACGGCCATAGAAGCTGCCATAACAATAGAAACTAATACTTTTTTTAATACTTGCATACTTAATTGAACCTCACAGTTGATATTTAGATTTTTGAGAACCAGCAAATTAAAATGAGGGTTATGTCTGCACAAGCATTCAAATTAATTAGCCAAGTACCAGATGGGATTTTAGCACAAATAAGTGAATTAAAACTGAATGACTGAATGATAAGAGTCAAAACAAAAAATTATTCGTCATCCCTTTTGACATCAATAACCATTTCTCCTGAATCATCTTCCGAAACGATGAATAAAATCGGTGCGCAACACACTGCGCAATCTTCATAATATTGCTGCGAACCCGCCGAAGTATCGACTAATACATCGAGCGCTTCGCCGCAATAAGGGCAATAAATAATAATTTCATCCAGATCATTCATAATTAAGCCTTTCTAAGCAGGCCATCAAGCCACGACATAGGCAGAATGCGTTTAAAAATGGCAAATATATAAGTGGGAAAAGTGACGTAATAACGCATTTTAGGTCGCTTGGTTTCAAGTGCATGTATCACTTTTTTGACAACCGCTTCAGCAGGTAAGGTAAAGGCGACAGCAGCGCCTTCTTTTTGCAAGCGAGCTTCCATAGCTTCATAGGCTTCTTTATGAAAGCTGTGGTCGGGGTCTATATTTTTTTTATACAGTGCGTAGGAGTTTTTTCTGAAGTTGCTTAGGATAGGACCTGGCTCTATCAATGAAATATGGATATTAGTGCCATGAAGTTCCAGGCGTAAGGTGTCTGCCAAGCCTTCAAGAGCGAACTTGCTGGCGGTGTATGCACCGCGATACCTCATGGCAACCAGTCCTAATACCGAGCTGTTATAGATAATCCGGCCATGCCCCTGTCTTCGCATCACCGGAATAAGTAGATTGGTAAGTTCATGCGTGCCAAACAAGTTGGTTTCAAATTGATAACGCAGTACATCCCGGGTTAAATCTTCAACAGCGCCTGGTTGACCAAAAGCGCCATTATTAAACAGTGCATCACAACGCCCGCCTGTTAACGCAATAACTTGGTTGACTGCTTGTTGTATGCTTTGACTGTCAGCCAAATCCAGTTTTATAGCGCTAAATCCTTCCTGTGATAAACGGCTTACATCTTCTGATTTTCTTGCTGTAGCAATGACATTATGTCCTCTTTTTTTTAATGCTATTGCAGTTGAGTAACCGATGCCAGTGGAGCATCCGGTAATCAATATTGTTTTTGATAAACTCATGCGGGGAACTACGGTATTAATTCCTGTTCTTTAAAATAGAAAGATTTCCCGCTGCTGCAGTTGATTAAAAGCATAAGCGTTTCTTTGGTGCTTTTGCTATTTAATTCTGCTGACTCAACACGGATACACTGACCAGAGGCCAGTGCTTTTTCAGCGGCTTGCCTTCTGAATCGTTCAATTTCAGGTAATCTGTCCTGGTAGATTTTAACTAGAGGCGTCAGTTTTTCGGGTTCGTAAGGAGGAATAGCATAAGCCGAATATTTGCCGGGGTTATTTTTGATAAGAAACTGATTTTTTGCACTTTCATTCATTGCTTCAGTCTTTATATCCGCTTGTTTTTTCAGCAATTGCTCTTGCTCAAGCTTTTGTTTTTCCAGTACCGCCTGCTCTTCCTTTTGCGCTAAAGCCTGTTTGTTATTTTTGTCATCCAAATTAGTATTTGCACCTGTTTTAATGTTTATTTCAACATTGCTATGTCCTATTTTGCAAGGACTGGAACGGTACTCCGTATTGCCATTGGCATCAGTACATTTGTAAATGCCAGCAGAAGCATAGGCAGAAAAAAGGCTTCCTAGAATAAGCAGTGTAAATCTCATTTCTTCCCTCAATCATACTAAGTAAAAACTAAATTGATATTATAGGTGATTTAAAGAACTTAAGGCATTCTACTATGATATATCTTCTTGGTAACGATGACTCACAAACAAAAACAGCGCAGCAGTAATCAACATTAACCCGGTAAAAAACCAGAAATAATTGGCCCCGCCAAGCTTACTGGAACCATCGTCATTTTGAATGAAGAAATTGACGGCACTGGTAAAAAGGTTGCCTATAGCTACGGATAGAAAATAAAAAGCCATAACAAACGATTTCATGGTTTTAGGTGCTTGGGTATAAGAAAACTCAAGGCAGGTAATAGACACCATCACTTCGGCTGATGTTAATAGTAAATAGGCCAATAATTGCCAGGCGATATAAGGAGTTAAGCCGTTGTCCAGTTGCATTTGTATAATGCTGGATATCGCAAAAGCAATAACCGTCAGAAATAAGCCGATAGTCATTTTTCTTAAGGCAGTTAAAACAAAAAACCGGCTTAAAAAAGGATAAATCACATAAGAAAACAAAGGTACAAGTATCATAATCAGTAGAGGATTGGCAGCCTGAATTTGCGACGGCAGCAATTCAAAGCCAAACACTATGCGATCCATCTTTTGAGCCTGTAATACCCAGGATGATCCCGTTTGTTCAAACAAGGCCCAGAATACGGCAATAAATGCATAAATGGATGCCAGTTTGCCTAAACTAGCTATGCCGACAGGGCTGAACATTTCTTTAATAAAGTTTATCCCGGCTGGTTTAATATGAACAAATCGGTAACGTCCTGACCAGAAAGTAACGGTTGCCAGCAACATTAATAAACCGGGAACGGCAAAAGCAACAGATGAACCATAACGATCAAGCAGCCAGGGAATAATCAACATGGCGGAAAAGGCGCCAAAATTAATGGAAAAATAAAACCAGCCAAACACTTTAGTCATTAAATGCCGATTAGCAATGCCGAACTGATCGCCAATATGGGCTGAAACACACGGTTTTATTCCACCTGCGCCCATAGCAATAAGACCTTGTCCAATTAACAGACCCATGCGAGTATCATCAAGCGCCAGAGCAAAATGGCCCAGGCAATAAATCAGCGATAAAAAAATAATTGTCCGGTATTTACCTAACAGGCCATCAGCCAATAGCGCCCCGAACAACGGCATGAAATACACCGAGGATACAAACAAATGAAAATAACCCTGCGCTTCATTTTCTGACATGACATCCGGTTGTCCTGATGAATTCATCAAATACTGCGTCATAAAAACAACTAATATTGCCCGCATCCCGTAATAGCTGAATCGTTCAGCCGCTTCATTAACAACAATGTAAGGTATCCCGGGCGGTAACGAGTTTGTTGGATCAGGGCAGGTTTTATAGTTATGCATATTGCAGATTTTGTAATTTTTAAAATTCGTAGTTATTATGGCACGGGTAATAATTTCTATATCACTCCTGTTTATACATAACACCAATGACTAAATCCAAATAATTGGAGATTGCACAGGGCATCTTTATGTCGTCTAACCACATATCCGTATAAAATAGGGAACCTTTCAATAAAAAAATTGTTTATTAAGAGCATAAAGTAATCGAGAGTTAATTTAAGCGAACTTTCGCTAATGGGGGATATATAAACGTCATGTATTTCAGATATAGCGTTTTCATTCTATGGAATTAAAGATAACTAGCATCATGTCAGAACAAAACACCAACAATAAGAACACCACTCAATCTTCATTAATAAAATTAAAAAACTTTATCAATCAGGAAATTATCGGTCAGGATGTCCTTATTGAAAGAATGCTTATCGGTTTATTGGCCGATGGTCATATTCTGGTTGAAGGCGCGCCGGGACTCGCCAAAACCAGAGCAATCAATGTATTAAGCAAAGGTATCCACTGCGATTTTCACCGAGTACAGTTCACGCCCGATTTACTGCCCGCTGATTTAACGGGGACTGAAATTTATCGCCCCCAGCAGGGCACCTTTGAATTTCAAAAAGGCCCTTTATTTCATAATCTGATATTGGCTGATGAAATCAACCGTTCGCCCGCGAAAGTGCAGGCGGCCTTATTGGAAGCCATGGCGGAGCGGCAAATAACGGTCGGTCAGGCAACTTATCCCTTACCGCAGTTGTTTATGGTAATGGCAACGCAAAACCCTATCGAACAGGAAGGCACCTATCCTTTACCGGAAGCCCAACTGGATCGATTTTTACTGCATGTAAAAGTGGATTATCCTAAAGCAGAGCATGAAAAAAGTATTCTGCATCTGGCTAGATCAGAAGCGCGTTCGGAAGCGGTGAAAATCAGCGATAAATTTGAACCCCTCAGCCAAAGTACCTTGTTCGACGCGCGTAATGAAGTGCTGGATATTTACATGGCGGAAAGCCTTGAAGATTATTTACTGCAAATCATACTGGCAACACGTAACCCGGCAGCGTATGGACAAGACTTGGCAGCGTGGCTGCAATATGGCGCAAGTCCGAGGGCCAGCATTGCCCTGGATCGTTGTTCCAGAGCCAAGGCATGGCTGGCGCAACGGGATTTTGTCGGCCCTGAAGATATTCAGGATATGGCCTTTGACGTCTTGCGGCATCGCCTAATTCTGTCTTATGAAGCCGAAGCGGAAGGCATCACAACCGATCATTTTATTAAAGAACTTATCTCCAGAGTTGCTGTACCTTGATGTTGTTTAATAAACAAGCTGATCAAGCCAGTGAGCTGATTTCGGTATCGTTGAAAACGCTGATTGATTTGGCAAATCCGGCTAGCAGCTTAAATTTGCATCACAGTCAAAAGCGCTCTCTGCAAAGTGGCGATTATGTGTCCCGCTTTAAAGGTCGCGGTATGGAGTTTGATGAAGCCCGTTTATATCAACCTGGCGATGATATTCGCACTATTGACTGGCGAGTCACGGCGCGTTCTGGAAAACCCCATACCAAGTTGTTCAGGGAAGAACGCGAAAGGCCGGTATTTATTTCCGTGGATAACCGTCTTGCCATGCGCTTTGCCACCCGCGGCGTTTTTAAATCGGTATTGGCGGCAAAACTTGCTGGATTATTGGCATGGGCTGCAGAGTATCATGGTGACAGGATAGGCGGACAGCTATTTTCCGAACATGAATGCCGCGAGTTAAAACCGCAAAACGGCAGAAAAGCAGTATTGCGATTTTTAAATGTTTTGGTTAAACCCCAATATCCCATCAACAAAGAGTTTACTCTTGATCAGGTATTGGCAAGACTTAACCAACATGCCCGGCCGGGCAGTCTGGTTTATATCATCAGTGATTTTCGCGGTATCAATGAACAGGCTGAAACACATATAGCAAAGCTATCCCAGCATTGTGAGGTTGTATTGATTTTTATCTACGATCCCCTGGAAAACAATTTGCCAACAAAAGGCCGCTATCGTTTTACCGATGATGAACGCGAGGTTGATGTGGATACCAGCGATCAACAACGGCTATTAAGCTATCAACAACGGTTTGTTCAACGTCAACAGCGTTTGGAATTATTAGCGAAAAAAAGAGGTCTGGTCCTCATTCAATGTAGCACCACGGAAGATCCCCTGCAATGCCTAAGATGATTAGTATTGCCGAGGCCACCGAAAGATATTCTTGTTTCCGCAGTCGTTAATTTGATTAAAACAGATGCAACCTACTCAACTCCCCCTTAAAGATATACACCTGCCCGAAGCCATCGGCTGGTGGCCTCCGGCTATCGGTTGGTGGCTGCTGGCGGGTTTTATCCTTTTATTAATAGCGTTTTTGTACTGGTTTTATAAAAGCCTCACACGCAAAACCGCCATTAAAACTGCTAAAAAAAATCTGGCGGCTATCAAAGAGAACCCGGCTCTGGATAACAACCAGAAACTGCGTGAACTGTCCATGCTTATCCGCCGTGTCGCCATCAGTGTTAATCCCAGAACTGAAGTTGCGAGTTTAACAGGGCGGCAATGGCTGGCATTTCTCGATAAATCGGTCACAGGCAAACCTTTTAGCGAAGGCTGTGGTCAGCAGTTAACTGAAGGGCCTTACCGAAACACATTGCCTTCCGAACTGGAAATTGCCCAACTAATCAGTCTTTGTGAAGACTGGCTTAAAGCTCAAACCAAACCAGCCAAAAGAAAACAAAA
>Ga0209797_10000667_pt1 | contig 17237 bp, 15 predicted proteins | sample DOMMetBare3Fresh_2_FD_187472 | JGI IMG/M metagenome (GOLD analysis project Ga0209797, IMG submission 187472) | Wetland sediment microbial communities from St. Louis River estuary, USA, under dissolved organic matter induced mercury methylation -... | ecosystem: Environmental > Aquatic >... | reverse complement strand
CGCTGGTGCTCGGCGACGACGCGCTCCTCGCTCACGATCACCACCCGCGTGGGGTACAGCCGGGTGCTGACGGTGTGCCGCGCCAGCTCGCACGGCACCGAGTAGCGGTTGCGCGCCACCGTCACCAAGCAGGTGCTGCTGACGCGGCTGATCTCCGGCACGTAGCCGTCGAAGGGCGCCGGCATCGGCATCAGGTGCGCGCGCTCCAACTCCAGCATCTCTGCCACGCTGAAGGCCTTGTGCTCGGGGTGGCGCAACTCAGCCCACAGCGCCTTGCATCGCTCCCCCAGCCAGGCAATGAGTTCGTCCAGCGTGCTGAAGCGCTGCTCGCGCGCGTCCAGCCAGATCCGCCGGTGGCTGTCCTGCACGTTCTTCTCGACGACACCCTTCTCCCAGCCGCTGGCCACGTTGCAGAAGTCGGCATCGAACAGGTAGTGCGCGCACATCGTCGTGAAGCGCAGGTTCACATCTCGCGTCTTGCCCTTGCCAACGCGATCGACAGCCGTCTTCATGTTGTCGTAGATGCCCCGCCTGGCAACACCGCCCAGCGCCGCGAACGAGCGCGTGTGCGCATCGAACAGCATCTCGTGGCCTTGACCCGGGTAGGCCACCAGCCAGAATGCCCGGCTGGCACGCAGCTTCATGTGCGCCACCTGCAGCCGCTGGTACTGCCCGCCGATGACCAGCGGCTCTTCGCTCCAGTCGAACTGGAAGGCCTCGCCCAGCGCGAAGCTCAGCGGCACGTAGGCATCCCCAAGCGTCGATCCACCCTGGGCCGCACGCCAGTCCCGGATGTAGTCGGTCAGCCGGCTGTAGCCCCCGTCGTAGCCCGTGGCCACGATCTGGGCATACACGGCCTTGGCCGTGCGGCGCTCCTTCTTCGCCCGCCTCGCATCGGCCAGCAGCGCTTGCTGCACGGCCTCAACGAACGGCGTCAGCTTGATCGAGACCGGCGCTCGCCTGTACTTGGGCGCCTCGGCCTTGCCAATCCGAAGGTACTTGCGCACCGTGTTGCGCGACAGGCTTGTGGCCTTGACGATCTCTCGCACCGACTTCTTCTCGCGGTGGTGCATCCGCAGAACCTTGCCAATCATCTCCATGGTGATCACTCCTCACACCCCCCCCCCGTTGTGGATAAGTCGGGCAGGGGAGGTTGAACACCTGGGTCAGATATCGGTCGGCACGAGCCTCGTAAGTGGGTCAGATTTCAGTCGGCGCCAACACTGGGCGGCCGTGACCGGAGGCAATGGCGTGACGACGTGGCCGATCCAGGTTGTGGAACAAAACTACGACTGCAAGAATTCCATCGCCACGCTGAACACGTCGTTTGCCATCCAGAAGACGTCATCAGAGACCAAGGTCATTGCCAAGCCGAAGTCGCGCGCCTACAAGGATGCAGCCACCAGCTACTATCGCTGAGCACCGCCATCGTGGCACCGCAGCGCCCGAGAGCCGGCGGTTCCTCGGCTGACCGACGCGATCTGCGCCAAGCCCTGATCGGACTGGCTCTGGCGCGGGCTGCTCTCTCGAACGTGCGGAGCATTGACGGTGAGCTTTGAACTGATCGCGGATGGCACCCGACGTCGCACAGGTGGGCTGGGCCGTCCTCGAGGTCGCAGTGCTGGACCTCTGGCAGGAGCCGCAGCTGGAGCGGTCGGCGCGGGACATGCTTTCCCAGCTTCGTCCGAGTGGACGCGGCGCGCATGCAACGTGTGGCGTGCGAAGACGCTCAACTTTCATTCGCTGTGAAACTGGCACCAGACTGGCACCAGCTCATCCCAGAAAACAAAAAAGTCAGCAGGAGCTAACCTGATGACCTTCGTGTTTCTTGGCTCCCCGACCTGGGCTCGAACCAGGGACCTACGGATTAACAGTCGAACCGGACGGGTTCAAGGAAGTGGCGTAAGTCGTTGTCGCTGTTGATGAATCTGCCGTTCTGAAGACGCGCGTTTTGTGCCGCAAAGAGGCCGATTTCAGGCTGTTTTTTCGAAGTTACGGCACAAATCCGTCACAGTGAATCGGTGGCTCAAGGTCATGGTCCTGAGGGGTTTGGTAAGCCTTGCAGGAAGCCCGTTGCGCGGGCCGCAGCTTCGTCGAATGTGGGGTGATATTGAAGTGTGTCGATGGCCTCGAACTGAGCGCGAAGCACGTCCGAGCGGGTGTGCAACTGGTCGACGAACGCGCGCCGGTGGCGAGTCAAGAATCGATGCGCCTGTCGCAAAGCCTCCGGCTCACGCTCGATGACCAGCGATAGGTCGAAGAGGTCGCGAGCGCTGGGCGTGTCGCCTCGATGCCAGAGCTTCTTCGCGATGATCTCGGTCGCAGTCTCCACTCGTACCGCCCGCCTGAGCAGGCGCCATTGCTCGTAGGGTGTGTCCGACAGGTTGGGCGAAGCGACGAAGTCGATCTCGCCCTCGGGGCGCAGGAGCTTCACGTAGCCCGCGCCCTAGACATAGTTGGGGGCGATGGACTCGGCCAGGTCGCTGAGGCGAGGCGTCACGTGCCCGAGGTACTGCGGGTCAGGCACGAAGATGTCGATGTCCTTGCTGCGCCGGTGGCGGTAACGGAACATGAGCACCGTTCCGCCTCCCAGGGTCCAGAAGGGATCGGTGAGGCCACGCACGCTCAGTTCGTCGATCAGAAGGAGGGCCTGCGTGAGCAGGGCTCGCCATGGTCCTCCGGGCAACCGGGCTGGCTGGCAGCCGACGGCATGGGTCGTCATGCCCAGGCGGGTCGCGGCGACTTCAGTTCATGGGCCCAGCGCAGCAGGTGCTGCCAGACCATCTTGGCCGGCACACCCTGCGAATGCGCCGCTTCTTCAACGGCCGAGACGATGAGCTTCGCCGGTGCTTCGTCGAGCATCGTCGACACATGCGGCAACCACCGTCGTGGAAGTTCACCACTGGCCAGCGCGGTGGCCAGCAGTTTCGGGGTCAGCGTCTGCCTGTAGCTGACGCTGGCTGTCTGGCTGATGGCCTGCAGCCCTCGACTCTGGCTCGTCTGATGCTCAGCGCGCAAGGACAAGCCCAGCAGGTCCAGAAGCTGGGCAAGTTTGGTGACGCCGAGTTCAACGATCGTGCCGGTTTCGAGTTGGTTGATCGTCGCGCGCGACAGACCGGAAAGGCGCGCCAAGCGCGCTTGAGAGAGGCCGAGTATTTCGCGGCGCGTTCGAACCATCCGACCGATCTCGTCAAGTCGCAGTGAAGACATTGAAGGCGTCTCCGCAAGTGCTCAGGTATGTCGAATATATTCGACATTGTCACCTCGCGCCACCATGCAGGCCTCTTCGTTGGGAATGAGCAAGCTTGTTGGTCGCGGTGCCAAGTCAGGCAACCCGCCAGGGGCAGGGCGGTGCAGCCTCATGCCGAAGAGAGTAGGCGATGCCTTCGAACGTCGACTGCCGCTGCCACCTGCCACCCTGACGGCAACCGGCGCTGGTTGACCTCATCAGAATGGAAGCGGCCGGTCACCTGCCGGCGGTTTCGGAGCGCCAGAGCCGAACGAATCGGATGCTGGGCAGCGGTCGTTCGTGGGGGCCGGCAATCGACCCGTTGCAGAACTTCGCCGTCACGAACAGCAGACCTTCACGACGGTACCCTTTTCGACGGGATGCCGTCTCCATCACCACACACTGATACCGGTCACTCGACCTGAATTGCACGATCAGATCGGAGTCGACCGGCCACGAACTCCTGATTCATTGAGGGCGTTGGATCGAGGTCCAACCGCATCAACACGCGGATGCCCACTACGACAGAATCTCGTAGGCGAGATCCCGGCCGGGGCCACACTCAAGCCAGTCGCTGCCTGAGGCAGACCGGTCTCGAATCGAAGTATGGCCTGGCCTGAAAACACGCATCATCATGAACAAAGGTCGACGCGCCCGAAGCGACCGCGGGTCACCAAGGTGTGACCGTCCTCAAAGATGGGGCGCGTCAGTAATTGGGGTTTGCCAGCGCACTTTGCGCGCATGCTGCATTGGGTGCCGGGTGTCTTCACCCTGCACGGATAGAAGTTCGTCCGAGCACTGGCTCGAACGCTCATCACACCCCGACCTCGGTTCAAGATGCATCGGCCACGCCTTCGTGCGGGGCCCATGAGGCTCCACCCATCCATGCCGCCATCAAAAACGGCTTGACAAACGAGTCCTCATAGAAGCGGTTGTTCATGTCGTCGAACTCGGCGAATACAAGCGTCGAGGTCCGCAGACATGACGCGCGGGCCCGATCGAGCTTGCCCCGATCAGTGGCAAGCTGAGTCACCGACGGCGCTTGCACTTGTGTACACACTGAGACACAATCGGTCCGTAGGCAGCGAATCCCCTGCTCGGAGCCCGCTATGGAAACCACGAAGGTCGGCATTCGCGAATTCCGCGCGGGGCTGGCCGAATACATCGCATCGGATAGGCCGGTGGCCGTCACGCGTCACGGTCAGACGGTAGGCATCTTCATCCCGACGCCCGGGCCTTCGCAGGCCGACTTGCTGGCACTTCAGCAGGCCAGCGCGAGGTTGAAAGCAGTGATGCCTCTCAGTGAAGACGAGGTCGATGCGCTGGTGACGGACTTCAAGGCCGAGCGCAAAGCTGCAGTGGCGCGGCGGCGCAAGCGGCGATGAACCCGTGGCGGCCCGCGCCATCGTCCTCGACGCCAACGTCCTGGTGCGGGCGGTGCTCGGCAGCCGCGTGTCCGAACTGCTCACTGCTCACGCCGCGCAAGCGATGTTCCTCGCGCCCGACATCGCCTTCGACGAAGCGCGAGAGCACCTGCCCACGGTGCTGGCCAAGCGCGGCAAGTCCGCCGAGGCCATCCAGGCGGCGCTGGAGAAGTTGGAGACCCTGGCTCACGTGATCGTGCCCGTGCCTGCCGAGTCGTACTTGCCGTTCAAAGACCGCGCTCTGGCGCGCATCGGACCGCGTGATCCCGATGACTGGCCGGTGTTGGCATGTGCCCTCGCGGCCGACTGCTCGATCTGGACCGAGGACACGGATTTCTTCGGCGCCGGCGTCGCAACATGGACCACGGCCAGCGTCGAGTTGTTTTTCACCGAGTCAGATGAAGGTCAGCAGGACGCCTGATCGCTCGGCACGAGCGTCGCAGTGAGCGCGCCGTCGAAGGCGCGAACGTCGAAACCCGTGGGGGACTTTTGGGGGACTCAGCACTCCAGAACAGTCCAAGCTAACCCTCTTGTCTTTTTGGTGTGCGGCGGCCGCTCTGGTCACTGTTCGGTCACCGTTTGGCTGGATTGGGGTTTCGGGGCGCGGAGTGCGTTGGGGGCGTCATTTGTCTTTCGACACCGCCGAGGATCTAGGAAGCACCGGGCGTTGACGAGCTGTGTTCGGCGTCGCAGGACGATGGCCACCGGCATCGGTGCGACTGCCAGTGCGGCTCGGGCTTGTGACCTGCCCCACGCAGGGCTACGAGATGCTGTTCTGCGCGCACTTCCCGTGCGACCTCGACTTGCGCAGCGTCGCGTCGGCTTGGTCGCAACACATCGTCGTGAAGAACCTGCTGGACCGTCGCCGGTGCATCTGAATCGATGCAGTTGCTTCGATGTGCTTCAGGTGGAGGACAGACCATCGAACCCGGAGGTGATCTCGGCGTTCCTGGCGCCTCACCCGCACATCCACCGGAGTGCCGCCGGGGACTGGTCGCCGTCCTTCTGGACGTCCATCTGCCCGACCTGAACGAGCTGTCCGCGACGGTCAGCGAGCTCCTGCGGAGCGGGCGAACGCCGCATTCGGGACACCGGCAGCGGCCGTTGGGCACGGTCGCCGCCGGGGTGCGGGGCGCGATCGGCCGTGTTCAGCCGACGGCGATCCGGGGCGCTGCGGCATCGTGAACGTCATCGCGCAACTTGAACACCGAGACTGCCTGCACCAGGTGCTGCGCCTGCGCCTTCAAGTTCTCGGCCGCTGCTGCGCCTTGTTCGACCAACGCGGCGTTGCGCTGCGTGGTCTGGTCCATCTGCGTGATCGCCTCGCCGACCTGCGCCACGCCCGAACTTTGCTCCGCGCTCGCGCTGCTGATCTCGCCCACGATGTGGGCGACGCGGCGGATCGCGGTCACCACGTCGTTCATCGTCGCGCCAGCCTGATCGACCAAGGTCGTGCCTTGCTGGACCCGCTGCACGCTGTCGCCGATCAGCGCCTTGATTTCCTTGGCCGCCGTGGCGCTGCGTTGCGCGAGGCTGCGCACCTCGGAGGCCACGACGGCGAAGCCGCGGCCCTGCTCCCCGGCGCGCGCTGCCTCCACTGCCGCGTTGAGCGCCAGGATGTTGGTCTGGAACGCAATGCCGTCGATCACGGCGATGATGTCGGCGATCTTCCTGGAGCTGTCGTTGATGCCCTTCATGGTCGTGACCACCTGGCCGACGACCTCGCCGCCGTGGATGGCCACGGCGCTGGCACCCGTGGCGAGCTGATTGGCCTCGCGCGAGTTGTTGGCGTTGTGTCTGACGGTGGCGCTGAGCTCCTCCATCGACGCCGCGGTCTGCTGCAGTGCACTGGCCTGGATCTCGGTGCGGCTGGACAGGTCCATGTTGCCCGACGCGATCTCGCGCGAACCCTGGAACACACCCTCGGCGCTGGCCTTGAGCGTGGCCACGATGCCCACCAGGCTGGCGTTCATCCGACCCAGCGCAGCGAGAAGTTGACCCACCTCGTCGGTCGAGGTGCTTTCGATCGACTGGGTCAGATCGCCATCGGCCACGCTGGTTGCGACTGCGACCGCCCGCCCCAGCGGCCGGCTGATCGAGGTGGCGATCGCATACGAAAGGCCCGCTCCGAGCGGCAGCCCCAGCACCAGCAGCGCCACCATGCCCATCTCGATCGAGTGATTGCTGTCCGCATTGCGCTGGAAGGAGGTCTGCGCGTTGTCGCGCTCGCGCACCATTGACTCCAGCAGCGCGTCGCGTGCGCTGCGAAATGCCTTCTCAGAGTCGCCCCGCATCAGCGAACTGGCGGCTTCGAAATCACCCCCCAAGGCCAGGCGAACGACCTTGTCGCCGGAGGCCACGTAATGCTTGGCCGTCTCCTGCGCCGACAGCGCCTTCGCGCGTTCGTCCTCGGAGGTCAGCCTGGCGAGGTAGTCGTCCAAGTGCTTCGCCAGTCTGTGGTTGGCCGGCGCCACCTGCTTGAAGTAGGTGTCGGCGGCGTCGGAGCTCTCGGCGCCGAGACCGCTGACCACGAGGGTCCGCGTCTGATAGAGCTGCGACAGCGCTTCGCCGACGATGACCAGCGGGACGGTGTTCTTCTCGTACACCCGGCGCATGCCTTCGTCTGCCGACCCGAGTGCCGAGACGCCTATCAGGCCGACCCCGGCCAGCAAGGTCAGCAGGATGCCCGCCAGCAGTGCGAGGCGTCTGGCGATGCGGATGGAGCGCAGGGCATTCAGCAGCATGCGTGACTCCGGGTGGCCTGGTCGTAGGGACGAACTGAATCGCGGCAGCGATCACTTCACGCGCAGGAAGTCGGCGACCTTCTTCGCGGCCCCCGTCGGGGCGCCGATCGTCACCAGCGCGAGCGGACGCACCATCGCGGGGGCATGGACCTGCTTGGTATCGCCGCTGCCCGCCTTGAAGTGGACATCGGTGGCCGGTCCGAACCCACCGGGGTTGCGGGACACCCAGGTGATCACCTCCTTGGGTGACTGGGCTTCGATGGCCCCCGTCACGTACCCGGCGTCGTCCATCATCGCCTTCTGGAAGAACTGGCCCGGCACCAGGCCGGCCTTGGTCGTGACCACCTTCACCGGCAGGTCCGGTCCCCCGATGTCCTTCCAGTTGGTGATCTTGCCGGTGGCCATGTCCTTGAGCTGCGCCTTGCTCAGGCTGCTCACCGGATTGCTTTTGTGGGTGACGATGATCAGTTCGTCCTTGCCGATTTCGGTGAACACCAGGTTGGCCGGAAACGTGACCTCCTTGCCGGCGGCCTTGGCCGCCTTCTTCGCGGCCTCGATCGAGGCGGCCAGCGTGTCACCCACCGTCGCCACCGTGACCTTGCCCTCGATCAACGCGAGCATTCCATTGCCGGTGCCAACCCCGTTGACCTTGATCTCTACGCCCGTGGCCTGCTTGATGGCCTCGGCCTTGGGCTCCAGCACATCCTTCTGCGGCGTCGTGCCGCCCGAGATCTCCAGGGCTTCGCTGGCCCGCGCCGGCGTACCGATGGCGAGTCCCAGCGCGACCAGGGAACAGGCAATCCAATAGCGTCTCATCTTCCCGAGCTCCTTCGTTGACAGCACGGACGCCAAGCACGCCCGAGACCGTTGGTATCGACATGGTCGCGACCGGGACTGCGACATGATCTGTGAATAAGTGGTCGTGTTCTCCGTCATATTCGTGCCAGGACACCGACAAGTCGGTTGGAGAAGCTGCGCTCGGTGGCGTCCCTGTCCGCACGCAACACCATCGACCGAAGATTGAGCGTGGGCAGTGCTGCTGACGACGATGCCAAACAGCCCCGGGCGGAATTCATGAGACCTGTCCTGCCCCGAGATGCGCCACCAGCGACGGAATCGATCAGCCCGCCGTGCCGTCTATGAGCCTGTGCGGCTGCCGCCCGGGCAGGCGCCCTGGCATCCATCGATCCATCGATCCAGCAGAGACTGCCATGAACGCCAGACGAAACCTGATTCCCGGTACCTTGACGGCGGTGCTCCTGGCGCCGATCGCCAGCGCGCAGGCACCGACCGCACCCGCCGATCGACCGCACAAGGTGGTGTTCCAGGTCCGCGACGCCGATCCGGCGAAGTGGAGCCTGGCGCTCAACAACGCGCGCAACGTGCAGCAGAACCTGGGCCACGACAAGGTGGCCATCGAGATCGTGGCCCACGGGCCGGGCTGCGCAATCAGAAGATCACCCGCGACGATATGCTGCCCAGGATCGGCTACGTCGGGGCCGGCGTCGTGCAACTGATGGCGCGACAGAAAGAGGGCTGCGCCTACATCCGGCCCTGAGTCGGCCACGTTCGGGGTCTGTGCTCGAGCCCGTGAAGCGCGCCTGTTTCTGTTTCTCCTTCACCGCTGGGTCGCACAGGGAGAGCGATCAGCGGCGAGTCCGGCATTGCGGACATCACGCAAGGGTCACACGGTCGCGTCCGGCCTGCTTGGACTTGTACAGCGCATCGTCGGCGCGGGCAATCCAACTCGAAGCATCGTCGCCGCAGTGCATCGCGGCTACGCCCGCGGAAACGGTCACCCTCATGACGACCTGCTTCGTCCGGCGGTCGCGGATCCTCATCGCCCTGGCGCGCCGGAGCACCGCTTGTGCGAGTTGCGCGCTTTCGTCGACCGGGGTTCGAGGCAACAGGATCGCGAACTCCTCGCCGCCATAGCGTGCGATGCGGCGGTCGCCATCCGGCACGCTGTCGCGCAATAACTCGGCCAGGCCGCGGATCACCTGATCGCCCAGGACGTGGCCATGCGCGTCGTTGACCCTCTTGAAGTGATCGATGTCGATCATGACGAGGCTGTGTGTCTGCCGCGCTCCGAGCGGCTGGCTCAACAGAGCCTGGATTTCCCGATCGAAACCGCGGCGGTTGAGTACGCGCGTCAGCGGATCGAGCAATGCCTCGTCCCGGGCCCGGGTCAGGTCGGCGCGCAGGCGCTCGATCTCGAGCCGCTCATCGTGGATCAGCTGCATCAGCGCGGCCGTCGTGCCCTTCATCTCCAGCGCACTGGCCGTCGCACCTTCGAGCAAGGCCGGGAGCGCCTGCAGATCGCCATGCTTCATCGCACCTGCCAGCCGGTCGATCTGATCGCCGAACGCGCCGGCCCTGACGCTCGTGTTCGACGCGTTCTGCGCCACACTCGACATCGAACGTTGCAGTTCGGTGCTGATCTTCTGGATGGCTTCGCGGTCGGGGTCGGCGACGTGGTCACGATGCAGGCGCGCCACCTCGTCGTCGCCGAGCACGCGGTGGTTGCGAAGGCATTCATCGACCGCCTGGCTCAACCCAGCATTGATGCCGGCGGCGTACTCGTACCAGAGCGTGAACGTGATCGGCGTCCAGCGGGCCTCGTGTTGCCCCATGTGGCGCAGCGTCGCTCGAAGCACCTCGGCGCTGCGCTCCTTGGACTCGGTGTAACGCATGGGAAATCACCGGACTGCGGACAAGGGCCGGCGCGCCGCTGTGCAGCCGTTGACCACGTCGGACGACCTCGGGTCGTCCAGGGTCCAATGCCGCGACAGCAAGGCCGGGATGTCCTGGGCCGGCACCGGTCGGCTGAAGTAGAAGCCCTGCAGGCAGTCGCAGGCCATGGCCTTCAGCGCACGGGCCTGCTCCAGCGTCTCCACGCCCTCCGCGGTGACGCGCATGCCCAGGCTGCCCGCCATCCCGAGCACCGCACGGACGATGGCTTCGTTCTCGCCACCGTCGAGCAGGCCAGCGACGAAGCATCGATCGACCTTGATGTTGCCGATGGGCATGCGCGTGAGGTAGGCCAGCGACGAATAGCCGGTGCCGAAATCGTCCAGTGCGATGCGCACCCCATGATCGCGCAGTGCGTTCAGCGCCGATCGCGTCGCTGCGGAGTTCTCCATCAAGGCGCCCTCGGTGACCTCCAGTTCCAGTAGCGCCGGCGGCAGGCGGGTTTGCGCCAAGGCGTCGATGACCATCTGCGGCAAGTCGGGGGCGCCGAACTGCAGCGGCGAAAGGTTGACCGCCACGCTCACCGCCAACCCGGCGCGATTCCAGCGCGCCGTCTCGGCACAGGCGGTGCGCATCACCCAGGCGCCGATGCGCTCGATCAACCCGAGGTCCTCCGCCGCGGGAATGAATTCCAGCGGCGAGACCAGGCCCCGCACCGGATGGGTCCAGCGAATCAGCGCCTCGACCGATCGGATGCGACCCGACGCGACATCGAGTTGGGGTTGATAGACGAGATGGAACTCGTCCCGCTCGAGGGCCGCCCGCAGACTGGCGTCGAGGTCCATGCGCTGCAGGATCTCCGTCGTGAGCGAGGCGCTGTAGACCTGCGCGTTGTCCCGGCCCGAGCGCTTGGCGTGGTACATCGCCGTGTCGGCGTGCTTGAGCAGGGTCGCGGCGTCGTGGCCGTCATCGGGGTAGAGCGCGATCCCGACGCTGGTGGTCAGCCTCACTTCGCGGGCGTCGAGCATGAACGGCCGCCGCATCAACTGACCGATGCGCCGAGCGACAGCCACCGCATCCTTCGGATCGTCGATGTCGACGATCAGCGCCGTGAACTCGTCGCCGCCCAGGCGGGCGAGCTCGATGCCGTCGCGATCGTCGGTGGCCAGCGCCATCGGGCGCGACAGCAGGTCGGCGGGCCGAAGTCCCTCGCACAGCCGCTCGGCGGACCACTGCAGGAGCAGGTCGCCGGCGGCATGTCCCATGGTGTCGTTGATGTTCTTGAACCCGTCGAGGTCCATGAACAGCACGGCCAGCTTCCGCTGTCGCTTCGCGGCACGCCGGATCTCGCGGTCGACCCGCTCGAGGAACGACTGCCGGTTGGGCAGGCCGGTCAGGGCGTCGAAGTACGCCAGCCGGGCGATCCGGGCCTCGGCCTCCTTGCGCTCGGAGATGTCGCGCGACAGCACGATGAAGCGCGGCTTCTCGCCTTCGGCCACCGCCTTGCGCGAGACCGACAACTCGAACCAGGTGCTGCCCGTGGCCAGCGGCAGTTCGTACTGCTTGCCGGTCGACGAGCCATGCTCCAGCGCGGCGCGCAGGGCGGTCATGCAGACCGCCGCCGCCATGGGCGGCATGATCTCCTCGACCGTCTTGCCGAGAAACACCTCGGGCGGGGCCGCCAGCAGGTCGGCGCATGGCGCGCGGTAGCCGAGGAAGCGGCCATCGATGTCGACCTCGAACAGCAGGTCGGGTATCGCGTTCAGGACCGCCGCGTGGCGCGCCTCGGCGGCCAGCAGGTCCTGCATGGCCTGGCGACTGCGGAACAGGTAGCGCACCCGATGGCCGATCAGGGCCCAGTTCACCGGCTTGGCGATGAAGTCGGTGGCACCATGCTGGTAGGCCGCCTCGACCGATGCCACGTCGTCCATGCCGGTGACCATGACGATGGGCAGCAGCGCTCCGGCCTCGGCGCGCAGGACGCTGCACACCTCGTGCCCCCCGAGATCGGGCATGTCGACGTCGAGCATGACCAGGTCGCTGGGCGCGGCACGGAACTGCCGCAAGGCGTCCAGGCCACCTTCGGCCAGGCGAACCTCGAAGCCCGCCTTGAGCAGCGCCGCTCGCATCACCAGGCGCGCGCCGGGGTCGTCGTCGACAACCAGCACGGTGAACCGCCGATCGGTCACGCGGCCTCCACCAGGAGCTCGCGCAGCTCCGTCAGTGCCCGCTGCTGTTCGTGCCCGGTCTGCTCGAGCAGCGCGCGGGCGTCGTCGATCCGGCCTTCGCGCCCGCACCGCTCGATCTCGCGATAGCAGCCGGCCAGTGCTTCGGCGCCGAGGTTGGCCGCGCTGGACTTCAGCGAGTGCGCCGCCTGGCTCAAGGCCTTGGCGTCGCCCTCGGCCACCGCCGCGGCGACCCGCGCCAGGTTGCCATCGGCCGAGGTGAGGAACGAGCCCACCAACTGCGCGACCAACTGCATGTCGCCCGAGTCGTCGAGTTCGCGCAGGGCGTCGATGGCGCGGCGGTTGACGGCCGATGTCGCCCCAGAAGCGGGTGGGGGCGCCCGGGGCGCAGCCGGCTCGGGCGCGGGCGCCGGTGCGCCCACGGGATCGCCCGCCAGCCAGCCCGACAGCGTGGCGTGCAGCTGCGCGAAGGTGTAGGGCTTGGCCACGAACCCGTTCATCCCGGCGTCCAGGCAGGCCTGTTCGTCGCCCCGCATGGTGTTGGCCGTCAGTGCGACGATCGGCAGCTTCGCTCCACGGCCTTGCGGCAGCGCACGGATGGCCGCGGTCGCCTGGTAGCCGTCCATCACCGGCATCTGGCAATCCATCAGCACGAGGTCGAAATCGGACTCGCGCACGCGATCGACGGCCTCGGCGCCGTTGCTGGCCAGTTGCCACTCCAGCCCGAGCCTGACCAGCATCGCCTTGGCAACGCCCTGGTTGATCGGGTTGTCCTCGACCAGAAGGACGCGCCCTTTCAGCTTGCCCTTGGGTGCCTCGGGCGCCGGTCGCGCCGGCTTGTCGACGGGCACGGTCGTCAGCACATCGGTCACGGCGCGCTGCAGGTCGGCGCGCCGGATCGGCTTGTTCAGGTAGCGCAGGATGCCGGCCTCCATGCGCTCGATCTGGTCGGCGCTGGCGTAGGTCGAACTCAACATCATCAGCCGCGTGGAGGCCAGCTCCGGCCGCGTATGGATGCGGCCGGCCAGTTCCAGCCCATCCATTCCGGGCATGTGCATGTCCAGCACGGCAAGCTCGAATGGGCGGTCCGCGCGCGCAGCCTCGGCCATCGCCGCCAGCGCCTGTGGCCCACCCTCGACGCAGTGCACGCGCATCCGCCAGCCCCGCATCTGCTGCAGCAGGATCTCCCGGTTGGTTGCGCTGTCGTCGACCACCAGCACGCGCACGCCTTCCAGCGCACCAGTGACGACCGGTGCCGGTGCCGTCGTTCGCGCCGCCGGCAAGCGCAGGTCGACGATGAACGTCGAGCCCGCACCCGGTGCGCTTTCGACCCGGATGCCGCCGCCCATCAGATCCAGCAGGCGACGGCAGATGGCCAGCCCCAGGCCGGTGCCGCCGAAGCGCCGCGTCGTCGAGCCGTCGGCCTGCGAGAAGTGCTCGAAGATCCTCGCCTGGGCCTCGGGCGCGATGCCCACGCCCGTGTCCTTCACGCCGATCCGCACCGTGGCCTCGCGGTCGGTCCGCTCGAGCAGCGCGACCTGCACCACGATCTCGCCGTCCTCGGTGAACTTGACTGCATTGCCGATCAGGTTCGCGATCACCTGACGCAAGCGGAACGGGTCCCCGCGCACGGCCAGCGGGGCGTCGTGCGGGATGATCTGCGTCGCCAGCTCCAGCCCCTTGGCTTCGGCCGGCTGCGCGAACATCGCCAACGCCTCTTCCACCACTTCGGCCAGGCAGAAGTCCACCGCCTCCAGCTCGAGATGCCCCGACTCGATCTTGGAGAAGTCCAGGATGTCGTTGATCACCCCCAGCAGGTGGCGGCCCGAGGTCTGCACCGCCTCGGCCCACACCCGTTGCTGCGGCTGCAGCTCGCTGTCGATGAGCAGCTCGTTCATGCCCAGCACGCCGTTCATCGGCGTGCGGATCTCGTGGCTCATCGTCGCCAGGAACTCGCTCTTGGCCTGGCTGGCGGCCTCGGCGGCTTCCTTGGCGTGCCGCAACTGGGCGGTGCGCGCGGCAACCTCCTGCTCGAGGTGGTCACGATGGGCGGCCAGGCGTGCATCTCGTTCGTGAATCTGCTCGAGCATCGCATTGAAGCCGCTGCCCAGTGCGTCGAGTTCGACAATCCGGCTGCGCTGCGCGCGCACGCTGAAGTCGCCTTCTGCGGACACCTGCTCCATCAGCCCGTTCAGGCCGGCCAGCGGACGCAGCACCGACGTGTTGACGCGTCGGAGCAGGACCGTGCTGGCTGCCAGGGCCAGCACCGCGGCCAATGCGGTGGCTGCCACCTGCCACGCGGTCTGCCGGTACAGGCTGGCCAGGCTGACCTTCAGCATGAGCCGGCCGCTGGTGACCGGTGCAGCGTCGACCGCTTGCCCCAGCGCCAGGAAGGATGGCTGCAGCAGCAGTTCCTGCGCCCCGCCGACCGACAGCGCAGGCGTCGGCTCGCCATCGCGCCGGTAGTGGGCGAACAGCTGGCCGCTCCTGTCGTAGAGTGCGGCAACCCGGATGTCGGGTGAATTGCGCAGCGACTGCAGCAACTCGCCGGCTGCCTTCCGGTCCTCGAACGCCAAAGCCGCGGAGGCGTTCTCCGACAGCACGCGCGCCTGAATCCGGCTGGCCTCGATGAGGGACAGCAGGCCCAGACCGGCGCTGCTGACGATCACGACGAGCGCCACGATGCCCACCGCAACCGCCAGCGCCGTGCGGTTGATCCGGCGCAACAGCTCACCGAGTGCGATGCGCGGATTCATTGCTGTACGTCGGCGGCCAGCCGCAGCAGCTTCGAGCTGAGATCGAGCCCGGCGCTGCGGGCGGCCTGCAGGTTGGCCTCGAACGTGACCTTGCCCTGCACCATGTTCATGTTCAGCATCACGCCGCGGCGCATGGCGCCTGCGCTGTCGGTCACCGACAGCACCGGGCGGCCGCGCAGGCTGTCCAGCACGCGCGGCAGGCTGTCGATCATCGATGCGGCGACGAACACGACCTGGCAATCCTTGAGGGCCTCGCCGGCTGCCTTGCGGTGCACCGCGATCGTCCTGCCGGCAGCGACCTTGCCCTGCAGCCCGTCGATCTCCGTGCCGAACGGATCGCCGCCGTGGATGCACAGGTTCAAGCTGCCGCCCGTCGTGGCGGGCCATTCGGTGTACACGATGAAGTTGTAGACGAAGGCCGCCTTGAGCCGGTATTCGGGCAGCTCGTTGCCCCGTGCCACCGTGGCAAACGACAGCAGGCCCGCCAGGCCCAGCACCCACAGCAGACTTCGGCGGCTAGACCTCATGCGGCCCCCCCCCGCCTGCGCGCCGGTCCTGGGCCACCGCAGCTTCCGGTGCGCCGATCTGCGCGGCGCGGCGCGGCACGACCTGCAGTTGCAGCAGGCGCTCCAGCGGCATGCGCAGCAGTGAGTCCAGGCTGTACGGCAACGCCGGTCCCGGCGCCGCCATCAGGGCGGCCAGAAGACCCGGCGCCACGCGCGCCCGCCAACGGCAGGTTCGACATGCGTGTGGGCCCCAGGGGTGAGCGCTGCGCATCGCGAGGCTTCAGAACCGATAGCTGGCTTTGACGCGCCAGCTGCGGCCGTCCTGCTGCAGAGCGTTCTGCCAGTTGGTCTCGGCGCCGGGATGTGCGTGGCGCTTGTCGAACAGGTTGCCGATGCTGAACGACAGCTCCAGTCCCTCGGCCAATGATGCGGTGCTCAGGTTCAGGTTCGACACCGCGTAGCCGCCGAGCCGCGAGCCGTCCAGGCTCAGTCGCCGGCTGTCATAGCGCATCTCGTATCCGGCACGCAGACCGGCCCAGGGCAGCGGCGAGGACAGGTTCAGCTTGGCCAGCAGCCTGGGCGAGTTCGGCAATCCGTCGCCGTTCGATCGGGTCACGTCCTGCACCGACACGCTGCCACGCATGCGCGCGCCGGTGGCCCAGGTCTTGTCGGCCGACAGTTCCAGCCCACGCGCCTTGACGGGCGCGTCCGACCGGTATTGCGTCAGGCCGCTCGCGGGGTCGGTGCCCAAGGTGATGAGGTCGCGCATGGTCCACTGATAGAGCGAAGCCCGCAGACCCAGGTCAGCGCCGACGCGGTGGTCGGCCACCAGCTCCACGGTGTCGATGCGTTCGCCCTTGAGTGCCGGGTTGGCGACCTGGGAATGGGCATCGTCGTAGTCGCGCTCGTACGCGTTGGGTGCCCGGTGTGCGCGCCCGTAAAGCGCCTTGAGCGTGGACCCTGCCGCGGCCTGCCAGATCAGTGCGCCGCGCGGGCTGCTGCGGGTCCCCGTGGCACCGTTGCGGTCCACCCGCAGGCCCAGCGTGGCGCTCAGCGTCGGCCCGAGCTGCCACTCATCCTGGGCGTACAGGCCGGTGCGGTGGCCGGAACCCGTGATCCGAACATCGTTGGAGGGGTCGGCCAGGTCCAGTGCCGCCTGGTCCGTGCGCAGGTTGTGCTGGGCTTCGATTCCGAGCATCAGCTTGTGGCCGGCCACGGCGGTCGACAGCAGCCGCAGTTCCATGCCGCGCCAGTCGCCCTCGGCCGGACTGGAAAACCAGTTGCCATCGTAACGGACGTCGCCGGTGAAGCGGTAGCGGCCGGCGAACAGGCGACCGGACACCTGCAGCGTGTCGCCCGCAAAGCGCTCGTCGTACTGCAGGTTGGCCAGCGTGTAGCGGTCGCCGCTGAACTGACCGGCGGTCAAGGGGTCGCCGAAGTATCCGGCGGTCGGGTCGTCCTTGCGGCGAGAGCCATGGACGAGATCGACCGACCAGTTGCGCCGGCCGACGCGGGCAAAGAACTGGTCAAGCCGCTCGCCGTCCAACCCTGCGGCGACACCGGCGATGCCCGTCGCGCCGAAGTCGAGGAATCGGTCCTCCCCTCGCGCGCGCATGCGGGTCGCAGACAGCAGCACGTCCAGGCCGCCTTCAAACCGCTTGCCCCAGCTGGCGCGCCCTTCGCGCATGCGCTGCGGGTGCT
>Ga0209797_10000666_pt1 | contig 17241 bp, 15 predicted proteins | sample DOMMetBare3Fresh_2_FD_187472 | JGI IMG/M metagenome (GOLD analysis project Ga0209797, IMG submission 187472) | Wetland sediment microbial communities from St. Louis River estuary, USA, under dissolved organic matter induced mercury methylation -... | ecosystem: Environmental > Aquatic >... | reverse complement strand
GACATCCCCGAGCCCGGCCTCAACTACCGGCTGCCGGACCTGCTCTGCGCCATCGGCATTCCCCAGGTGGAGCGGCTCGAGCAGCTCCTCGCCGCCCGTGAGCGCGTCGCCGCCTGGTACACGGCGCGGCTCGAGCACCTCGTGCTGACCCCGTCGGCGGCCGAGGGCGACCGCCACGGCTGGCAGGCCTACGTCGTGCAGCTCGACCGTCGCGACGAGGCCCTGCGGGCGCTGCGCGCCGAGGGGATCGAGGCTCAGATCGGCACGTACGCCCTGCACCGCCTCGGCGCCTATCGCGACCGGGGGGCGTTCCCGGGCGCCGACCGCGCCTTCGAGCGGGCGCTGGCGCTGCCGTTCGCGACCAGCATGACCGAGGGCGAGTGCGACCGCGTCGCCACGGCGCTCGCGCGCTTCGCCGCGTAAGCGTCGCAGGGGCCGGGCGTGGCCCGGCCCCTGCGTTCGAGCTCGTCGTCAGGAAACGGTCAAGGTGCCCCGCATGCCGGCATCCTCGTGGCCCGGCACCGAGCAGTAGAAGTTGTAGGAGCCCTTCTTGAGGGAGACGACGGTAGTCGCCGTCCCTTTTCGGATCGTCTTCGTCCCGCCGAGCTCGTTCTCGCCGCTCTCGATCCGGACGTTGTGCTGAAGCGTGGACAGGTTCGTGAACACGAGCTTGATCTTCCCGGCGGGCGCGTGAAGCCTCGTCTTGTCGAACTTCAGGCCGCTCGCGAGCGCCTTCACCTTCACGACGCTCGGTGCTTTCGTCGGGCTGGCGCCGGCCGGGGCTGCGACGACGACGGCTGTTGCGATCGCGATCACGACGGCGAGTACGGCGGTGAGTCTCATTCGACCTCCCTGGTCGTGGGCACGCGTACGACACGCATGCGTTGCTCTGCGACCCTCGCGGCGGCCGCGCCAAGCGCGGGCCAAGATTCGGTTACGCCATCGTTGCGTCGAGCGGACTTGACAAGACAATGTTGTGAGTGAATACTCACTAGCGTCATGTCGACGACGACACGCCACACGGCCGAGGAGCGGCGCACCGCGGTGCTCGACGCCGCCACGAAGGAGTTCGCGGCCAAGGGGTTCCACGGCGCCTCGACCGACGACATCGCCCGCCGGGCCGGCATCTCGCAGCCCTACCTGTTCCGGCTCTTCGGCACGAAAAAGGAGCTCTACCTCGCCGCGTCGCAGCGGGCGATCGACCACCTCTATGCCGTCTTCGCCGACGCATCCGCCGGGAAGACGGGCATTGACGCGCTGCACGCGATGGGAGAGGCGTACAACGCCGTCATGTCCGACCGCGACAGGTTGATGCTGATGCTCAAGTGCTGGGCCTCGTGCGACGACCCGGAGATCTGCGAGGCCGTCCGCGCCTCCTGGCGCAACCTCGTGGATCTCGCCGAGCGGACGTCGGGCGAGTCGCCCGAGGCGGTGAGCACCTTCTTCTCCAAGGGCGCCCTGCTCACGATCCTGATGGGCATGGACGCCTTCACCCGTCCCGAGCCGTGGTCGAACCGGCTGATCGAGGGCTGCCAGGCCGGGATGACCGAGTGAGGCCGGGCTCCTCTCTTTTTTCACCTATAAGTTAGTGACTACTCACAATCTCCATAGAGCAGAAGAAAGGAGGACATCGACGATGTCCCAGCGCACGACAACCCTCTGGACGTTCGCGATCACCTCGATCGCGCTGTTCATGGTCTCCCTCGACAACCTCGTCGTCTCCACCGCGATCCCGGTGATCCGGACCGACCTCAACGCCTCCCTGGAGAGCCTCTCCTGGACCGTCAACGCCTACACCCTCACCTTCGCCGTCCTGCTCCTCACCGGAGCCGCTCTCGGCGACCGCTTCGGCCGCCGCCGCATGTTCGCGATCGGCGTCGGGGTCTTCACGCTCGCCTCGATCGCGGCCGCGCTCGCCCCGAACGTCGAGGTGCTCAACGTCGCCCGCGCCGTCCAGGGGCTCGGCGGCGCCATCGTGATGCCGCTCACGCTGACGATCCTCTCCGCCGCCGTGCCACCCGCGAAGCGCGGGCTCGCGCTCGGCGCCTGGGGCGCGATCGGCGGCCTCGCCATCGCGTTCGGGCCCGTCGTCGGCGGCGCCGTCGTACAGGGCTTCTCCTGGCAGTTCATCTTCTGGCTGAACGTGCCGATCGGGATCCTGCTCGTGCCGCTGGCGCTCGGCCGGCTCACCGAGAGCCACGGCCCCGCCGGCAAGCTCGACCTGCCCGGTGTCGGCCTCGTCAGCTCGGGCATGTTCGGGATCGTGTGGGGCCTGATCCGGGGGAACGAGCAGGGCTGGACGAGCCCGGAGATCCTGACCGCCCTGGCGCTCGGTACGGCTCTCGTGGCGGCGTTCGTCGCCTGGGAGCTGCGCGCCCCCAACCCCATGCTGCCGATGAGGTTCTTCCGCAACGCGGCCTTCTCGCTCGCGAACCTCGCGTCGCTGTTCATGTTCTTCGGGATGTTCGGCTCGATCTTCCTGCTGACGCAGTTCTTCCAGACGGTGCAGGGCTATTCGCCGCTCAGCTCAGGCCTGCGCATCCTGCCGTGGACGCTGGCGCCCATGTTCATCGCGCCGCTCGCCGGCGCCCTCTCCGACCGGATCGGCGCCCGTCGCATCCTCAGCGTGGGGCTGACGCTGCAGGCGGTCGCGCTCGGCTGGATCGCTGCCGTCTCCACGCCCACGACCGCCTACACCGCGCTCGTCGTGCCGTTCATCCTCGCCGGCGTCGGCATGGCCCTGTTCTTTGCGCCGATGGCGAACCTGGTGCTCTCGTCTGTGCGGCCCGAGCAGGAGGGCCAGGCCTCAGGCGCCAACAACGCCATCCGCGAGCTTGGCGGCGTCTTCGGCGTGGCCGTGCTCGCCTCGGTGTTCTCCCGCTACGGCGGCTACGAGACGGGCGGGACGTTCGTGGACGGCATGACGCCGGCTCTCTGGATCGGCGCCGTCGTCGTCGGTCTGGGTGCGCTCGCGGCCTTCTCGATCCCGCGCCGGGGGCACTTCGAGCCGGTCGAGGCAGCCGCGTCGGAGCCGCTTGCCGGCGTCGTAGAAGCCGCCTGAAGCACGCCTTGACCAAGGCCCGGGCCCGGCCGACTGCGCCGGTGCCCGGGCCTTCGCTGCTTACCTAGGGGCGTGCCCAGCCTGATCGTCTCTCGCGCGCGGCTGATCACGGTGCTCTCCGCCGTGGCGATCGCGTTCTCGTTCGTCGTCGGCAGCACGGTCGTGCCGCGGATGGACGCCGGAGCCGACCAGTTCACGGACCTCGCCTCCGAGAGCCGGCTCGCGAGCGTCGACGTGGAACGGCGCACCGGCGTCGAGGCGGATCCCGGCATCCTCGCGCTCGTTCGCGGCGGCTCGGCCGAGGCCGCCCGCGTGCGCGCCGTCATCGACGCCGACCCGTCGGTGGCGCGCACTTTCGTCGACGACCAGGGCGTCGTGCTCGTGTTCCTGCGGGCCGGCGACGGAGAGGACTCGAAGGCCGCCGCCGACCGCCTCTCGCATGCCTTCGCCGACGATCCGAGCGTCCGTCTCGGCGGCGGTGCCATCGCCTCGCGGCAGGTGACCGAGGCGATCCAGGACGACCTGCGCCGCGCCGAGCTGATCGCCTTCCCGCTGGTCTTCCTCCTGTCCTTCTGGGTCTTCCGTGGGCTCGTCGCCGCCTTCCTGCCGCCGCTCGTCGGCGCCGGTGCGATCGCCTTGACCTTCCTCGGGCTGCGCATCGGCGTCGAGGTCCACGGTCTCTCGGTGTTCGCGCTCAACCTCGTCACGGGCCTGGGCTTCGGGCTCGCGATCGACTACTCGCTGTTCGTCGTCTCCCGCTGGCGGGAAGAGGCGCGCCGCACCGGCTTCGGCCCGGAGGCGATGGCGCGCACGCTTCGCTCGGCCGGCCGCACCGTCTTCTTCAGCGCGCTCACCGTGGCGGCCTCCATGGCGTGCCTGCTCGTCTTCCCGCAGCAGTTCCTCTACTCGATGGGCCTCGGCGGCGTGCTCGTGGCGCTTTCGGCCGGGCTCGTCGCGCTCGTGCCCCTCCCTGCCTTCCTGTACTGGCTCGGCCCGCGCATCGACGCGCTTGCGCCGAGGCGGCTGCAGCAGCCGCCCTCGGGTGGCCGCTGGGCCCGGCTCGCCGCCTGGGTGATGGGGCGGCCCGGACGGGTCGCCGCTCTCTCCTCGGCCGCCCTCGTGCTGCTCGCGCTCCCGGCCTTCGGCGTCCACTTCGTCGGCGTCGACGCGCGCACGCTGCCTCCGTCGGCGAGCGCCCGCCAGGTGTCCGAGGCACTCGACCGCGACGGCGTGCGGGGCCGGTATGCGCCCATCACCGCTGTGGGTGAGCGCCGCCCGCCCGCTGCGAGCGTCGCGCGCATCGCCGCCCTACCGGGCGTCGCCGCCGTCGTGCCCGCCCGTCGGGCCGCTCCCGGCCTCTGGCGGCTCGACGTGATCCCCCGCGACAAGGGGCTTGCCTCCTCGACCCAGCGGATCGTGAGCGACGTGAGAGAGCTGCTGCCGACGGCCCGCGTCACCGGGCAAACGGCAGGGTTCATCGACCAGCAGGCGAGCCTCGGCCGGCACCTGCCGTGGGCCCTCGCGATCCTCGCCCTCACGACGTATGTGCTCATCTTCCTGTTCACCGGCTCCGTGCTGCTGCCGCTCAAGTCCCTCGTGATGAACGTGCTCACCCTGGGGGCCTCGCTCGGGATCCTCGTGCTCGTGTTCCAGCACGGCCGGGGCCTGGACGGGCTCGAGTCGACGCAGCCCATCCTTCTCTGTGCCACCGCCTTCGGTCTCTCCACCGACTACGCGATCTTCCTCTTCTCCCGCATCAAGGAGGCGCGCGACCGCGGTCAGCGGAACCGCGACGCCGTCGCCGACGGTCTCGAGCGCACCGGCCGGATCGTCACGGCAGCAGCCCTCCTCTTCTGCGTGGCCATCGGCACGTTCGCGACCTCGGGCATCTCCTTCATCCAGGAGCTCGGCGTCGGCACTGCCGCCGCCGTGGCGCTCGACGCCACGATCGTGCGCGCGCTGCTCGTGCCCAGCCTGATGGCGCTCCTCGGCGACTGGAACTGGTGGGCGCCCGCGCCGCTCCGCCGGCTGCACGCACGGCTCGGATTGGCCGAGAGCTAAGGGCTCGAAGTCAGTCCGGCCGGCACCGGTTAGGCTTGCAAGCCGATGGCCCAGACCGATGCGCTCTCCGAGCCCGCCCGGGCCAACCAGGCGGATCCCGCGCCGGAGCTCTCGATCGTCGTCACGCTCTTCGACGAGGCGGCGACCCTCGACGACCTCTACCACCGCACCGTGCGGACGCTCGACGAGCTCGGCCGTCCCTACGAGCTCGTCTTCGTCGACGACGGCTCCACCGACGGCACCTTCGCGACGCTCGAGCGGTTGCACGGCCACGACCCGCGCGTCCGGGCCGTCCGCTTCAAGCGCAACTTCGGGCAGCACCCCGCCATGCACGCCGGGCTCTCGCGTGCCCGCGGCGACACGATCGTGACGATGGACGGCGACCTGCAGAACCAGCCCGAGGACATTCCCCGGCTCGTCGACGCCGTCGACGCCGGCTACGACGTGGCGAGCGGCCGGCGCGCCGCCCGCAACGACTCGTGGGGCCGGACGCTGCCCTCGCGGCTGATCAACGGCATGCTGCGGCGCTTCACGCGCGTCGACATCTCCGACTTCGGGTGCGCCTTCAACGCGTACCGCCGCAGCGTCGTCACCCCGATGCTCGGCTCGATCGGGAAGCAGAAGTTCACGAAGGCGCTGATCCTCTCCGGAGGGGCGACGGTGGTCGAGGTCGAGGTCGGCCACGCTGCCCGCCGGGGAGCCTCGCGTTACTCGCCGCTCCGCCTCACGCGGCTCGCCCTGCACGTCCTCGCCGGCTTCTGGCCGCAGCCGATTCAGTGGGCCGGCGTGATCCTCGGATTCGTCTGCACGCTCGCCGCGTCGGTGCTCGGGAGCTACGGCGTGGTCTACTGGATCGGCGCGTCGGACTTCCCCGGCCCGCTCTTCCTCGGCGCCGCCGTCATCTTCGTCCTCGGCGTCCAGGGTTTCGTGCTCGCCCTCGTGGGAGAGCACCTCGGCCGCATCCAGCGAGAGGTCGAGGGCCGCCCCCTCTATGCGATCGACCGGGAGCTGTGACACCAGCCTGCCGTTTCCTGCGTCGCTAGGATCGTCCGCACCGTGAGCAAGCGCGTTCTCGTCACCGGCGGCGCCGGATTCATCTCGTCGAACTTCATCCGGCACCTGCTGGCGCACACCTCGTACGAGGTCGTCTCGCTCGACGCGCTCACCTACGCGGGGAACCTGGAGAACCTCGCGGACGTGATGGGCCACGAGCGCCTCTCGCTCGTGCACGGCGACATTCGCGACGCGGCGCTCGTGCGCGACCTGGTCGCTCACGTCGACGTGATCGTCAACGCCGCAGCCGAGTCGCACGTGGAGAAGTCGATCGAGGAGGGGGCCTCGGAGTTCGTGACGACGAACGTCGAGGGGACGCAGATCCTGCTCGACGCGATCCGTCGCGCCCCCGTCGAGCGCTTCATCCTCATCTCCTCCAGCGAGGTGTACGGGACGGCCGTGACCGATCCGATGGACGAGCTCCACCCGCTGGAGCCGCGCAGCCCTTATGCCGCTACCAAGGCCGGTGGCGACCGGCTCGCCTACAGCTACTACGTCACCTACGGCCTGCCCGTGGTGATCGTGCGGCCGTTCAACAACTACGGCCCCCGCCAGCATCCCGAAAAGGTGATCCCGCGCTTCATCACCCAGGCCCTCGAGGGAGATGCGCTCACGATCCACGGGGACGGGCATGCGAGCCGCGACTGGCTCTACGTGGACGACGACGCCGAGGCGATCGAGGCATTGATCGCAGCGCCGCTCGAGGACGTCGCCGGGGAGGTCGTGAACGTCGCGACCGGCGTCGACCTCTCCGTGGCCGAGATTGCCGACCTCGTCCTGGAAGCGGTCGGGAACCCGCTGGCGTGCAAGGTGCACGTGCCGGAACGGCTCGGACAGGTCGATCGCCACATCGGCTCGACGGACAAGCTGGCGCGGCTCACCGGCTGGCGAGCGCGTACGGCCTTCGCCGATGGTCTCGAGCAGACCGTTGCCTGGTACCGCGAGAACGAGGCCTGGTGGCGGAGCGTCCAGGGTCGCGCCGACCGCATCTCCTCGTCCTAGGGGCAGGTGCGGCCCAGCTCGGCCTGCTGGAGGCGGCCCGTCGGCGCGACCTCTACGTGATCGCGGTCGACCGCGATCCCGGCGCCCCCGGGTTCGCCCTGGCGGACGAGCGGGCCGTGCTCTCCTCGGAGGACGAGCTCGGCGTGGAGCGCCTCGCGCGCGCCCGCTCCGTCGACGGCCTGGTGTCGCCGGGAGCCGACTGGCCGGTCGGCCTTGCCGCCAGGGTCGCGGAGAAGCTGGGCCTGCCGCACCCGATCGACGGGGCGACGGCGGTCCTCGCGACGACGAAGACCCGCCAGCGCGAGCGCCTGGCGGCAACCGGTGTGCCGCAGCCCCAGCTCTATGCTCCCGACGATCTCGCGCTCCCGTTCCCCTGCGTCGTGAAGGCGCCCGACCGGCAGGGCCAGCGCGGGCTCACGCTCGTGCGCGACCGTGCCGAGCTGGGGCCGGCCCTCGCGAGCGCGGTGGCGGAGTCACGCAGCGGCGGCGCCCTCGTCGAAGAGCTCGTGGACGGCCCGGAGCTGACGGTGAACGCCGTCTCGCTCGACGGGCGCTTCGTGCCGCTCACCGTGACGGACCGGCTCACCGCCGAGCCGCCCGCCTTCGGTGTCGCGCTTGCGCACGCCTGGCCGAGCGCGCACGAGACCGCCGCGGCCGTCGAGGTGGCGCGGGTGGCGGCAGAGGCTCTCGGTGTCCTGCATGGCCCGAGCTACACGCAGGTCCGGCTCGGGCCCGACGGGCCCCGTGTGGTCGAGCTCGCAGCCCGTCTCGGCGGGGGCCACGACGCCGAGCTCTGCCGTGCCGCGCTCGGTGTCGACCTCGCCGACCTCGCCGTCTCGTTCGCCCTGGGCGAACGGCCAAGTGACACAGTGTCACAAGCGCTGCCCGCCGTCGGCGGCGCCTGCGTCCTCTTCCTCGTCGCGCCCGAGGGCACGCTGCGTCGGGTCGAGGGGGTGGCGGAGGCGGAGGCGCTTGCCGGCATCGAATGGGTTCGCCTCTACCGGCAGGCGGGCTGGCGCTTCGGCCCGCTCCGGCGCGGCGCCGACCGGGCCGGAGCGATTCTCGCCGTCGGCGACGACCGCGACGACGCCCTGGCCCGGGCCCGTCGTGCGGCAGAGGCCCTACGCTTCCTGGTCGATGCGGACGCGCCGTAGCACCCGGCTCGGGTTCCAGCCTCCCGCGATCGGCGAGGAGGAGATCGCAGCGGTCGCCGAGACGCTGCGCTCCGGCTGGCTCACCACGGGCCCGCGTGCCGCCTTGCTGGAGGAGCGGATGGCGGCCTACCTCGAGGCAGAGCACGTGCTCGCGGTCGCGTCCGGCACCGCCGCCCTCCACCTCGCACTGCTCGCGGTCGGCGTCGGCCCCGGCGACGAGGTGATCACGAGCCCGATCACCTGGCCGGCGACGGCGAACGTGATCGAGCATTGCGGTGCCACGCCGGTCTTCTGCGACGTCCGCGACAGCGACCTCAACATCGACCCGGAGCTGCTGCCGCCGCTCGTCACGCCGCGGACCAGGGCGATCATGCCGGTGCACCTCGCCGGGCAGCCGTGCGACCTCGACCCCGTCCTCGCGCTCGGCCTCCCCGTCGTCGAGGACGCCGCGCACGCCGCCGAGAGCCGCTACCGGGGCCGTAAGCTCGGCGGCCTCTCCGACGCCGCCTGCTTCTCGCTCTATGCGACCAAGAACATCGCCGCCGGCGAGGGCGGCCTCGTCTCGACAAACCGTGCCGACGTAGCCGAGTCGATCCGCAACATGCGCCTGACGCGCAGAGGGGACGGATCGCGCTACGACCAGGTCTCGCCTGGATTCAAGGCCAACCTGTCCGACGTGCTCGCCGCGATCGCGCTCGTCCAGCTCGACCGGGTCGAGGAGCACGCGCGCATCCGGGCCCGGCAGTTCGCGCTCTACGACGACGGCCTCGCCGGGCTCGAGGGGGTGACGCCGCTCGCCCGCGACGAACGCGACACCCACGCCTACCACCTCTATGTCGTGCGTATCGACGCCGCGCGCGCCCGAGCGACGCGCGACGACTACCAGCGCGCGCTCGCCGACGAGCTGATCGCGACCAGCATCCATTTCCTGCCCGTGCACCAGCTCACCTGGTTCCGCGACCGCTACCCGCTACGGGCGCCGCTGCCGGTCGCCGAGCGTGCCGGCCACGAGGTGCTGTCGCTGCCGCTCTCGCCCGCCCACTCCGACGACGACATCCTCGACGCCGTCGAGGCTCTGCGCCGCGTGCACGAGCGGTTCAGCGCGTGAGAGCGCCGCGGGTACCCCGGCTCTCGCACGTGCGGCGGCCGCTGCGGATCGCGATCGGCCTCGTCCTCACGACGCTCGCGCTTGCCTACATCCTGTGGAAGATCGACATCCCGAAGACGTGGGACGTCCTCACGGCAGCGAGCCCCTGGTGGTTCCTTTTCGCCGTCGGGATCATGATCGTGACCGCCCTGCCCATGGCCCTGCGCTGGCAGTGGCTGCTCGAGGCTCAGGGGATTCGGGACAGCTTCGCCTGGCTCACGCGGGCGTACTTCGTGTCCTACACGGCCGGCCAGATCCTGCCCACCTCGATCGGCGGCGACGCGGTACGCATCTTCGAGACCGCGAAGCGCCATCCCGGACGCTCCGGCGACCTCACCGCCATCGTCCTGCTCGAGCGCGGCCTCGGTGGGGCCGCCACCGTGCTGCTCGGTGCCGTCGGCTTCGTGCTCGCGATCGGCCGCTACGACGTCAACGCCTACCTGTGGCTGGAGGGCGCCTTCGTGTTCGGGACGATGCTGCTGATCGCGGTGTTCTTCGCGCGCTCGGCGCGCCCGCTGCTCGCGCGCTTCCGGCCGCTGCTGGCCAAGCTCCGCCTGGAGCGGCCGCTGCGTGCGTTCTACGACGGCGTCCACCACTACCGCGACCACCCCGGGCTGCTGCTGAAGGTCTTCGCCTTCACGACGGCGATCCAGGCGGTGCGGATCCTCTCGATCTGGGCGGCGTGCCGCGCCGTCGGGATCGAGCTCGGGCCGCGCATCTACTACGTGATGGGGCCGCTGTTCTTCCTCGTGCTGCTCGTGCCGTTCACGCTCAACGGGTTCGCGGTGCGCGAGGCGTTCTTCGTCAGCTTCCTGGGCGGCGTCGGGGTCGACCCTGAAGCAGCGTTCGCGGCCGGCTTCCTCTTCTTCCTGGTCGTCGTCGCCCTCGCCGCCCCCGGCGGCATGATCCTGCTGTGGGAGAGCCTGCGCGGGGGGGCCCGGCCGGGGGTCGAGCATGGCTGACCCGGCGGCGTCCGTGGTCGTCGTCACCTACGACGCCATGCCGTGGATCGAGCAGTGCCTCGAGAGCGTGCGCGACGTGGAGACCGTCGTCGTCGACAACGGGTCGACGGACGGCACTGTTGCGTTCGTGCGCGAGGGGTTTCCGGCCGTGCGGCTGATCGAGCAGGAGAACCGCGGCCTGGCCGCAGGGTGGAACGTCGGTATCGCCGCCACGCGCGGCCGCTGGGTGCTGATCCTCAACGCGGATGCGTGGCTCGTCGGTGACGCCCTCGAGCGGCTCGTCGCGGTCGGCGACGCACACGCCGACGTGGCGGTCGTCGGCCCCAGGTTGCACAACCCGGACGGGACGCTGCAGAGATCGGTGCGCGGCTTTCCGACCCGTTGGCGGCTCGCCACCGAGTACCTGTACCTGCGGAAGCTCGCTCCGGGCACTGAACTGCTGAACGGCTTCTACGCGGCCGGCTTCGATCACGCCTCGGAGCGGGAGGTGGAGGTGGTGATGGGCGCCTGCATGCTCGTCCGGCGTGCGGCCATCGACGAGGTCGGGCTCCTCGACGAAGGCTTTTTCCTCTTCAGCGAGGAGACCGACTGGTGCTACCGCTTCGCCCAGGCCGGCTGGAAGACCCTGTTCACGCCCGAGGCCGAGTGCGTCCACGTGGGCGGCGCCTCGCACGGCGGCCGGCTCTTCCGCGAGAACGTCCGCGGCCATCTGCGCTTCTTCTGGAAGCACCATGGGCCGGACGAGGCCGAGCGGGTGCGGCGCCTCCTGCGCTTCTCCCTCGTCCTGCGCGGCAGGCTCTACCGGGGGGAGCGGGCGTCCGTGTACCGCGAGACCGCAGACTGGCTCGCCTCGGGCGACGTGCCTGCGCTGATCGCCCGATGAGCTCGTTGCTCCTGTTCGTCCGGCTTGTGCTCGCGACCGGCGTCGTGCTGGCGCCGGGCGCGATCCTCGCCCGTGCCCTCGGCGTCCGGGGGACGTCGGCGACGCTCGCCTGGGGGCTGACGCTCGTCTTCGCTGCCATGGGGCTGACGTTCCTCGTGCACGGCTCGCTCACGCTCACGCTCGTCCTGCTGCTCGTGGCCGGCGGCGCGGCCCTAGTGCCCGCGTTGCGGCGGCCGGTCTTGCCCGACCTGCCGGGCCGCTGGCAGGTGTGGCTCGCCGGCGCCGTGCTCGGGGTGCTGCTCTGGCACGTTGCCGGCGAGATCGGCGGCGACGGCCTCTTCCACCTCGCCCGGGCGCGCAAGCTGCTCGCCTTCGACGACCTGTCGCTCTCGGCGGTGAACGAGTTCGCCGACGGCGGGCTGCACCCCGGCTACGCGTTCCCGCTCTGGCACGGGTTTCTCGCGCTGGTGGCGAAGGTCGCCTATGTCGACCCCGCGCAGGTCGTGCTGCACGAGGCGTCGATCCTCGCGCCTCTTGCCGTGCTCGTCGCCTACGAGGCAGGCTACGCCCTCTTCTTCCGCGTGGTGCCGGCCGCCGCGGCGGCGGCGGCCGGAGTCGCTCTCGTCGCGATGGCGCCCGGTCACGGTGGCGCGTACACCGCGCTCGCACTGCCCGCCACCGCCTCCCGCCAGATCCTCGCGCCGGCCGCGCTCGCGCTTGCGTTGGCCGCTGTGCGCCGTCCCACGCGAGGGCTGCTGGTGACCGCGGCCGCCGCGTCGCTCGTGCTGGCGGTCGTGCACCCGACCTACGCGCTCTTCCTCTGGATCCCGTTCGGCGGCTTTCTCGTCGTGCGCTGGGCGTGGAGATGTGAGGGGGTGCGGGCCGGGTCGCTCGCCCTTGGGGCGCTGGTGCTGCCGGCGGCCGCGTTCTTTGCCTGGCTGCTGCCCGTCGTCCGCAGCACTGCCTCCGTGAGCCCCGACGCGGCGGAGCGGGCGCGGGCGATCGAGCAGTACGCAGGCCAGCTGCACGTGCGCTCGGTCGACAGCTTCTCGCTTGCGCCCGAGCTGTTCGGCCGGGCCGGGTCGGTGGCCGTCGCCGCGCTGCTGCTGATCCCGCTCACCGCGTTCGCGACGAAGCGGCGCTGGGCCGCCTACGTCGTCGGAGGCTCGCTCGCCGTTTTCGCGATCACCCTCGTGCCGTGGGTGTTCACGCCCTTCTCGGACGTCGTGTCGCTGTCGCAGTCCCGCCGGCTCGCGGGCTTCCTTCCCCTCGGGTTCGCGTTCGGCGGGGGCATGTCGGTGCTCGCGGCGCTGGCCGGTCCCTTCACCGCACCGCTGGCACTCGCCGCCGGTGTCGGCTGCCAGTGGCTCTTCCCCGGCGATTTCGGCTACCGGCTCCAGGACGGCGGGCCGGCCTGGGCGACCTGGGTCGCCGTTGCGGGAGCGCTCGTCACGCTCGCCGTCGGGCTCCGGCGCCGTCGGGACGTCGAGCGGACGGCAGCGCTGGCCTGCACGCTGTTCCTGCTTCCCGTTTTCGTCCACGGGCTGGCCGACTGGTCGCCGTCGCCCGACCGTCGCCCCAGCCCTCTCACCGCGGGGCTCGTCGACGTGTTGCGCGAGCGGGTGCCGGTGGGGGACGTCGTCTATGCCGACCTCGAGTCGAGCTACCGCATTGCCGCTTTCGCGCCCGTGTACGTGTGCAACGCGCCTCCGGGCCACGTCGCCGACACGAAGAAGAACCGTCCCTACGAGCGACGCGAGGCGGCACGCCGCTTCTTCCGGACGGGCGATCTCGCGGTACCGCGCGCGTGCGGCGCGAGGTGGCTCGTGCTCGACCGTGACCGTTTCGACCTCGCTCCCGCCTTGCCGGTCGTGTACCGCGACGGCCGCTTCACGCTCTACCGGGTCGCGTGATGGACGACGTAGCGAATCAGGGTCGCGCCGGGGGACGTCGTCGCCTGCGCGGCGCCGCCCTCCTCGCCGTCGGGCTCTGCTCGTCCGCGTTCTTCCTGTGGCTCGTGCTCCGCGAAGCTGACCTCGGCGCCGTCTGGCGTGCTCTGCGGGACGCCGACCTGGTGCGTGTCGCCCTCGCAGCCCTCGTCGTCCAGGCCGTGTACGTGGGGCAGGCGGCCCGCTGGCGGACGATCGCCGGCACCCCGCAGCTGTCCGTGCGCCGCTACTACGAGCTCGTGCTCGGCGGGATCGGCGCGAACAACGTCCTTCCCCTTCGCGTCGGCGACCTGCTGCGCGGCCGCTGGCTCGCCACCACGGCGCCGATGCCGACGGGCACCGCACTCGGCTCGGTGTTCCGGGACAGGGCGTGTGACGTGCTCGTGCTCGTCGTCGCGCTCGCCGTCTCCTTGCCCTTCGTCGGAGGCGCGGCCTGGGTGGCGCGGATTGCGGTCGGGGGAGCCGTCCTCGTCGCCGTCCTCGCCCTGGCCCTCCTGGCCGCGGTCGTCTACACACGGTCGCGGCCGAGAGCCCGCCTCGAGGCGCGGAGCCGTGTCCGGCGCCTCGCGCGCGACACGATCGACGAGGTCGCCTCGCCGATCGGACGCCGCCGCGTCGTCTGGGCACTGGTGCTCAGCGGCGTCGCGTGGGGCTCCTGGGCGCTCGCCGCCGGCCTCGTGTGCAGCTCGCTCGGCATCGCTCTCTCGCCGGTCGATGCGGTCTTCGTGACCGCGGTGGTGAACCTCGGGGTCGCGATCCCGAGCTCGCCGGGCTTCGTCGGGACGTACCAGTGGCTGGCCGTCGCAGCGCTCGGCGTGGTCGGCGTCGACGGCGACGTCGCAATCGCCTTCGCGCTGCTGATGCAAGCGGTGTGGTTCGTGCCCACGACGCTCGCCGGCGGCGCCATCGCCGTGCGCGAGGTGCATCGCGACGCGACCGGCGCCCGGTCGGCCGCCGAGGCGCCAGTACCATCGCCCAGGTGAAGGTGCTGCTCGTCAGCTTCTCGTACCCGCCCGTCTCGGGCCCGGGCCTCGAGCGCACGCTCGAGCTCGCGACGTCGCTCCCGGCGCTCGGCATCGAGACGCATGTGCTCGCGCCCGAGGACGACCAGAGGGCAGACCGCGACGAGGCCACCAGGGTGCCGACGCAGGCCTGGGTGCATCGCGCTCGCTACCTCGGCCCCGCGGCTGCGACCGCCGGCGACCAGTTGGAGCCGGAGGACGTCTTCGAGCGTGTTGCGGCCCGTGCGAGGACGCTGGGCCGCCAGGCGCTCCAGCCCGACGAGAGCGTTGCCTGGGGCATCACCGCCGTCCCCGCCGCGATCCGCCTCGTGCGCAGGCACCGGATCGACGGCGTCGTCACCGTTGCGCCTCCGCATTCGCTCCACCTGATCGGCGCCGCGGTGAAGCGGACGACGGGAGCCGCCTGGCTCGCCGATCTCGGTGAGCGCCCGGGCGACGGCATCTCCTGGCTCGTGACGCGCCAGGCCGACGCGATCACCTGCGGCTCCGACGCGATCGCAGCCGCCGTCCGCGCGCGGAGCCCGGAGGGACGGGTCGTCTCGGTCCGGCAAGACGACGGCGTCGAATTCACCGCCGACCTGCTGCGCTCGCTCTCATGAGGCCGGGCGCACGCCAGCCGATCACCGACGCGCTCTTCTTCGCGACCGTCTTCACGGTCACGTTCGCCAAGGTGCACTGGAACGTCGCCGGCGACCTGTCGCTCTCCGACGTGTTGACGGCGCTGTTCCTGGCCGCCTTCGCGGTCAACCGCTTCGAGCGGCTCGACGGCCGCTTCGCACGGTGCGCGGCCATCACCTTCGCCTTCTTCCTGGCGTTCCTGGCCGTGTACCTGCTCGGGTTCTTCAACCTCGAGACGGCGCAGTCGCTCGCCCAGTGGGCGAAGGGGCTCGTGAAGTTTCTGCTCCACTTCCTCTTCCTGTTCGCCGCCGTCGCGCTCGTGGCGCGTCGCAGCGAGCGCTTCTTCTGGTGGGCGCTCACCGCCTTCTGCGGGGGCATGGCGTTCAACGCGCTGTACGGGCTGTTGCAGCTCGGCGTCGCCCAGGCCACCGGCGGCAACCTCGACGCCGCCGTGCTCGCGCCGATCACGGGAGGTGCGAGCCAGATCAACATCTACGGCGCCGTCGAGGGAGCGAACGTCTACCGGCCGAACGCGCTCACAGGTGATCCGAACCATCTCGGCATCGAGCTCGTAATCCCGCTGCTCGTGCTGCTGCCCATCTACCTGCGACTGGAGAAGGGTCACCGGCTGCGCTCGCCGCTGATGCTCCTGCTCATGTTCCTCTTCGTGATGGAGCTCGCCACCCTGTCCCGCAGCGGGATGCTGGGGCTGCTCGCAGGCCTGGTCGTGCTCACTTTCCCGTACGGGCGCAAGCTCGTCTCGAAGCAGTTCCTGCTGCCGCTCGCGGGTGTCGGGGTGGTATTGGCGGCGGTCGTTGCGCAGCGGGCGGACTTCTTCGGGACGGTGCTCCGTTCCCGGATCGACACGAGCGGCTCCGGCTCCTCGACGCACTTCGTCGTCTACGAGTTCATCCCCGACGTCCTGTCACAGCATCCGTTGTTCGGCCTCGGGCTGAACAACTTCTCCGTCTACTACGAGTTCGTCACCGGCCGCGACAACTTCGGCCCGCACTCGTTCTACGTGGCGCTCTTCGTCGAGACGGGGATCGTGGGGGCGCTGCTGTTCCTGACCTTCCTCGCCTACCTCTTCCGGCGTCTCGCCGTCGGCCGGCAGGTGGGCAGGGCGCTCGCGGCCGCAGGCGACACGGTGGCCGCGCGGGTGCGCCCGCTCGAGTGGGGCCTGACGGCGGCCCTGGTCGGGACGATGGCGGCGAACGCGTTCTACCTGACGATGTCGTTCTACTACTTCTTCGTGTTCGCGGCACTCGTCGTGGTCTCGCCCGCGGTCTTTGCGCGACGGCTGCGGCCCACGTCGTGAAAATCGTCGTCCTCACCACCTCATACCCGCGTCACCCGGGCGACGTGGCCGGGGTGTTCGTCCAGGACGCCGTTGAGCACCTGCGTGCCGCCGGCGTCGAGGTGAGCGTCGTGTCGCCCGCGTCGTTCCGGCACTACGGCATCGCCTACGGAGACGGCATCGTCAACAACCTCCTGGCCCGGAAGTGGCGCGTGCTGTTGCTGCCCCTGTTCGTCGCATCCTTTGCCCGGGCGGCACGAGCAGCCTCCCGGGATGCAGACGTGGTGCACGCGCATTGGCTGCCGTCCGGGATCGCGGGTCTCGCGGCGCGGAGGCCCCTCGTTCTGCAGCTGTGGGGCTCCGACGTCGAGCTGGCCAAGCGGCTGAGGTGGCTCTTCAGGCCCGTGTTGCGGCGCGCGCGGGCCGTCGTGTGCGGGTCGAGCGCGCTCGCCGCCGACGCGCGCGCTCTCGGCGCTCGCGAGGTACACGTGATCCCGAGCGGGGTCGAGGTGCCGTCCCGCGTGGCACCGTCCTCTGAGCCGCCGCACATCCTCTTCGTCGGCCGGCTCTCGGAGGAGAAAGGCGTGCGCGAGCTCGCCGTGGCTGCCGCCGGGCTCCCGCTCGTCGTCGTCGGCGACGGGCCGCTCCGCAGCCTGCTGCCGCAAGCCGTCGGATTCGTCCCGCACGACGAGCTCGGGCGCTATTACGAGCAGGCCGCGATCGTGGTCGTGCCCTCGCGGAGAGAGGGCTACGGCATCGTCGCGCGGTTCAGGCGACGGCTCGCCTTCGGTGGGGAGGCGTGCGTGCTCTTCACGCCGGACGAGCGGGCGCGGGTGCTGGAGTAGGTGCCGGAGCAGGTGCGCTGAACGCCGCGAGCATCGCGGCGTACTATTGTTGATGCGCCGCGCCGCCCTGATGGCCCTCTCGTTCGTCTGCGCCGCGCCGCTCACGGCGCAGGACCTCGCGCGACCGCCGCTCACTCCCGACTCCACGCTCGCCCCCGGCCCCACCGGCGCGGGCTTCGCGCAGTGG